>SDBU01005117.1_pt1 | contig 15792 bp, 15 predicted proteins | sample 2277071 | NCBI WGS metagenome assembly SDBU01 (sample SAMN10397929, study PRJNA504765) | marine sediment metagenome | isolation source: marine sediment core GS08_GC12, 126 cmbsf | place: Arctic Ocean: Gakkel Ridge, Loki's castle | collected 2008
CTTTATCCCAAGCTAGGGTTAATTTATCCAGAACAAGTTGTTGACGGCCTGGTAAGAGTCTATCAATAGTCCCAGTGTAGCGAAAGTATTCTAACTCCTCAAGTATGCGTTGGTCCTCTAGGGACATGCCGCCTATTTGGTCCCATATTCTATGGCCATGCATACGGAGCCATTTCTGTTGGTCCTCGGTATAGCCATACTTCTCTGTTATGTAGTCGGTAGCTGCCTTATATACTGCACGTTTCTCTGGATGACGGAGACGGAACAACCCAGTGTTCTCAAAGAGTAATGAGTATCCAGCTGCAGGTCGTCTAGCGTCATCCCACATGGCCTGTTCTTCTTCGGTAAGTGGCTCGTTGCGTTGGAGTTTAGCCGAGATTGTTACGCCGTCTCCACCTCTAGTAATTACCTCTTGGATGGTCATGTAGGTACGAAAACGGTCTGAGAATATATGGTCTGTGAGAACCTTAACAGCTTTACTTTCTGGTGCAATGGCTTGAAGAACCATCAGCGGTGATTCCCAAACTGGAGGCAATCCTTCGCCTGCTTGAATCTCTAAACCGCCGAATAGAGACATCGGTATGGAGAAGTGTCCGCCGAGGTAGAAGCCGTATCGTGAGAGCCAGTCAAAGAATTCGGTGATTGGTTCAGCTGCTTCCCACGCATCATAGTATTCAGGATAGTCACGCCTAGATAGTCTGGTGGTGAGTGGGCCATATATTGTACCTCGGAAGGGATTGATTTCTATACTGGTTCCTGCTACTGGGATATAACCGTAGTCGGTGTTATCCTGCCAGCGTTCAAATGCGGTGAATGTACCGGGATGACGAACGAAGGAACGTGGCATCCAGAACCATCTCTGAGACTCGTAACCCCAGAATGGATATATCCCTTTCATAATCTGGTCAAATGCGTTACCATTGCTATAGTCGGTAAATTCCTTGTAGTACCATTTGTGTGCCTCGTCCATTGCGGTCTGACGGATGTCTTGTAGGCCTGCATATTCAGGTTTGATTACAGCTGGGAGTTTCTTAACTGGTGCGGTTAGTGGTTTAGTTATACGGGCTTTAAGGGCACTGGAACGGATGATAAGTTCGGACTCATCTACAGCACCAATGGAGACCACATCATTTACACGGATAAGGACATTATCTATTGAAGGTACTCTCTCAATATCCTTTGCACCTAAAGTTTCTGGCTTAATAGCCCACGTGTCCTCAAAGTTCACCGCTGTTTTCCTGCTACTGGTAATGTTAGTAAACTCCCTCTCCAATGCTCCTGCTTTGGCTTTTCCACTACCTCTATATACCCTAATATAGCCTGAGGGATACTTCTTCTTGAGGATGCCACGGATTTTGGCTATATACTCTGGACTGTTAGATGCTGTTTTACCTATAGCCTGCAAAGCATCATTATCGGAGGTTCTAAACCATGCCTTAGTCAAATCCTCCAGATTATTATATTCCGGTGTTCCTGGAGCGCCAAACCTGAGTTCAGTAGGTAAATCAGCTGGAAGATGAACATCCTGCGATGCTTTGGTAAGCTCATCACGAATCCTATTAAGATTTGTAGGGTCTAATTCTACTATTACATCACCAACCTTTGCACTACCAACCATTCGCCTAGCATCAGCTTCTGATGTACCAACACTAATAAGTCTCTGTACCTCAGTTTCTATATCAGTAACATCATCTATTTTGGCTAGTCTCTCACCAAGTCCAATATCAGCTTCAGGAATTAGTTGTCTTACCTCTTGTGGTTCGTATACCAGCTTATTCACCATGTCAGCCGTCTCATCCACATATCTACTAATCTCCAATACCTCATCATCAGGAAGTAACTTGCTATGATAAAGCGAGTGTAAGTCTCCTCTTATGGCTTCCATCTCCATCTGCTTGGATGTCACCCAGCTTATTGCTTCAGGCTTGAGTCTGGCCTGTCTTGCTATCTGGTCAAAGACTTCACCGACTGACTGCCTAGTGAATCCTTCATCACCTGGTCGGAGTTGCCGCATAATGTATTCCACAAACATATCCCTGTCATTGACTATGGTAAGATTATCCAACAAAGCCCTTGATAAATCGTCACCCTGAGCACCAACAAGGCTAGCTATATCTTGTGGGGCTAGGGCTCTACCCACTACTTTGATTGGTTGACGGCTGAAAGGTACTATACCTCCAGCAACATCCACACTCTTTAATGCTGAGAAGATGTCACCTTCTATGCCTACCATCTTACCCTTGTGTGTGTTTATCCTCTGTCTCATAGCTCGATAGGTGGACTGCCACCATTCATCAGTCATCTGGGCAGCGTCAACTCCAGCAAAGAGTTCCTGTCGCCATGCCATATCCTCTAAGCGGAATTGGTCAGAGAGAGACTTCTTGGCTATGAGAAGGTCAAGGAGCTGCTCTGATTTGGTGGTATATTCAGGATTGAATGTCTTTCCAGCTCTTAAATCAACCCTGAGCTTCTCCACTAAGTCCTCCATATTACTACCAGCTTTGATACGGAAGTCCAGTATGTCATCATATATCTTGTCAAAGTGTGCCCGACGAAGTGGGAGGCTCTTACCCTGACTGGCTATGGTGGCTTGCGCTAGGATTTCCTCTGGCGCTTTCCCGTAAATATCCGATGCGATATTCACATTGTAGAGTAGGTGAGCCATCTCCTCTGGGTTTCTAACTTCCATCTCAATCAAGGTCTGAGTTAGCTCTTGGAATTGTTTAGTTGCATGGCTGCCGCCTTTCAAATATTCATCCATAAGTCTTGTATTAGCCTCTGCCATCCTGCTGTTGACAGTCCTAACTCCCTGAGTATACAGAGTGCCATCCCTATTAGACCCGGAGATGAAATCCCTAACTATATTAGGCAGACCAGGATGCTCCTTCAATATACCATCAACCTCTCTCTGGTAAATAGACTTCCTGGTAAATGTATCCTTAACTGCTCTAATACTATCCACGTCCAGCGTGGTCTTGGCGTCATAGACCGCATCACGGAGTGCCCTTACCAATTTCTTATCTACTAATCTGGGTAAGCTGGCCTCAGTTCTCAATATGACTTCGGCTGTTTCACCGCCCATTTCTTTAAGTAGGACTAGGTACTTCTGTCCTATAAAGTTACGGCGAATATCCATTCCATATCCACCAGGCAGTCTAACCAATCCTGTATAAAGTTTGTCTGCCCAGTCCTTCTGGCCTAGTGTGGCTAGCTGGAGTATCCAGTTATTCCATTGGTCATCGCCACCTCTACGGGCTAGACGGCCAATGGTTTCCGACATAGCCAGAGAGGGGTTAATCAAATCAGGGTCAATAGAAAGCCCACGTGATAGATGAGCCATTCTGCCCACATCCATTCTACGTGGAAATACTCCGCCAAGTATTGAACGCCAGTGGTCCTCTATTACATTCATTGGGCCGTACATGGCAAATGTTAGGTAGCTTTGGGCTAGCGGTCGGATGGCTATTTCCTCAACATACTTCTGCCAAATAGCGACAAACTTGGCTTCTACACCTGAGTATAATTGGTTGAATCTACCAGACTGGGATACTAGAAGTGCATTACCAGCTCTTTCCAGTTCAATGTGGTAATCAAAGTTCCTTTTCATCAAATGTTGTAATGCTTTACCTGGAGACACAGCTTCGGAAAAGGCATAAGCCTCATTTATAATGTTCTTGGCACGTCTCTCAAGGATAGACACAGCCTTCTTATAAGTTGCATCGTCACCACCTGCCAGTCCCAATACCTTGAGGAATCTCTTACCAGCCTCCTTACTCGTCAGTAGTTTACCTGCTTTAGAACCATACTTCTGGAACATAGCTTCAAATATGGTGTTTACATCAGCCAGCATACCTGGAGTAATATCAGGCTCTGCAATGGTAACGCCCAATCTCTTGGCGTATCTCATTAGGTCATCGCCAAGAATTGGTTTATGTTTAAGGAGTGCTCTACCAGTCTCAGCTATAGTGTCAATGGATTGCGGATTATCAAACGCATACTTGATAGACCTCTTGGCAAGTTTGTCCCAGTCTGACATTGTTAAACCTTTGTTGAGTAGCTTACCTTTGCCTGCAAACCTCTCCATGAACTCTTTAACCACACGGCCTGTAGCGCCTTCAACTATCATAGCTCTTTGGGATATGGTCTTAGGTATGACATATTTACCTACCCAGGCTGCTGGGAGTTTCAAGGCCTTCAGAGTTTCTGCTGTCCATCTACCTGTAGCTACCCACTTAACAAAATCAAACGGCAACTCAAACGGAGCAAAGATTATTCTATTAGCCTTACTCAACATAACAGCAAATTTGGTGAATCTACCTGTGGTTCCTGCTACCATTGATACTCCCAGAGTGAATACGGATAGCCATGTTAATGGGTCAGTAACATTCTCCATGAACAGATACTTGAGTAGGAATCCACCAATGTCTCCGCCAGGTGGGTCCCAATCCTCCCAAGACATTTGCAGTGCGTCCCAGTTATCCTCACCTGCCATTCTGTATTGCTGGTATATACTTTCAATGTCTGGTATGAATGTTTTATAAATGGCGGCTGCTATTGGCTGACTTACCTTCTCAAAGTAAATAGTGGCTACTTCCAGCAAGGCAAGCCCTGGCTGCATTACAAGTTCCTTGAAGAAATCGGATAGTTTATATTCGGGCATCTCGGCTATAGCAGATTGGAATCCAGCCATCTGCTCATTGGCTAGTTTGGATTCAGCTATAATCCTTCGTGCTTCGGCTCGGACTATCTCAACCTGAGTCATATCAGCATATTCTGGGTATGACTTGGCTAGAAGTTCATCCCACTCAGCATCGCCTAATGTTGGTGCTGGAGCTCTGGTAACGGTCAGATACCGGATAATAGAATCCACAGTTAGCTTCTGAACGCCAGTTGGTCCGACTTCTATACCGACAGGTTTAATCAGTGCAGGAAGTATAGGCTGGTCAGGTGATATTTCGCCTTCCTCTAACTCTGCTTCCCTTGCTTCTATACCTGCTACGCCCAGCATGTCTTGGACTATTTCCATAATGCTATTCAACTCGGCATCCGTCATACCAGCAGGTGGAGCTACAGCACTAAGAGCTTCATCTATTGAGGAGATGGCTTCACCCATAATACCAATCGGTATAACAGTGTATAGTCGGGTATAGAATTCCAGTTTAACGATATTGGCACTAGCAGCCTGGATAAATGGTTTCAACTCTGAAAGTTCTAAATTACGCAAAGTCTTAGCCATATCACCAAGTTCCCATGTAGGTAGCATCCACGAAGGAATATTCTCACCGCGAATTCGCTGTGCCAACTTCTCGGTGGTTTTCTGTGAGAGTTCAGCATATTGGACTTGTAATTTCTCCATGCCAGCGGAACTGGTTTCCAACTCTGAGGCGTACCTAGCAGCTTCCTTTTCCCACTCAGTTAGTTTTAATTCTAATCCTTCCTTTAATTCATCGCCATTTGGCATAACACTCTCCTTATGGGGTCTGGCCTAATCCTTCATTCGGCTCAGTGGCTTCACGTACTGGAAAAGCCTCTCTAGCTACAGCTTGTTCAGCGGCTAGTTGGGTTGTGCCTGCCACTTGCTGAGCCTGTTGCTGTGGTGTGGACAGTTCAGCTTCTAGGGATGCAGCCAACTTCTCATATAAAGCAGCGGAGTCAACATCACCTGCATCCCTGAGGAGTTTGGCTTGTTTTTTATATGCAATTATCTGGTCAACCAGTACAGCCTTAGGATGTGACATGGCGTCCTCTGCCCTTACATCGGCCTCAGCTTTTAAGGTATTTCTCACCTCAGGAAAGAGGCGCTCCATTACCCAAGCATTGGGAAGTCTAAATTTGGGATTCAGCATACGGCTAATGGTAGCTCGTTGTACTAGGTAGCCAGGTATTTCCACGTCACATTCCACATTGAACATGCGTTGTTCCCTCTCTGGTAGGTTAGCAGGCTTCTTGAATTTGTGTGGGTTAAACCCATTCATCAATATCATGTCTGTCCAGAAATTATTCACGTCAGTTCTCATACCCTGCACAGCACCCTTGTAAGGAGTCAATGTCTGCATGGCAGCTGAGGCGACATTAGCCATTGCAAGGTACGACATTTGCTGTTGGACATTACCGAACACAGCCCATGGGAACATACCTCTCTGAAGTTCGTTTTGATAATGGAACATGATATTCGTGAGTTCAACTGGGATAGGAGTTCCTACTAACGGTTTAACATCTTCACCAGGTTCACCATGAAGAATACTTCCCCATCTATTCATTAGGTCCTCTGTGGCTATTTGACCCTCACCACTGGACAATTCTAACCAGTGAGGCTGTGCGGCTGTTCTTGCAGCCTGTTGCATAAATGACCTCATCTTGTTGTAGTTGAGGGTTAAATCCTCATTTGTAGCTACAATGGACTCACCGAAATGATTTTGCCATACTCCTTTACCTTTAATACTACCCATATCTGGGAGGCCACCAGCTGGCGATGAGAACACTGGGAGTCTGCCAACCTTACTACAGGCTAAATCTTTTACAGGCTTCTTGAAGAAGTGCCCTTCAGTAGCAACCGAGTTGGTCACATCACCATCAGAGTCAAATGTCCATAAATCATAAAACTTCACATCACCCGTAATTGACCTGGTGGGAAGTTGCCAATGCATTGCGTTAATCTTTTTAATCGCTGCTATGGCAGACAAGCTGTAGATATGGGCATGTTCAACAAGACCTTCAGGACCAAAACCAGGGAAGCATTCTGCCGGTGACCACACTTCCGCCCACAACGCATCGTCAGTCACCATTGCAAAGACGTTGTACCAACCTGTGACTAACAGCCAGCTGACAAATTCACCAATCCAGCTTTGACGACCTGCACTACGGTAACGTCTCTCCTGGCCTTCCCATCTCTCCGATGCGTACTTCTCAAGATAGCTCACCGCTGGGATATGTTCTGGTGGTAGCTCCACAGATTCTATCTTGTCGGCTATTACCATAGTCGTAAGTAGATGTTTGGCAAGGTTATAACCAGTTCTTGGGTCATTGCTTGTAACTGATTCCATACCTTCCTGTTCCAGCTCATCATTTAATACAAGGATATTATACCAGTCAATGAACTTTTTTGCTCTGACGGTCCAGTTATTCTGAAGGTTAATACATCTGGTTACAATGTATTGAGGCAGCACCTCAGTTTTCTTAGCCATGTTTACCTCCTCTGATTCCAAGTCTACGCCTACTAGCACGATTTAATCTGGCCTCTTTGACGACTTTACCTTTATCATCCAGAAATCTGACCAATTTTACTGGTGACGGAGTAAATTTCATTTTACCTCCTATTCATTGCTACGCTATGTTTTGGGCGTCTGTTACCTTTCTTACCCCAATTCTGACTATATCCTGTTCTACCTTGATAACCACGTTTGACTGGGTTAGGCTCAAACACTGAGAGTCCTATCGCTAAGGTATCATGAATGTCGTCTAATCCTACTATTACAAGTTTACCTTTCTCTCGCCTGAGATTGGATAGTTGCCTTACCAATTCTATATCGTGGCATACTAGGCTAGGCAAGTATTTCTCTACCTGCTGTATCATGTAGGGTTTTGTACTGGGAGTAGTCAGCCAGCCTGGAGTCATTGTGGGTTGGCCACTAACTATGTCCTTTCTAAAGTAGACTGGCCGTCTATTTTTGGCTAGCACACTGATGGCTAATCCATGAGCATTAGCCTCCCAAACTATTGTTGCCCTGTGGTAGTAGTTGGATATTTTTACAGCTTTCTCCCAAGTTAATTCGGGTTCATACCAGCCAGCATCACGGGCACACCAGATGGGAATAGTATTGCCTAGCTCATCCTTTTCAAAGGTCATCACTCCAATCGCACTTTGGGTTATTCTACCTTGGCCAGGGTCAATTACTACCAAGTATTGTTTAGTAGGTTTTCCTTTCTCATCTACTTCAGGTCTATACCAGACATTGAGTCCATCCATTTTATGCGGTGCATCGTAGCAGGTTTTGGTTAGTAACTCTATCCATTCATTGCCATACCACATATCACCTGTGGTAAGGAAACATGATACATCATCTTCCGGGAACTCCTGCGCAAATAGGGTTCTAGTCTCACCTTTGCGGCGAAGTGTCTCCATGACAAGTTTCATCCATCTACGCCATCTAATTTGGGAAAATGATAAGCTATGAGTAAACATTAACTTTTCCTCTTCTCCAGTCAATGTGAACTCAGCCTTATCAGTCTCAGGTATGGACTGTTTTATCCTTTTATCTCCTAGATGGATGACATATTCTTTATGGATAAACCAAGGATAGAAGTGAGCGGTGAACAGGGATGTACCGTTCTTAGCATTTATATACCAATCGTGAAACTCATTATCCTCGCCATTTGGAGTGGAGAAGCTATCAACAGTTCCTTCAGGCGGGACTCTGGCAAGAGCAGGAGCTATGATGTTTTCGCTGGCCTGTTCAATGTAGAAGGCATGTTCATCCAGTAGAAGGTGATGAATAACCTCGGCTCTACCAGCTGTCTTGCTTCGGGCGCTGGCTATATAAATACTGCTAATGCTTTGGACTCTACCATCAACCATAAACTCAAAGGTTTTCTCATAGGTTGAATTGTGCTTGATTCTAGGGAAGCCTGGTATACCCAGTGAATCAAGGTGACTGTAAAAGAAGTTTACCTTACTGAGTAACCGTTCAGTGATGAAGTCCTCAAATGCTACAAGGACAGTGTTGGTACCGGGATTAGTTAGTGTATCTACCAGTCTGTTGGCTATTCTTTCAGTTGAGAATCCAACAGAACTCGGCTTTACCCAAATGTCCATACCAGTCTGCGTGGCATCAATATCCACCTGTATATCATTATAAATAAACGGGATACGCTGGCGTTGCTTATTCTCCACAACGAGTAAGGTCTCTATGAACTTTCTCTTGTTTTGGATAAGTTCCCTAAATTTATCTTCTGCCTCTGTCATTACTATCCTCTATAGGACACACTTAACCCTAAAGTAACATTCATAAATACTTGAACCAACTGTGAATTTGACTTCAATCCTATATATGACACCCTTCCGTAAGTTCTGGAGTAGTGATAATGTAATCACATCACCAGCAGCGGATGGACTATTAGTAGGAAAAACAAGTGAGGTCACATCCTCATTGGTAGTTCCTATATAAGCCTTAACAACAGGAGTAAGCGGTGAACTCACCCAGTTAGTCGTTGTTATTTTATAGGCGTGTTTTTCATCAGAGCTTTGGTCCTGCAAGCCTTCGGCGACTTCCAATTTATCTGCCATAATTACCTCCCTGGTAAAGTTAAACTCTGTGTCCGACTATTTAATGTAAGTGATTGGGTCCTTGGTACTAATGTAAATTCAAATGCACGGTCCGTTGTGACTAGGGTTAGCCATACCCATATAGCGATTAAGGTTAAATCATCCGACAGTGTGAAGCCGTCACTTGCCGTTAGGCTCATTTCTGCTACATAGCTTGCGGCATCACTTAACGTAAGGCCCTCAGAAACTAACACTCCCAAGACCGCAAGGGTAGTAGGCACATCTGCTAATGTAAGCCCATCTTCCGCCAATGCAGTTATTATATCCTGAGTAGTTACAGCATCCGCCAAAGTGAATCCATCAGTAGAAGTGGAACCGAATGCTCCAATACTACTGGGTAGGTCACTAAGTGTTAGCCCATCGGCAGCCAAAGAGTTGAATAATGCCTGAACTGATGGTAAATCAGCAAGCTCAAAACCATCAGCCGCAGTTACATTATAGGTTTCTGGTAGTTCCAGTAATAGGGCATCACCTGTTTCTAGTAGTAGAACATCGGTGCCACGCTCTAATTCCAGCTTTGCCACCTAATTCTCCTTCAATAGCATTACTGCGAAGTCGGTTCTTGCCGCAGCAGTTGGAGCTGGAGCAGGGTCGGCCCAGGCTGCGGTAACATACATGATGATTTGGCCATTGATTCCATGGGAACCATTTACACTGTCAACAGGCGGAGAAATACTTGAAGCGGGCTCTATGCCATATAGTGTAGGTGTAGCATCACATCGTACAGCTAGGAAGTAATAGGTACCACCTGTTGCAGCCCAGTTGATTGCGGCGATAGTTCGCTTACCTAGAACATTATGGTCAACACTCCCCCAATCTGCTATCAAGGCTCCTGGTACACCGTCATCCCACTCATATACTCGTAAGTCAGCATTACCAACAGACTGGGTAGTAACGTGGATAGATACCTCAGTATAAGTAGTATCTTCCATCACATAAATCGGAATGTAGTAAATTCGGCCTGCTGTCATCGCCTGAGTTGAAACTGTATCATAAAACCAGCCAGGCAAGACTATCCGAGTAATATTAGGCTTTATCTTGGCTGCATGGCGGATTACAGGTCCTTCTGTCATACTTGTCTGGTAGTTTCTGTTCTGCTGTAGGAAGAGGAACGTTGAAGCTGTATTATCTAAGGTGCCATTGACGAACCAGCAATCAGTTACTGTTAGGTCGTCAGAATTGAGCACCTCTAAATCATTTCCAGCTGAGTCCATCGTAACGCCTAGAAGCTGGGAGTCGTCAGCGTCCTCTAGATATATGGCAGCATGGGCAGCATTTGCTCCAGTGTATGAGCCGCCAATAATTTTAACTGTGGAGCCCACAATATAAACGGTGTCATAGCCACCTGTAGTATTACCGATGCAATCAGTGATAAGAATTACAACACCACAATTAACTATGTCAATAAACTCTCCTACAGTTCCATTGGTAGATACCTTGCTAATTGTTACTTGGTCTACAAAGCCAGCAGTAGTTGAGCTCATCCTTATTCCAAAGTCCATATCGTCAAGAGTTACATTAGATATATTGACATTGTAGACACCAAAGGTATCATCAGTAGATTGGATAAGTATTCCCAGAGTCGGGTCATGTACCGCATCGTCATTGTGCCAGACATGGAGATTGCTAATGTTGACATCCATGGTATGCATAGTTGCTGCTCCTGTGCTGATAACTGAGATTCCACATTCATCGGGAGCATCCACATAAACATTATTAACGCTGATATGTTGGCTATCATTATGAATTGTTATACCACGCTGTATCCATTTTGGACTGACGGTATCTTTGTTATAGGCTATAACAGTATCTATATTAACATGGCTAGCACCAAGCGTCTGTATCACGTGTTCGCAGTCATAACCGATAATATTGGAAATATTGACGTAAGCACTTCCACCACCTACACTAATCACGCTCCGAGAACCAGCACCCCAAATGTTTCGTATGACACAATTTGTAGCACCTACCAACGCAATGTTGTCATAACTAAAAGTGCCAGGGTTGGCTCCGTCCACATTATTCCCTTGAACGAATAGGTCAGATATGGTATCTCCATCACCGGTAACTTCAAATATACCCCATGCGCCTGGGTCTACATCTAAGTCCAACTGCACAACAATAGTAGCAGGTCCCATACCTCTAATCCAAATATTATCGTCATCAATATCTACCTCTGCATTATCGGAGAGGGTAAATGTTCCCGAACTTAATTGCACAACTCCACCAAGGGCTGCTATGATGGCAATGGCAGCTTCAATATCTACCTCATCAGCAGCCCCAGTACAGACTGTCCCACCAGAAGCTACTGCCGAAACCTTCTCCCTGGCAGTAGCATTACTGGCAGCTACCATTATCGTATAGCTACCACCTGACAACAAACTAGCTATGGTAATTCGTTTGGACTCATCGGCAGCAGCTTCTGATACATCACGAATATATACCTCATCATCAGCAGCAGGTGTAACCGCTAATTCAGCTAGGGCACTAAGTTTTGTGTCTGCCATATCTCCCCCTTATGCCAAGTTATTTAGGCTACGGTTTACGCATCTGCGGCGGTGATTGTATAGGTTACGTTTAGGACATCGGCTGCTAAAACTGCCCTAGAAAGGGCAAACTGAGCGCAACAGAATAGACGATTGTTAGCGCCAGGAGCATGGTCTCCTTTTGTATTGATGCTGAATATGGCAGCACCATAGATGGTCTGTCCACCAACTGTGATAGTAAAGACAGCGGGTGAAGCTGTGTTAGTTACTACGAAGGCACCAGTTGCCCCAGCTTCTACATATGCTGGTCTGGTGGCCTCATCATAATCTACATCTTCGGTGAACACAGGGACATCGTAGGTTTCATCACCATCAAGTGCAGGGTTATCATCATTATAGATACCGACATACCAGGTTGCTGTCTGGGTATTGTTTGCACCTGCACCACCGAAGAACACATCCAAGATACGCTGTAAGCCTTCATCGGTTACGATGTTATGGCCCTTTGTCTTACCGATTAACTTACCATCACGGAAATGTTCAAGATAGAACTTACCAGTTAGCTTGATACCATCTCGCGGTCTTGCGTTCATTGTCATCCTTGCAGCTACCTTTTCACGGAACCCAATTTTATCTAACACTGTTTCCCTCCTATTTAGGTCGTCTCGGTTTATAAATCATTCCCCGTCTGCCCACTCTAGTGGCATGGGCTTTGGTGAGATTCTTCAATCCTGCTATTTTACGTCTAGCTGATACTTTAGCCATTTATCTCCTCTAAATACTATGGCAGGGATTTACACCTTGACAATTCTTGAGTAATATTCGATAGACTCCTTCAGTGAGTATTTTAGCACTCATTGATGCACCACAACGATAAAAAACCCGTGCGTTTTCTGCTATGGGTTTACCAGGTAACTGACATCCACCTACCCATTCAGCACCGCATACTAAACAATTATCGGGGACTTTAATCATAATGGGGATGATATATCCCTATAGGATAAGCCGCTTACATAAAGAGTGAAGCGCCCCATATCAACAGCCAACCTGGTATCTAGTCTCCTAATACCCCACATCCAGCAGTTCCATCTTTTAATACGCATTGTTCCTCCTTCTATTTAAGCTACGGCTAGAGATTTGCACCCTAGATACTTCCAGTCCCCCCCAAATAGTTTTTAGTCATCTTTTGCCTTACGTCTTGTATCCCTGTCAATACTGTTGTGTATCTCCTCAAGTCTTTTCACCCTTCCGCATAGGTTATCTACCTTTTCCTTTATCTTGCCAAAAGTATATGCCACAGTGGCGATGTTGCCTAATCCTATAATCCCTATTACGATAAAGCCTGTTAAAGCTGGGCCATCCAACGGACTACCTCCTTGAGTTTTATTCCTTGATTATAGTAATCTGTTCTCTTTTTATTTCCATCGTCAATCGGGTAAAGTCAAAAGGCTGTTCAACAGTACCACCTCCTAGTAGTTGTTTTACCATCGCTAGGCTCTGAGGCGTGTAATGTTGCCTTATCTTCTCAAGGTATTTGTTTTCATTATCAGTGAGAGGAACTTCACCTACAGCATCTTTGTAGAGAACCCTAAAGTCCTTCTGCAAAATCAGATGGAAGTTGCGGGTAAACTGCATATCAATAAAGGTAGATGCGAATTCCTTTCTCAATGCTGAGAGTCCGTCGGTACAAATGTGGAGGAAGTTCTGGTCAGCATCTTTCCACCTTCTCACCTGCTTCTCACTGACTGGAGTTAGCTTGCAGGACTCACGATGAGCAAAGTTGGCAATAAGATAGGACAGATATGTAGCCTTCTTATTGTCGTCTGAGAAGGTTGGAACGAACGACAGGGCCATGTTCTCCGTTTCAGTTAAATTGGTTTCAGTCATATCGGTATAAGTGTATCATATTTTGGCGTATATGTCAAGTCATATATTCCTATCACTAATAGCTATCATATAATATATTACCTTTGCTCTAATGAGGTCTGTACTTACTGATAACTAATACTATATTATTATATAAGTATAGTTGGATATTCCAAGCACTTGACAAAGATTCCGTTTTATGTTATAATTAAGTATAATGAGAATAGAGAGGGAAAGATGACTAGGCAAGAGAATAATATGGGCAATATGGATGCTATAGACGCACGGGATTTCTTTTGGGCGGTAAGTGATGAACTAGGATTAGGGGGTAATTTTGGGTTCGGCATCACGACTGCTGGTTCAATTTGTATAGGTGATAAAATCCTGATAGATGAGAGGGACTTGAACTATCCCTGGTTCGCCAAACAGTTGATACTACACGAAATTGCCCACCACTTAACACCGAATGATAATACTCACGGAACTAGATTTCACAAGGTCTACTCAGAATTAGTGAATAAATTTCTGGCTGGCATAGAGGAGAAACCATAATGTCATGGGACACATATACCCAATCGGTTAAACTAGAGGAAGTAGACCAGCTAGGCTCAGAGTTGAGTCTGGTTATACACTGTCCTGTACATTTCCCTGCGTACAATAAGAACCTGTTTGAGTGTAAGTGTGGAGTGGTGTTCCCACTATATCTAGTAAAGACAAGGAATTGGGATGGCATCACCAAGAAGCATGAGGACGAAAGGAAGCTAATTGAGGTATGACCATTCCCAATGTTACTATGGCGCACTGCCAACGCAAGGCTCAGTGTGAATGGTGCCCTGAAATGATTGAGGCTGGTACTCCTCTAGTTACTGTGTTCTTTTGGAACAAAGGCACAGAGGACCACAAAGGCTTTAATGTGAAGAGGTACTACCATCCCGATTGTTGGGTGGCACAGGGATTAGATTATCTCAAGAGGAATCCGTATGTACCCTATGTTAGGAAGAAGAAGAAATTGGAGTTGTCGCCTGAACAATCCAAACAACGCTATTCCATACTTAGACGCAAGGCAGCGATTGACCAGAGAAAGAGGAATTTGAATGTTGACCTTCCAGATAGAGAGTTGGAAAATGCCAGGCTTAACACAAAAATTGCGGAGCTAATGTTGGAGATAGCACCGATTGGAGGGATACCAAAGAAATGGCTGAATATGAGCCAACAACAATAGGCAAAGAGTACGCGGCATATATTAGGTCAGGTGTATGGATGTGCGATAAGTCACCTACAGGCGCTCACCACTGGATTGAGGCTAGAGTGGATGGAGCTGAGCCTGGTACATTTGTTTGTAAGTTTTGCTGGGAAAATAAAATATTCCCGCTATCAGCTTATGGAAAGGAGAAGAAACATGGAAGAGGAAAAAGGAAAACAAAAGGGGATAAACTTCACGGTGTGTCCAAACCCAGACTGTAAGAGTACGAGACTCCAAGCGAATGAGGTGCTACAGAAGCAGATTGAGAAAGGTGCCATGCCCAAGAATAGTAAGGCGTTTCTGTATATGTATAAATCCATCATAGCACAAGAAAAGAGCTGGCTCTCAGCGCCGATGGTTGTCTCATACTACGATGCGTGTATGGACTGTGGCACGGTACTCTGTATCCACAGCGAGGTCATAACAATCGTAGCGGGTGGAAAGCTGCCGGAAACAGGGAAGCAATTCTCAACAAATTAAGTCGGGAAAGCAAAATGGCGCGGAAAATTAAAATCTGCCTCTCCACATAGGAATAAACAAACACCTCTCATAAATAACTCACCCGTAGTCCTGCCAATGTTATGTCAAGTGGATATATTGATTGTCGGGCGTACAGCTACCCACGTTATGTCAACTTGCCCGCAGTCTCCTTCACGGGTTGCATCGTGACAGCGGGCAGTAGCACATATGTTCTAATAGTCGGTAGCAAAACGTGTTTACAATTCCCGTTGAAAGTCGTAGTATATGAAAGCATAGACGAGCATGAGTGAGCTGAGTGAGTGTCAACACTTCATGCCCGTCAACAACTCTCACCCTTGTACTTGACAAGCATCACCCGTAGTGTTATACTTTAGCTGTAATCAAAAAAGAATAAG
>SDBU01005118.1_pt1 | contig 15791 bp, 34 predicted proteins | sample 2277071 | NCBI WGS metagenome assembly SDBU01 (sample SAMN10397929, study PRJNA504765) | marine sediment metagenome | isolation source: marine sediment core GS08_GC12, 126 cmbsf | place: Arctic Ocean: Gakkel Ridge, Loki's castle | collected 2008
GTAATAAAACCGCTCGTCGGTTCGGTGTCAGTTGTTTCATCAGCGTCCGCACCTGGTTTGAGTATACGACCGCTGGAGGGCACCGTCTCCGCGACGTCCGCCGCCACCGGTGCGTTGACAATCACGTAGACAATTAAATAAGCACTAACCAAATCCCAGAATTCTCTTACGACCTAGCTAAGACGTGCGGGCAACCGCAAGTGTATAGTAGGTGCAACGCAAGATGAGTTCTGGGATTTTTGCGTATGTACCGAAATTTGTGCAGATATTTATTTCAAATTTATTTTAGATAATTCTCAGAATTCCGTTTGTACATTGCCCAGAATAGTGTATACTTTAAGTGTTCGCCAAGTACGAAGGCGGGAATGGGCGGGCATCGCTAGCAAGATTGCAACCGGGCTATGCGTTGCTCGACCCGTATCTTTGAAACGAATCAGGAGACGAACGATGAACCCCGAAACGTATTTACGCAGAAATGCCAGCAGCTATGTCCGAAAGACGATGAGTCTCGGCGACGAGCTGACGAAACTGATCAAATTGCGGGAACTCGCCGACGCAATACCGACAGAACGCGGTCGCGAGTTGGGCCGCAAGATTTGCGCAGCGATCAAAGAAAACGCGGAGTCTGCACAGAAAACCACACGAATCGTATAGTCCAATAATCAGGAGACGAACGATGACAGTTGAAGATGCAAAGGCGGGGGTTGTCTATATTAGACAAAGGTGGTCGCCGAAAGATAATTGGCACGAGTACAGAGCGACGTGGCGAAGATTAAAAACAAAGCTTGAAAAATCGGTCGCCGCCGGAACGTGCGAAGACCCGCAAAGAGTTGCCAAAATCATTGAGGGCTTGTAAATCAGGAGACGAACGATGAGGCGCGAGCGAAGTGAAACCGGGTACATAGCAGGCAGGGCGTATCGACTTTTGTACGACCGTCGTGGTAATATTCAGGCTTGTGACAGCAAGTACAGAAAAGAGTGGCGTTGGTTTGCTTGGGATGACCAAGAGTATACTGGTGATTTTAAGTTGAAACGAGAAGCGTTAGCGAGTATAGCAGGAGACGAACAATGAAACGACTATTAAGATTTCTTGAATTGTGCCTCGACGCGAGTTGCTCGGCGTGCATGGGTGCGGAGACGCGCTTGAAAGAGTTCGCTGCAAAAGGTGAAGACGCAAGTCCGCCGCTGGAACGTTTCACGCTAACGGTCAGCAAGAAACCGGGAACAGACGGCAAAGTCCATGAGTACCATTTAGCGGTTTTAGATTGGGAGACGAACGATGACAATTCAAGAAGCGAAAGATCGGGTTGTAGGAATTCGACAAAGCGCATTTGCTGAAATGGGTGCGACAGTGCTGCACAAGCAAAGGATGCTATACAAAGAATTCATTGCGTCTGTCGCAGCAGGAACGTGTGAAGACACACACAAAGAGTCGCCAAAATCATTTGGGATATGTGATTTTGCGGTGATCCATACGTGGCCGTGAGCAGTGCGTGGGAAGCCCAAAAACCCGCGTCGCACGGCTTGATCTGAGCAGCTTTCGCCCAGATTACGGTTCGTTGTACGCCGCCCGGCGAAGACGCGTCAGACGGGCGACAGAGCGTCCCAGAGCCGTATCGCTGCACTGGTGGTAGTTGACCTGCGATTCCGTCAGGTTATGGGACGCTGTAAGAAGAAAGCAGGTGCTTTCTTACAAAATTCTCAAGTTTCATACTAATTCTCAGATTTCCGTTTGTACCCTGTTCAAAATAGTGTATACTTTGGTTAGACGAAATTGTATTTACAATTGATTGGGCCGAAAATGAGCAATGGACCTTTGGGGAAGAACGAGCTAACAGAAGCAAGAAAACGGATGGACAATCTTATTGAACATGAAACTGGGATTAGGCCCAAGGCCGCGCCAAAAATTTGGGCTAACATAATGTATGAACATGTCGCACGTTGGGGCTATTCTGCGCAACAATTTACACGTAAGGAGCAATAAGTGCAACTATGAGCAACAAGCGAGAAAATAAGTACGGCGTATCACGTACCAGAAAGCCCTGGTGGTGGATTGATGTGGACGATTTGGGGGGGATTATAGAGCCGGAGCCGCGACGGTACTCGTGCTGGCTATGTGGTAGGGAAGTCAGCGGTAAGAGGACTTGTTTAAGTTGCGAAACGTCGAGTGCGCGGAGTATCTTTGAGGAGCTAGACCGCGTGCCGAACCCGTACTATGTGGTGTTTCAAAGAGAAAATGACGCAGATGGATTAGCTTTCCAAGATATAGGGAACGTTGATGAAGAGGGTAATCGGAGATTATTTTCAGATTATTCTAGAAATTAATTTGCACATTGCCGATTATGTCGTATACTTTATGTAGATTGGTTACAAGTTAATAACGAAAGAAACAAGCAAACACAAGAATCAGGAGATTGAAAATGTTTACAGAACTCATTACAAGAAACCTTTCAAGAATCATCATTGTTTTGTTTGTTATAGTAGGGCTCGCTTGGTGTGGCTCGAAACTTACAGAAGCAGCCAAGAATCTTGAGCAAGCGTCCCACGAGCGGATGGCCAAGATTGATTCGATTTTCGACAAGAACTAAACGCAACGCGAATCGCAAGTCAGGGAGCGAGAAATGGCAAAGAAGCGAGAAGTACATCTGTCTGCTACAGAGAAGTTCAATCTGCTTACTTGTTGGGGCGTAGGGGGAATTAAAGCCAAACAAATTGTTAATATCATTGATGATTTTACATTTGCTATGTTGGATGAATTAGCAAACGCGATGAAAGATATTGCCAAGGGCAAACCCGAACAATCAGGAGCAGAACGATGAAACGTATAAAGAACGCAGCAAAAAACGCAACAAAGAGAGCAGCAGCAAAGTACAACGCAATACAGTCGCTCGCGTGGGGCGACGCACGGCACAGGATTTTGCTTTACGCCGCCGCGTCGTACGCCGCACTTTGCTAACCAGGAGATAAGAGATGTGGACAGTAGTTAGAATGTCAGGCACGTTATACGCAATGAAGACAGCAGATTCTTTGAACTCCGTCAGTTGTACGATGATGCAATCGCAGCGGACGACGCAGCGAAAGCCGCCGCCGACGTGAAAGCCGAAAATGCTGAGATTGAAAAAGCTAACTCGGATCGCGTAGCGGCGGCCGAAGCAGCATTTGAAGCTGCGAAAGCAGCAACCACGACGCAGAAAGATAGGCAAGACAAAGGAGACAAGTGATGGGATGCTTTGATTCAGTTTATGTGACTTGTAACTGTGGCGAGCGGGTCGAGTTTCAAACAAAGGCAGGTCCGTGCAATATGGGCGAGTACGATATTGACGACAGCGATATCCCGTCGGTCGTCGCGGGCGATTTAGACGGCGAATCGCAGAGCTGTTCTTGTGGCATTGTAATTAGTATCACAACGTTCATATTCATGCGTGCAACAATAGAGTGAGGAGACGAACGATGAACGAAGACACGCCAACCGGCCACGCGCCGGACGTATGGACATGCCAGAACCCAGAGTGTGGCGACGAGCTGACGGCGGACACGATCGGCAGAGATAGCGAGGGCGAAGACGATGGCAGTGGTAACACTTTGTTCTGCACAAGCTGCTCGTCTCGCGACGTGCGTCTCTTGACGCCCGCCAAGTTCGAGCCGCAAGAGGGCTGTATCGGATGCAAAATATTTTCGCAAATGCCTAAGAATTAATTTGCACATTGCCAAATATGTTGTATACTTTAAGTGAAGAGACGTGGTTGACAATTGAAGAAGCACGACGCCCGACGAAACGCGACAGAGTAAATTGATTTGGAACAGACCATTGGTAGCAGCCATAACAATCACAGCAGCGTCCATAACAATCACAGGCGTCACAATAGCAGCAACAGCAACGGCCGCAATTTATGTAAAGCGAGCTAGGAAACCCAAAGTCGTGCGTCGTGAGACGTCGCAATATTTCGAGACAGTTGGTCCGAAGTCGTGGTTGATATAGTTGGGCAACAGAGTACAAGTAAATCAGGAGATGAGTGATGAAAAAGTTAGCGAGAATAATTTTTGTAGTGTGCCCTGCGTTACCGATACTAGCAGGCATAATTGGGAAAGCCGTTTTTCGTGCTGTACAAGTTGGAGCAGAATTGACAGACGATATGGTTGAATGGTTGTGATAATCAGGAGACGAACGATGGCAAGTGAAACATCAAAAGCAGCAACACGCAGAATCATGAGCAGGATTCAGTCAGAATTCCGCACGTTTGGTGGCGGGGAAGTAACGCGTGGAAATCCGATATCCGCCCCGTTGAAAGATCGCCCGTTGCAATTTGTGGCAGGCGTTGATGTGGCGGGCGTTGTTGGCGTCGTGATTGAAGAACTGGAGACGTTTATTCACGACACAGTAGCAGGCATTCAGGAGACGAACGATGGGCGGACAAACAAATAAACCAAGCAGGAGGTGCTCAGGAGACTGCAAGATTTGCGAGTCGGATTTCGGTCCGTGCCCACTAACAAGGAGTGGCAAGGTGTTTAAGAAAGACGACGACACAAGGACGAACGGCGACTCGGAACCCACGATCAAAGCCGATGCGTGCCCAATGTGCCACAGCGACATGCACAAGTCAACTCTGCCGCACAGAAACGAATGGTATTGCGTCCTGTGCGGGTATGAGGAAGACGAAAATGGCACGGCGTTAATCTAACAAGCGAGAACCAAAATGGCAAAAGACAAAAAGTACCCTGAGAAGTTTGAGGACTCGGAATGTAACGGTGACGGAAATTGCAAGGACTGTGGGGACAATGATATTTGTGACGTGCCCGACGACGAGTATTATGACTTCGGCGTAGACCCTGAAGATGACCTCGATGACTTTGACTACATCGACGATTGCTTTGCCGACGAAGACAGATTCAACAACACAGACATGCAAGGATACGTGTGACCATGAAACTAAACGCATATTGCAACGAGTGCCTAACGCGAACGAAGCAGCACTGCGAGGGCAGGGACGACGCGGCGGACGACGCGGCAACGAACCAAGTTTGCGTCTGGTCCGACGACGGCGAGAGCTACGAGATAAAGCAGGACTATATACAGACTGGCGCGGGCAGCGGCGGCAGCAATAAACCGCACGGCTTGAAGTTCTGCCCTGAATACCAACTCGACCCGGCGATGTTGCCAAGAGCGAAATCGGCAAAGGCAATACGGGACGAGTTCAACGCACAACGGGCGGCGAACAAAGCCGTGACCAAAGCCAAGAAGGACGCAGCCAAAGCCGAGAAACAAGCAGAGAAAAAACTCAAAGCGAAAGCCCGCTATGACAAGAAGCAAAAGGCCCAGGATAAGAAACAGAAATCTGGGGCAAAGGAACCAGAAACGCCCGTCGTGGTACAAGCAATGGACGATGATGATGAGTTTAGTGACTTGATTATTTGAAAGACATTATCCTGGAGACGAACGATGCCAATAGAAAGAATCAAGTGCGCAGCGACGCGACACGGCGACCATATCATAGCGGGCGCGTATCACGGCGAGTGTTTACGAATCGCTAAAGACGCAGGCTTCGAACGGCCAGACTTCAAACGTGGCCAAGGATTCTTGACGACCAACATGCGTTTCGTTTTAAGACGCGAGGCGCTGATGATCGCAGAACGCGAAGGGCAGGTCGTCAAGAAACACCCGCCGCTTGACGTATTGTTGTCTGAGGATTTGAAAGAACGACCATTACCAGGAGACGAACGATGCTAAGATGCGGATCATGCGGAACAATGTTTGAATCAAGAAAACCAATGGATGAAGAATCTGAAGACTGCGGCGTTTGCGAAGAGTGTTGTGACGCCGGTAACTGTGGTCGATGTGATTCAGGAGACGAACGATGAGCTTCACAGGAAATGCGATATACGCAGAATTGTATCCGAGCCGCCCGTCGGGCGGCTCGGACCTAAAGTTATATAAAGTAGGCGCAGTGTTTCTCTTTGATGGCTACGTTACAGCAGACAAACCCGAATTCTTTATGCTCACACGAGTTCATGGTGACGGTCTTATTTTGGCGTGCATAAACGACGGAAACCACTGGAGTGACTTTTCAATACCATACGCGAATGACAACAAGGACTCTTGCACTACTGCTGAATTACTGAAAGATTTCAGCCCGTGGCAAGATAGATTCAAATTTGTCGGCATGGCTAAAGACGTTCTCGGTTGCTGTGTATCTTGCAGATATGTAGCAAGTGGAGAAACTGCATAATGTACTACTTCACAGCAGATGAACATTTCGGCCATGAGAAAATCTTGACGCCTGAGTACAGCGACCGGGCGGCGAGGATGAGCGTGGCGAACGTTTCAGAGATGAACGAAAAACTTATCTCGAACCACAACGAGCGTGTCACGCCACAAGACGTCACAATCCACGCAGGCGATTTCTGCTGGTTTAAGAAACTATCCGAAAAGTATATGTCTGCCGAGAAGATTATTAAGCGGCTCAACGGCACGCATCATTTCATCAAGGGGTCGCACGACGCGTGGCTCCCGTCGTCCGCCAAATACATGTGGCGAAAGAACCTAGAAGTTCAAGGCACCATAGACTTCGGCGGCAGACTGATTGACATGGGCTTGCCGTACAAGCAATACATCGTCGTGTGCCATTACGCGATGCGACGATGGGAACGAAGCCATTATGGCGCGTGGCAATTACACGGACATTCACACGGGCGACTGGAGTCGATCGGCTTGCAACACGACGTCGGCGTAGACAACAATAACTACTACCCTGTGTCGCTCGTCGATCTGGTTGAAATAATGAAACACAAACGCAGCACACGCACGACGAATTGCGAGGAGACTGAAATGGCAATATTCCTAAGAACACCCGCGAGTATCAGCAAGATTCGCGACTTCACCAGAGCAGCGAGTAGACGATTGAAGACAGAGTGGAAATGGGAGTTCTTCTTTCGTGGCGTCACGTTCGGGCAGTATGGGCTGGGCATTATGTACCGGAAGAAAGTGGCTAACCCATGTTGCGACTCACCGGACAAAGACAAGTGTGACCAATGTCAAGAAACTGGCTTAGCGAATCCGTTGAATCAAGGGTGACAATATGGCGAAGACATGTGTAGCACCAAAAGTGACGTACGTCAAAGGCACAGAACACGACAGGCTTGTTGACTGCGTCTCACAACTCACGACGGACAACGAGCGACTCCGCGTCGAAAATACGGTCATCGCACAAGAGCGTGACCAGATACGAGGCCAGCGCGACGAGCTAATATCGACGCTCGCCGGGCTACGTGAGATGTTGAACAAAGGCGAATCATAACAAAGCATAACGAGGAGACACAATGGACGCATACCACAAAATTCAAACGATATTCAAACGAGACCCGGCGACGAACCACAAGACGCTGCTGATTGGTGAATACTCGCTCCCGGAATTCGAGTATCTGCAAAACAATATTTGGGAGTTCACAGAGAAAGTAGACGGCACCAATATTCGCATCGGCGTCAATGACGGCAAGCTTGTAATCAAGGGCCGCACAGACAGCGTACAGATACCAACGTTCCTGCTTGGCACGTTGATGGATATGTTTGACCCAAAGTTAATCGTGGACACGCTTGACTTTGGTAAATCGGGCAGCGATATTTGCTTGTATGGCGAAGGGTACGGCGCGAAGATTCAAAAGGGCGGTGGCAACTATAAATCAGACGGCACGAACTTTGTCTTGTTTGACGTTCGGGTTGGTGACTAGTGGCTGAAAAGTTCAGACGTCAGGAATATTGCTGACTGCTTGAAGATTTCATCTGTGCCAGTTATCGGAGAAGGAACGATTGCGGATATGGTTACACTTACTCAGATAGGTATTGTGTCAACCTGGGGCAATTTCTTCGCTGAGGGTATTGTTGCTCGGCCTAGGACGGAACTTACAACCCGTGGCGGCAAGCGGATCATAACGAAAATCAAGACGGGAGACTTTCAGCATTGTAAGTAAGACGAGCGATGACACAAGTAGAAAATAAAATCCCGGCGTTCCCGATCCTGGAGCCACTTTCGAAGGCAACAGCGACGGCGCTTGCACCCGAGAAGCTATTGCCGACGGACTTCTTGGAGATTGACATCGCAGCGAGCGAAGCCCGAATGATTCAGACGGGGAAACGGGCGGGCGAAAGTACAAGTATAGATAATGACATGATGCACTTTGAGGTGCAAGCGGTGTGCCTCAAGCGTTGCCCGACGAACATTCTGCCGTCGGGCGGCACATTTGGCGGGTCTGGCGTGCCCAACGGCCCGAGTGGGAAATCCACCGATCCAGAATACGTCCAGACGCCGCAGGGTGCCTTTTATAAGGACGATGTGCATTATCACTACCCTAGTTGGAACGCGTCGTCAGCGTGGTTCCTACGCGTCCCAGAACGAAAGCAGCTCGGATACGGCAAGTGGAAGCTTGCAGGCACCGATTATACAGCATTAATCATACATCACGCCTGGCCGCACGACAATTTGATATTCAAGTCGGAAGCAGCACAGATTTTGTACACGTATTTGTTGCGCCGGTTTTATATGCAATCTAACGCCGCGACGATCGCCGCGAAATTCAAGTTGACCGGCGAAATCCCCAAGATGCCGAAAGATTTTATACCGTTCCCCAAAGGGCACCCGGAACTGGAGCTAACCGACTACCAGAAAGTGGCGTTGAAAATATCGTTGAACAACCCCGCGTATGCTTTGTTTATGGAGCAAGGCACAGGCAAGACGGCAATCGTAATCGCGCGTATCTGTTTGGAAGCAGCCCGCAAACGCGCCAACGTGAATGTCATATTGCCAGACGGCACGCCGGGCCCGAACGCCGTGGGCAAAGGTGGCATGTATCGCGCATTGATTGTATGCCCAAGACAAGTGCGGCTGAACTGGAAACGCGAGTTTCGCCGGTTCGCGACGTCACCAGGTAAGACTGCTATCTTGCGTGGCGGCAAGCTGAAGATGACTAGGACGCTCGTTGATAGTATCACCGACGAAAAGGATTGTGCATGGTCAGTCTGTATGATTTCTATAGACTCAGTTGCCACAATGTGGGAAGCATTCAAACGATTTAAGTGGGATATTGTAGGGGTTGACGAGTCACACAGAATCAAGAATTCAGAAACAAATCGTTTCAAGGCGTTGATGGACATCGACGAGATACACGCGCCACAGAAGATGATACTAACCGGCACGCCGATCACAAATACAGTATTTGACTTGTGGGCTCAGTTCCAATGGATGGGCGACGGGCTGTCGGGATTTTCTACGTTCCCGAACTACCGGTCGTTCCACGGCAAATGGAAAGACGCGGTTGCGGGGGGCAATGGGCTACGAAAACTTGACGGCTTCAAGAATATTCCGCTTGTTCAAGAGCGGCTCGCCCGCCAGTCGTTCTTAATGCGAGAAGATGAGACGGGGAACCAGTTACCTGAGAAGGTGTTCAATATATACGAGGTGGCAATGACGGGGCCACAGGCGGAGGTGTACAAACGAATCGCAAAGAAACTCGTGGCCGAAATAGACGACATGCTCGAAATGGCGGACGCGACGGGCAAAAGTATCACAGTTGAGTGTATACTGACCAAGATGATTCGCCTTGCACAGATCACGAGCGGGTTTATCAAGACGGACGACGAAGAGGATTTAGAATTGGAAACAGTAACGCCCGGTCAGATTTATCAGATCGGCAAGAAGAACCCAAAGCTTGACGCGGTCGTTGAGATGATCCGCGAAGACTGGGAACAAGATTGCAACTCTAAGTGCATTATATGGGCGACGTTCATCGAGGACTTGCGGGCGATCAGCGAGCGGCTCGCGGCGGAAGAAATAAATCACGCGGGGTATCACAAAGTTATTCAGCCGCAGTATCGCGTCAAGGACGCAGAGAGGGCAGAGGACAAAATCAACTTCGACGACTCGTGTCGTATCCTGGTGGTAAACCCGGCGAGCGCGGGCGAGGGTCTGAACTTTCTCGGATATGACAAAGAGAATCCCGACGCCTCGTCGATGTACGTGGATCACAATATATACTTCTCGTGCAACTGGTCGATCGTCGAGCGACTCCAGTCAATGAAGAGAAGCCACCGTCGTGGGACTCGCGCAAACGTTAGATACACCGAGCTAATAATTAATGGGACCATTGATATGGAAATTAGGGACCGGCTGAATAGCAAGAACGCAGCCGCAAAAAGTATACAAGACATACGTGACATCCTCGGATCAATACTTAGGGGGTATCAGTCATAGCATGTCAAGAATGATAGACAGATCGGGCAAGAGGTACGGCAGTCTTACCGCTGTTGAGTATGTCTATAGCGACAACAACGGCAGGGCGTGCTGGCAATGCGTGTGTGATTGTGGTAACGAGATTGTTGTTAGCAGCCCCAATTTGCAGACTGGCAACACCAAAAGTTGTGGCTGCTTATCACTAATTAAAGACAGAACGGGCGATAGATACGGGCGGCTTGTTGCGATGAGATACACCCACACAGGCGAACGTGGCAATGCGTGTTGGGAATGCAAATGTGACTGCGGAAATATATCAATAGTCTCAAGTGGTTCATTGCAAGACACACAGTCTTGCGGTTGCCTACAAAGAGAAGCAGCAAGCAGAATTGGGAAAGAATACTGCGTCAAGAAGGGTGAGAACATGGGCGTAGCCAACCCAAACTTCAGACACGGATTGTACTGTGACAAACTATCCAGTGACGAGCGTGAAGAGATTCGCAAACGCGATAATTACACATGTCAAGATTGCAATAAGCATCAGGACGAAATTGGCAGGAAACTAGACGTGCATCATATAGACGGCGACGATGAGAACAGCGATCCGAGCAATCTGATAACTTTATGTCACGGTTGTCATAACGACAGGACGTGGGATATGAATCAAATAAGAAACGGAAGAACCAAAACAGGAGACGAACGATGAACGAAGCTAAACCAAGAAAATCAGCGACGATCGTAACAACGACGGGCGGCGGGTCTTCCTACTCTGCGGATTGCCCGTATTGTAGCGAATCGATGTCTGTTGGGAAAGACCTGTCATTAATGTTTTCTTGTTGCAGCAAGTGCAACAAGTCGTTCGACTTGCGATATCCAGTTGAACCAGTCCGCCATGAGGACAAACCGGAAACCAGGCCACACGACCCGGCACTTAGGACGACAGACATAACGACAGACAGGACGACAGACAGGACGACAGACAGGATGCCCAAATTGGACGACGGGAGCAACACGCCGTTCAATCCGCCGCCTGCAAAGCCAAAGTATCCAAGCTATCCGTATGGCACGCCGTACCCTCTTCGCGGGCCGCAGAATTGGTGAGCATAATGTTGACAACAATTTAATCCGCAAACAAACCAAGTACAACAAATAATTGGAGAACGATGATGGAAATAATGACAGAAGACACAGGATCATGGAGTGAAAAGGTCAACTTCTTAGATGACAACGCAGTGTTTGTAGGCTATGACTTGTCACAAGATTGTTGTGAGAATGCAGACTGGTACATTACTGACAAGATTGTGCCGTACTCTTACGATGACACATGTGACGATGATAAGTGCCCAACACCCGATGTATCAGAGTACAGTTTCGACCCGGACTTTTTCCGGGAAGTACCGAGCGGCGACTTAGACGATGGCGGCATGGTTGCGTTCAAGCTTGTTGCAAAAGATAAGCCCGATTTGTACTTGCATCTTTTTAATTGCCGCAATGACTACTGCATAGACCAATACGGCCATGGTTTCAAAGTCGAGCACGGCGGCGAGGCTGTTCGAGAAGGTTGCTTATAATAACAAAGTAGGGGCGGAACGATGACTGACGTTGAGCAGATAATCAAAGCAATCAACGAGCTAACATCAATAATCGCATGGCTTATGGTGATTGGAATTTCGGTGTACACTATCGCGAACCTGACCAAGAAATAATAGGAGACGAACGATGACTGACGTTGAGCAACTCGCGGAATTGGTCTATGCAATTGAAGTCTACATTGAATTGTTAGCGATGCTTGTTATAGTTTCAAGCGTATTGCTAGCTGCGGGTGTATACAAGAATTTGAATGAACAAAGTCAAACCTGAACCAGGTAGCGGAGACGAACGATGCACACACAAGAGCGATCAATAGAGAATCACGAAACACGGCGGGCGACGACCAAAGAAATACTTTCCAGGCTCTGCCCAGATACACATGACGAGCATGACTGGAATACCGCCGTGCATGATTTCGTACACACCAACTTCGCGGAGATTGAAGCCCGTGTTATTGCGAACCATTTGGACTCGAATGGCGCGAACGGAAGAACGACTGTCGGAAGAACGACTGTCGGAAGAACGACTGTTGAAGAGACGGCAGACTTTGATGCGTTGGCTAATGGCAATCAAGGAACAATGGTACTGTGAGACGACGCGCATTGCGCATTGCGGAAATTTAATGGGGGACGATATGGTTGAGAAATACTACTTGAAAGCAGACTTCATGGACGAAGAGAAAGAAGTCTCGAAACAAGAATACATAAACGCGGAACAAGCAGCAGGATTTCGATCAAAATTCGGGCCTAACGCAGTAGCGACTGGTTCGTTCGCCGTTCATACTTATTTTGGGCATTATTTTTGGCTTGTTGCTCTGGTTGTTTTACGGTAAAGAAGACCTGCTTAGGTTCTGCGGCTAGCTTGACGACCAAGCTAAGGCGTTAGCTGAAAAGGAGACACGAAATGTTTGAAGTCAATAAATCGGATCAATCCGGCGCATGGATTGCGTGGCATGAAGACAAGTGGTACTTACACAGTGACGGCGAAGTCTACAGCACAGGCGAATTTTGGCCGGCACGGGCCGACGCGGAGGCGATCTTAGCAAAGTATCCCGACGCCGCGCCGCCCGTCGCTGAGCCACCGCACGATTGGGTGCATGGTGACGTGTTTGATTGTGACACGGGCGACTTAATGATATATTTCAACTGTGACAATTTACGCGTACCGCCGAGAGTCCACTACCTAAGCTCCGCAAACATGGTTGTAGCAGATACGAACGTAGACTACTACTTAGATAAAGACGCCAAATTCCTATTCAATATCAACGATGTAGCTAATGACGCGGTCAAAGAACGTCAAGCGTCGCCCGACGCAGAGTCGCTCGTTGAGAAACTGGCAGCTATGCCAACACCAATAGTGCGTGAACCAGCAGGGTTAGTCAGCGTCGCAGAGATGCAAGAGTTTGTTGACTACGCCGAGCCACTACGATTTTGCAATTCAGGAACGCATGTTTGTGATACGTTATTAGACAGATTTGAAAAAGTCTTAGCACAGATCAAAGAGGACGAACGATGACATACGCACAAATATGCAAAGCATGTAAAGAGGTGTTCGTATTGCAAGAGCGGGCCGTGAGTTGCCCGTCGTGCGCCGCCCCGATGCCCGAACCGAAGGCGAAAGAAGGCGCGCAAGTAGTACCCGCAAACCCAAAACAATGGACTACTTGTACGTGGCAAGATTGGAAAGATTCTGAGCCGAAGAATCCAAATATCAGGACCGACAGGCAGTGGCAAGACAACGTGTCATGCAAGATTGAGCCGTCGAGCGACGTGATCGCAGAGTTCTTACAGATCAACGAAGAGATTGCGGGCTTGTACAATCTGCTCTATGGTTTTATGTCGAAGAACACTAAGGGTATCCAAGCGTCAAAGAACGGCGGCAAGGGTGCCATGTCATACGGCGATCTGTGTGACTTTGGATTCTTCTGCCGGGAAGCCGAAAATACGCTCGACGAATTACGCAAGGAAGTCAAGGCACGCAAAGAGTTGTGCGGCCAAGTAATCGCAATGCGCAAGACGGAAGAGTCACTGTCGGACCCGAATATTAAACTCAAGGTTGCCGGGCAGTACGCCACCGGGTCGCCCGACGTGAAGATGCAGGCGCAGCAGCCGACTTTCAAATTGGGCGAGCCTAACGTAGACTACTACAAACTAACAGACTATTTCAAGGTGCCACGAGAAGTCGCGGCGACAGGCATCTTTCGGCTGAGTTGGAAAGCTACGGGCGACTTTATAACGCAACTCGCCGCCGATGGCCACAAGCCGCCCGACGGATTCGGGAAACAATATCCGGCATACGTGACGACGTTCCGCCGCAAACGCAGGGCGAAATAAACGCAAATAAACGAGCAAACACAAGTGTAGTACTAAACGAGGAGAATCAAATGGCAAGAGAACAAACACATGGTTGGGTGATCGAAGGCTCAGAAGGTGGTTTCTTGGGCATCTATAATTGGGACAGAGAACTTCTTCTTGAACAAGCAGGAGTTCACGCCACTCGTGCAGAGGCGCGGCTTATGGAATCAAAATATCCCGGAGACACAATTCGCAAAGTGCACACAGAAGACGGCGTAGCGATAGCGGTTGTCCCAAAACTAAAATAACGTGAAGTACGAATGCATAAATTTTTCAACGCACAATTAAGGAACGAGAAAATGGCAGACGAGCAGAAGAAAGAGCAAAGCAGCGACGGGCTGGTATCAGCCGACGAGCAGAAAAGAAACGAGCAAGCAGCGGCGAGTGGCAACGCAGCACCGGGCGGCGCGGGCGGAAGTAGTGGCACAGGCGCAGGTAGCGGTGGTAGTGACGGACTGGCGAGAAGCAGGCGAACAGACACAGACATCGACAAAGTGCCTACGAACCCAAACTTCTTGGACGCGTACACGGAGGAAGACACGAGTCTCGATGAGTTGAAAGAGCATCGCACGGTGCCGCGTTTCAAAGTTATTCAGCCGACGACAGAAGAGGAACTAAAGAATACGTTCGGCGAGGGGTCTGCAATCGTACGACCCGGCGACACGCTTATCTGTAAGTATGGTGGGAACACTAACATGCAAGCACTTGAGTCGTTCGACTTTGTGCCACTGTTCTTCTTTGTCGAGTGGAACAAGTGGCGAGACCTCAAAGCTACCGGTGATATGGTTCTTGATAAGAGTTTCGACCCGTCGTCCGACGTCGCGGTCCGTTCAAAGAACAAGGACACACGCAAAGAGTTGTATCCCGGCAATGAGAATATCGAGTTAGAAAAAGATAAGTGTTACTACCAGTACGTTGAGCATCTGAGATTTATCGGTACAATATACGGTGATCATCCGTTGGCCGGAACGCCTGTGACTCTGTCGTTTGAACGAGGCGAGTGGGGCCAGGGCAAGAACTTTATCTCCGCCGTATCTTTGCGCCGTCGCCAGACGACCGACGCCGAGACAGGCGAGAAGGTTGCAAAGCCAATACCGCTCTGGTCGCAGGTCTGGCGTATGAAGACTGTATATCACAATCCCGACGCGTTGCGCAAGTGGTACGGTTTCTCGTTTGAAGCGGCGATACCTAATTCGATAATCAAAGAGTCGGAAGCTGCCGCGATGTTCGGGCTGCACAAGGAATTCAAGGAACTCTTCGAAGCGTCACGACTCAGCGTCCAGGATGACGAGCAAACGTCGCCCGATGAAGCAGCGGTCAAAGAATGCAGCCAGTTTTAGAAACGCAGGGGGAAATAATAATGAACGATTGTGAAGATGATCTAAGAAGCGAGAACATAGAGCTACGCGACGCACTTCAAGGTCTAATGTGGACCGAGGATATGCTGGCGGATTTCGACGACCCGGATAGCGAGAATCCATTTGATGTTGCGCGCAAGCTACTAGGTGATTAGCAGAGATGTGCATTAGCACAGAGCGACGGGCGTATGAAGTATTCCGATAATGATGGCGGCTGCACGCAACTGAGTGTAGCACCATAAATCACGACCATCGACGCCCGTCGCTTATTT
>SDBU01005119.1_pt1 | contig 15790 bp, 11 predicted proteins | sample 2277071 | NCBI WGS metagenome assembly SDBU01 (sample SAMN10397929, study PRJNA504765) | marine sediment metagenome | isolation source: marine sediment core GS08_GC12, 126 cmbsf | place: Arctic Ocean: Gakkel Ridge, Loki's castle | collected 2008
ACCGCCAGGATCAGCCCCTCAAGGATGTGCGCCCGCTCCTGCGCCTTCCTCAGTTCGTATTCGGAGCGGCGGCGGATAACGTCGCGGCGGTGATCGATGAAGGACTCGAGGCGACTGACGAGATCAGGGACGGGCTCCGCTTCAGGGGGACAGACATCGAGGGGATTGTCGAGCCACTGTCGGAAAGTCTTGGCGTGTTTTACTAATTTGCCAAACTTGGATTCGCCTAATTGTTTTTTGAGTTCACCTAATTGTTCGATTGCTTCTTTTGCAGTATATCCCTTCGGATTAGCAATTTGCGCTCTCTCACTAGCAACGCGGTATAAAAACATATAAAGTCCAATATCCTCATTGGTTATTCCGTCTTTCTTGGCCTTCGAAACTATATCATTATTAACATCCCTTAGATATTGGAATACTTCGCTAGAGATATACGGTAGTTCTTCAACCCAAAATATCGGATTATCTTCAATCGGTACCGGCTTCCCGGCTTTTATATCTTTTCTAACATCCCTAATTAAACCTGAATGGCGATCGACCAATTCTTTTTTAATGTCATTTACTAAAGCGCCCAATCCGCCGTGTTCGGTTTTTTCTAATTCGCGCTGCTTTTCCTCGCCAAACTTTAACATTTCGCGTAAATCTTTCTGCCGTTGATCTTGAATACTTCCGTCCTCAATGGCCTTCTGAATACCCTCGTATACCGCTTTAAATTCCGGTTTCCGTTCCATATAGTTGATAAATGCTTTGTTAAATTTCGGTGCGGCTTGCTTCAATAGTGCGGGATCGTTAATTAATACGCTTACCGCATCTGCATATAATTCAACAGGACTGTAACGATAAGTAGTAAACTTCTCATTGATCATTTCATTAAAAGGTTTCCAAATCTGTGTTAATTGTTTGAGTTCGTTCATCATCGCATTTCTTTCAATTAAGCGGCGCTTCTGTATTTCTTCCTCAACCAATTTCCGGTAAAGTTTCTTAATATCTTCGTTAGCTTCATTGTACGGTTTGCGCTGAAATGCAAACCACTCAACGATATCACCTTTCATAGCAGATTTAACAAGTTCAATCTTTTGTTTCCTGTTAAGTTTTGCTATGTAATTATATAATCCCAAATCCTTTGTTTTAGCTTCAATATCACGCCAAACTGCAAGAATGTCGTCCGTAGTAACTGCTTTCGCTTCGTCTGTTTTCTTTCTCTTGATCTTAGAAAGTCTACTTGCCAATTTGCGTAATTCGTTCCGGTCCTGTGCGGTTAATATTTTAAGCGGTGAATCCGGATACTCCTCTAATAATGTTTTTATATAACCCCTCAATGATGCAATTCTACCAAGAATGTTTCCGCGCTTCATTGTTTTTTGTGGTAAATAATCCGTAAGGTGTCCAACTTCGTGCGCCAATACTTTTGCAGCTAGTCCAGGTTTTTTAAATATATCGGCTTTTAGCTTAATATCGCCATCGCCCGAAGCATACATCCGGCCCAAAATATTCATAAATCCGGATGATCTGAACTTCTTTATAATTCCCGGCACCTTGCCGCCCATCAACTCTTTTGCCAATTTTACTATTTCCGGTAATGCGATCGCCTTTAAATGTTTATTGGACCTAGAATAATATCCGCCAGGTTTGTCATAACCACTAACGTCGGAATAACCGCCGGTATCACCGAATATATTACCCTGTTTGCGTAAGCTAGACTTTACATCTGCGTCCTTTTCTAATATCCGCGTGAGTGCAATATTCGCGTCTATAACAATTTGCTCGTATTTCATCAATGCTTCTGCTATTTTTTCCTTTGTAGCACCTTCCGAACTTGTAAATTGTTTCCGCCTATCTGATAATTCTTTTTCAGCATCCTTGACGCGCTTTTTCGCTTCCTCTTTTAATTGGTTGTATTCCAATTCTGCCTTCGAAACTGACTTAATATCTTTGAAATTCAATGGCTTGCCGTCAAACTTGCCAAATTCAGTATGCCTATCAACAATAACGGTTACGTGGTTTATAAAATCTTCTGATCGCTTAAATTTGTCATTGAAGTTTTTTTGTAGATAAGTAAACATTTCCGTTTCGTGGCTGCGCGTTAGTTCCGGGAACTTCTCTCTAACTTTACCGATCCAGGTTGCCATCGATAAAACGTCGCGCGCATCTTTTGTGCTAACATCTTCAAAGGCCTCTAATGCCTGTTCTACGGATCCGTTCTTACTCAAATATGATAATGCTAATACTGTTGCTGAATTTTTGCCGGCAAATTTCTTAGCTTCCTCTGATAATTTAGTTTTACTCATACCGGCAACACGTTTCGTGCGGAATTGATGTGCGCCATCTAATAATGTTTCGGCCGTCGCAAGTATATTAGACATTTTAGCTTTTTCGGCCGCTTCCTTCTTAGTGCCGGTAATTATACGCGATGGCAGTTCAGCAAATTCCTCATATCCCTTTTCAACTAACTGCTTTGCAGCTTCTAGTCGTGAATGGCCCGCAATAACCCACGTTTTGCCATCTTCGGCCTTCCATAATTTGATATCATCAAAATCGTTCCAATCAAAAGTACCTTCCTCAACCGCTTTAATTATCCGATCAACTGATTTTTGACTGTATGGTTTCCGGCGGCCTTGAAATTCACTTAAATCTACGTTTATTTCACCGATTGGTATATTAGTACGTTTAATATCTTTCTTAGGTACCGCTATTTTCGTTTTCTTGGCACCTGGCTTCGCTTTAGCGGGCGGTTCTTCCTTTTTAGGTGCTTCCGGCTTCTCGGCCGGTTCCTTAGTTTTTTCGACCTTTTTAGGCGGTTTCTCAACTGGTTCCTTTTTTAGTTCTGCCTCAATCTGTTCAATCCGGATAGAATATTGCATAAATTCATTCGTTGGTATAATGGCGCTTTTAATCTTCTCTTGTAATTCTTCCAATTCATTTACGAGTTTTGTCCTGTTGGTAGGTTCAGGTTTTTCAACAACCGGTTTCGGTTTTACTTCTGGTTTTTCAATTTTTTCGCCAATATCTTCTTTAACCGGCGGTTTAACCTCCTTCTTTTCCGATTTCTTAACCACCGGCTTAATGATAGGTTCAGTAACCGGTTCGGCTTTCGGTTTTTCAATTTTTTCCTCCGGTTTAAGTTCAACGCCAAGTCCGGCTTCCTCTAGTCCTTTATTGAGAGCATCGGTTATTTTTTTCTCTCTGACTTCTGCCGGTTCACCAGGTTCAATAACCTCTGATACAATTATTTGTTCGTTTATAATGCGGTCTAAATCTTTCTCACTAAGTTTGCCGTCTACTGCACCCTCCCCTCTGAATAATCCGGTAGATTGTAAGCCCGCACCGGCCAATGTACCTAACGCAAACGCTTCTTTATCTGTCGGCGATGCCAATAAAAGCGCCTTTAATAAATCAGGTTCAACTTCACCTTTTACAGATGCCTGTCCAAGTTCAGTAAAATAATTCTGTATAACTTCTTCATAACCTTCTGATGCTGAACCGGCCGCGAATCCTACTGCCCTGACACCTGACTTAACAATCCAACTTGACATCGATCCTCTTAAACCTATCGGAACTCTCGCAAAAGCTAGCGCATACTGCGCCGCATCCATTCCGATTAATGCCATATTGTTTATAAATACATCAGCAGCAGCTTCACCGGCCTTCTCTTTGTCCACACCTTGATCGATTAATTCATTATAGGTACCAATCGCCTCCATTGAACTTTCTAAAGGTCTTGATGCTAATGCAGACGCTACGGCAGCAGTTATGCTTATTACAATTCTGCCCGCGCCTAACGCTATCGCAACTGCGCCACCGGCAGCACCGCCGGCTAAAGCAGTTGGTATTAATGCTACTAACATCGGTATCATCCTGATACCTTTTGTATAATAAAATTCACCTTCTTTTAAATCAGACCATTCAAATTCTTTTTCCAATGCCGACACCTTATACTCCGCACTAACTTCTTTAGAAAATTCTCTAATTCTTTTGCCTGCTTCCTCATTTATTCCGGACCACATTAAAGCACCACCAACTAAATCAACAAACTGATAACTACCCTGAACAAAACTATTAGTAGCTGCCTTCAATGCACTCATTTTCCTTTCTTTTACCGGAAAATAGCCATCGCTATCATCAATGATTTCGCCGGCTTGTAGTGGTTTCATATTGCTAACAGAAAATTGTTTGTCATAGGTCGGATGATCAATGTCTTTCCCGACGCTACCCCAATGATATTTGCCATCTTCCTCGTTTATCTGTGGCCGGTCGCCATCTAGCCAGGCCTTGCGATAATCATATTTTTCTTCCGGATCATCCGGTGATTTATCCTCAACGCCTAATTCCGCTTTCCACTCTACAATATTCGGATCTTCGTTCCAGTCTTTTTGAAATAACCCCTCTTGCCTCTCGGTTAAAAGTATTCTTTGGCGCGGCTTAAAAGTGGGTGTAAAATCTTCGGTAGGTGTTAATGTAGCATCTGCCGGCAAATCAGTTTTGTCCGGGCGGAATGGAAGTTTTGATACCCTTTCCGCGTCTAGGCGTTCTTGGTATAGTTCAACAACTTTAAGAAATTCCGTGCTTCTTGCGTGTTGTTGATAATAGCTAGGATTTATCTGAAAATCATCATAGATGGTTTTAAATCCCTCTAGGTTTGTTTCAGTTAATTTTAATTCTCTAGGCATTATTTGTATAATGAATCTAGTACATCAATCGCGCCTTCGTAAAGATTTCCCTTAACCATCGCGTCCATTCTTCCGGAAAATTGAAGATATAAACTTGCAATTTGTTTGGCATTTATTCCAATGGTCGATTCATCTGCGCTCAATAGCGCGCTAATTTTATCCGTATCGCCAGAAAATATAGTCGCCAATACCTTCACGCCTCCAAGCATTGAATCAGTATCTAGCGTCAATAAGTAATTCTGGTAGTCTTTCATAATCGAGTTATATTCGTGCGTCGAAACGCCTTTTTTGGCATTTATGCCTCTAACCGTTGCCATCGCCTTGTTAAAGAATTTTTCACCTTCGTTTTTCCGGTCGGTTTTGTATTTTGGATATGTACTTTTATACATACCGGAAATGAATTGTAATTGACCTTTGCTTTTCTCGATCGTTAATTCTCGCATCTTCGCTTTGTCACCTTCTTTTACTCGGTCCATCGCATCGTTCATTTCAGCATCATACGCCGTGTAAACTTTTTCAATCTGTTTGATATTGCCGGTTGCAACTGCTTTCGGAAGTAGATTTTTTAATCCTTTTAAGTCGTGTGTTACGGATTTCATCGTAATTTCCATATCTAGCGGATCTACGGTCTTTGGTAAATTCTTAAAAGCATATTCACCGGCTTTTTTATAGTCGGCCGTTGTCATTGACTTTTTGAAATATAAAGATTCTTGTAAAAAATCAAGTGCATCTTCCGGATCTCTTTTCACGTGTTCCTTAAACCGTATTAATTCGTCGGCAGATTGTACTTTCATTTCTTCTAGTGCTACATCCTTCTGAAATTCAACGTCTTTTTCTTGCTCTGCTGTGACATTCGCTAAATATTTACCCATAGCGGTCGGATCTTTATAATCGGCAATATCCATCGCCTCTTTAAATTTATCAAGTGTTCCAACAAAATCGCCAACTGCCTTTGCATTTTCATACGCTTTAACGATAGCGAATTCAGCGCTTGCGGTATCTTTAGCTGCTGCGGCTGCTGTTCTAGCATCTGCAATATGTTGCCTTGCCGTAATATCCGCTAGGTTAATTCCGGCATATATGACATTTCTGGTCATAGATTGACTAAATCGTCGTTTGTCTGATGCGTACCTCTGTAATGCTTGTTCTTCCTGTATTCCAATACGCATTAACTGTTCGCCGGTCCTAACATTTTCTTGTTCCTGTGCAAAACTAGCTTTTTCGCTAGCGATACCGATAGCTTCCAATGCTTGTTGATTAATACCCATTCGCATTTGCGCTTCAATGCCGCCGCCCGGCTTATCCCTTGCAACCTGATAACCCACTTGACGTTGCCCTTTTCGTGTCTGTGCGCCGATTTGTCGTAATGCCGGCCGTATACTTTGTTGATACGCTCTGCTTTCTGCCGTTTTACTTTTTAAATGAGTAATATACCGTTGATACATTCCGCCTTCACGTAAATAATCCTTTTTCTTCGGCTTGTCCTTAGATTGCGCGTATAAACTCCAAGCCGTAGTAATATATGGTAATGCTTTACTTAGCATCGCTAATAATGGAACTGCCATTAGTTTTCACCCCACTTTTTCGAATCAAAAGAAAATCCTTTAAGAATATCTGCATTTATAATTTTAATTGACATCTGATAACCTCGTTGCTTGTCTAAACTTATTCCCCTAAACTTGTTAGGATCTACGTTATATTTAATATCTTCCTCATTAACTACGCTGCCGCCAACCATTTTTTTCACTCGCGTTTCAACATCAACACTAGAACCCTCAAAATCAACCATCCATCGTTGGAACGCACCTTTTTCAATGTAAAACTCTTTAGTCCTGATAACTGCTTCGACTGCGGTGTAGGCGGTTCCCGGATACTTCATTAATTGTCTGTTGCTATCCAACCATAAATTATAATTCTCGTCTAAGCTTCCGCCGGAAAGTATAACCGGTATGTCTGAAATATCCATACCTAAGAATCTAGTCCACTTATCACGGTCAATTTGATATACAAAACTATCAATCGCCGCATAATCTAATCCCCAAATAGAAGCAAAGCCGTCGTCAGTAAGCGCGCCGCCCTTTGAATAGTGCAATAATGCTTTACCGCCAACCACCGCTATTGCATTAAGCGAATACGTTAGTTCCGTTTGTATTACGGTTTTTATTGAAGTTGCTAACGTCATATCGGTTACACTACCGGCACCCCACATAGCAGTCAAATAACTACTATTGTTTGCATCTTCAAAGAATAGCCAAAAACCACTTGAACCTCTATTGGCAATAGTTAAATTACTGTGTCCACCGGCACTATCTATCCAACCGGCTTTTGTTGCGATGTTTCCTATGGTTATTGTTTTTGCAGTTGTATCTAAAACAAGTGGTGCTAAGATTATATCATCGGTTTCACCAATCACCATAAAGATAAGCGTTGATGATGCTAATTTAGCATCTAAGTCTTGCACCCAATTAGTGCTGATACCGGTATTAAGTGCTGTACCAAAAGCAAGCGTTCCATCGCCGTTGTCGGTAATAAATCTTGCTCTAACTGTACTGCCATCTGTTGTATATATAATTACAGACACACCCTCACTAATATAAACGGTTTTTAGCATATCCCAACCCGGACTTAACCAATTAGTTTGTGCTACGTCAAGCGTAATGACCGGCGTTCCGCCACCCCAAGCTATCGTTCCGGTTTGATAATCTGTTTGATTTCCAAATACCGCAAATCGAGTTTCGCTAAGTTTAGCTAATTCAATATAATCGTTAGTACTGTGGGCGCAAGTAACATTAAGACCGGTTGTTGGTGCCGCACCAGTAGCAGTTCCGCCTGTAACCTTTCGTGGATTGGCTGAACTTTTGTGTGCAACGACAAAACCGTCGCCGTTAAACATAGGAATAACATCGTTATAGTAGTGTTCCAACCCCGCTATTGCGATATTCGCACTAAAGCTAATCAAATTATTCGCAGCATCTATCGTTCCTATTACTGCTCTACCGCTATTTGTGTCCGACCAAGATATATGTATAAACTTAGTATCGGTTAGCATAACTGCGCCAACTTGTCCAACTCCCGTAGAGCCGCCATTGTCCGGTAGTTCGGTCGGCGTACCGGTAGTTAATTGTAAGTATTGACCGAACCCCTCTTGTCGATGTAGAATATATTGATTCCTGATCGAACTATAAAATCCAATATATTCATAAACACCGGCATCCGGCAAATCAATTATTTTGTCGCTGATCAATTCCATGCCATCTTTGTTCCACTTCCATACACCCTTCTCGCTTAATCCAAATAAAGTATCGCCGGCAAGCACAAGCGTTTTCGGTTCCATTAATCCTAAGTCTTTAAATTCTTCAATAAGATTGTCTGTTTCTGCGCGCCATTGTCCGGTTTCCACATCAGCTTTCAAAACGAATCGGTTGATTGTGTTTCGTGTGAATAGTAAAAATGAGTTAGCATACTCAAACTGTAAAAACGATGGCGCCGGCATCATTCTAACAATCGGCTCTTTCAGGTCTTTATAATTCAGATCCGGAACTGCTATACCATTGTAATTAGTCCATCTGAAACGATGTGAGTATTCCTTATATCCCGGTTCTTTAGTTTCACCAAAAGATATATTAGCATTACGTTCATATTGATATGTTTCTTGTACATCTATATCAATTTCGTCGCGTAAATGAAATTCGTCAAATATAAACTCAACAAGTCCTGAATATCCTAATACCTCACGCACATAGCTATCTCGCAAATGAAAGGTTTCATTTATAGCAACAGAAACATCGCCGCTAGCGTCTGCAATGTATATGTTATAACTGTCGCGTAAGTGAAATTCCTCATTGATAAATACAAGTTTTTCCGTACTATCAATATCTTGTTCAAGCGTGTCGCGAAGATGAAAAGTTTCATCTATTGAAACACTAATAGGAAAAATTTCCTCGTTCCAATTATCGCGAAGGTGAAAAGTCTCGTTTATATTTACAGTTGGCATTTATACTGTTACGTGTATTATGTCCCACTCAATCGTTAAGGTTTCGCCCGCCAATACTGCTTGCGATGACCAAGATGATGGTTTGGCAAACAGATTCGTAAATGGTGCTTGATAGTCATGTCCAAAATTAACAGAATTTGCATCTGCTACTGTTATGCCAACACCAGTAAAGGTCCCAGTAAAAGTTACTGTTCCGCCCGATATTGAAGAACTCATAATCATTTCATACCATAAACCACCACTGTCTTTTATTGCGATTCCATCCTCACCGTTAGGCGGTGGATTAGCATTTCCATTAAACATATTATCAATAGCGTAATTTGTGGGACTTTGCAAAGCATCAACAATCGCATCTGCATAAGCTTGTTGTATCGCATTATGATCTTCAAAAACTAATTCCTTTTTACCGTTGATTCGAGTAATCCAAACTTTTATATAGCCGTATATTCTAAGTTTATTTTCCATTTTATTGTTCCCTGTTAATGATTTGTAAATGTTATTGTCCACACAATCGTTAACGTTTGTCCGTTAGGAACCGCTTGTGTTGACCATCCAAAATCACCTGATACTCTAAAATCAACAAACGGCGGCACATAAGTAAAGAAATTACTTAACCAACGCTTGCCCATAGCAGGCGCAACAACGTTTACTGTTGAACCGGTGCCATTAGTATACACACCCGTTATCCTGAATTGATCTGTCGCTGGCTCTGATGTCGTACCAACAAAAGAAATCCAGTTGGATCCATCTCCTGCCACTATGCCATCCTCGTCGTTTATTGGTGCGCTTGTTGAAAATTGGTTATCAAGTGCAATATCATAATTATTATATAAATGTTTTGCCAATGCTATTTCAAAATCCACATAAAATGTATTTTTTGATTCAAAAACTTTTTTCTTTTTACCGTCTAAGTCGGTGAGATATGCCTCAACAAATCCATTGATACCTATATCTATTCCTTTTTCCATTTTATTATTCCTATGTTAATTTTAAACCCAGTGCCGTTTCAAAACTCGGCATGAAATTAGCTATGTTGTATATTGCCGTTATATCATTGTCATTTTCAGCACTATAATATTTGTTAATTATTAATTGAAATTGTGAATGATAAAAACTAAAACTGCCATATCCCTCTGGAAACGTTGGCCAATTATGACTATTGTTACTCACAGAAAAAGAACCTATGTCTTCAAATAAATCATCGTCCGGTTCATCCGTCCAATTTTCCCACAATACTTTTTGCAGATAAAAATTTCCATTCTCTAAATTTCCTACAAATAACGATACGCTCTCATCTCTATCAATAGATAAACAAATAAAAATATTGGCAGCAGTTTCAACCGGTATCGTTGTAAATATAATTTTTTCCAAATTACCACCACTATTAACATCCGTTGAACTAAATAACGCCCACCTATATTCACCAGCAAATATTTTTACACTTAAAAATATTCCGTTTTCCGTGCTATTGTGTTTAAACATATAAATTACTCTTTCTTCGGCATCTTCTAAATTTTCATAATTTATTCTTCCCCACATGGTTGTTTTCTGGGGAATAATTGTGAACGGCAACTCACTATATTTTATCTCTGTAAAATCTATGCCCTTTGTTCCGTTTCCAGCATGTAACATTCTACCGGTACCAATCTCATTTTGTGTAAAAAGTTGCTTAGTCCCTTCTTCGTCATCAAAACCACCTTCGTCACCAACTATGTCGCCTGGATTGTTGTCATCAGCAAGATTTATTATTTCATCTTCCTTCTCTTGATAATCAAATGGTGAGCAAATTACCGTTTTAGTGCCTTTCACTCTTTCAGTATCAAACATAGATGTATCGACAAGTAACGTGAACTCACCATATTCAGCAGTTTGATATTCAGAGGTAATAACACCTAAATCCGTTCCGGTTGAAGTATTGAAACACAAATATAAATACTTAATTTGTCCAGCGGTAAGCAATGGTATTTTCACATAAATATCAATATGGAAAGTTCCTTCGTATCGGATATATTCCACTTTAATCGGTGTAATTTTATCATCATCATATATTCTGATTAGATTTAGATTAGTCATAATTGAACTACCGGGATCTTTATAATAGGTCAAATCTAAATCACTGATTAAGTCTGATTCGCCAGAGTTTGCATCGTACAATCTTATCTGAACTACCGCATCTACAAAATTCTTATTATTAACATTGTTTATTTCAAGCGTAACATACTTTTCAAAATCAAAGGGGAATCTTGTTTTTTCTCTGATATTGGCGAAACCAGTAATAGAAGAAACCTCTGCTGCGTGTTTCGCGTAAGGCGCAATATCGTTCTCATAACTTAGTAAAGTGTTTAAATCCTGTGGAACAATGATAATATAACCATTGCCGGTAATACCCTGATTGCTAACTTTGTCCACTATATCAAATCTTTGCGAAAAATAAAACGGTTCAGCCGCTTCGCCTTCGCTATAACGAATAACTCTGAAATATACATTAAAGTATTTTAATTGTTCTGTGAGATCGCCAGTTAATACCGGAACACTTAAATTGGTAATATTAAAATAGTCAATCCACCGGATATCGTTTTTGTCGATTAAATCTTTTTTAAAGAATTGCATCATACGGCTATTAGATATTGGCGACGGATTGCTTTCATCTCCTTCTTTGGTAATTACCGTATAAACACATTGAACGATACCGCAATCATCCAATCGCACCGCATCTGCATCTTCCTCAAATTCTTCTGCGTTAAATTCTGTTGTTGGTAATAAAGTAGGCTTGTTGGTGGGTGCTTTTATTGAAAATAATCCGGTTATTAATTCGCCCTCTGCATCAACTTTAACATAATGCGGAAAATTCTTAGTTTCGTTATAGGTGTCAGTAATAATTATCTTGTCATCGCCAATGAAAAATTCTAAATAAGTATCTGATGTATAAGTAATTCCTGTTATATCTACTTTCGTTAAAGTCCAAGTATTAGAATCGTTCTCATAAGTCATATATAATTCATAGGTCCCGGCGGTAGGTGAACCATAAACTAATAGTATAAAATCGCCGGTCATGTCCGATAACTTCTTTACCGGGTAGTAAGGTGGTGCAATTTGTAAAATGCTTTGAGTAAAAACGGCCGCCAATACTGTTTTTAAACTATCGCCGCTAACATGAGCGCCATATTCAACCGGATCCTTGCGTTTTGTAAGTACATTGTCGCCAAGCGTTTCATAGTTTACGCTTTGTTGAAGGCCTCCCTTCGGCAAATTTCGCGGATTAATTAATTCGTTTAATCCTTCGTCTAATTTCTCTATTACAGTTATTGGCATTAATAGCGTCCACTCCGTCCTTGATATTTATATTGTTTTGGATGATCAACTGAATCTACATCCCGGTTAATTTCTAGTATATTCAAATCGGTTAGTGCTTGATTGTAATATTTTAGCATCTTATCTCTTACTTCAATGTTTCCGGCGTGCTTTGGCCTGGATAGCATAAGATATGTTACACCTTGCTCCATTAAAACTTCATATTGTTGCGGAATATTGATAACGGTAGCGAGCGTTGTGGTCGTTAATTCTGCGATATCCGCTAAAATTTTAACCTTAATAGTGCCATCTTCGCTGCCAAATATAGCGCCGGTCAATTTAACTACTGATCTACCGATTTTAGCATAAAACGGTTCGCTATCGTTGGAAGTAGCAAATACTGTTTCGTGGTCTTTTCTTTTTAATTCTTCATCATTAACAAGTACATCGATGAATTGATTAATTCCGCCTTTTAACTCTAATTGCTTCTCAACATTGTCCCAAGAATAGCCGCTAGTTATCGTAAAACCTTCAAGCGTGCCTTCTATTGCCACGTCGGCGGTTATCGCTTCTGATACAGTAATTTGGTCTTTTGTGGCCGCATCGTTCTGTATACTAGCAATAGTCATTTCAGTTACATTCACCACGCCGGTTCCATAAAACCATATTTTTTGTCCGGCTGCGAATCCCAATGTTTCAAAATTGCCAAGTCCGTCGTCGTTAATCGTTTTTGGTCCGGATGCAAAGGTAAGCGTAAGTTCCTCTGAATCAGTAACTTGCAATACTGCCGTTTCAGTCGTTTCAATTCCCGGTATTTTAGCGTTAATCTCGCGGATTACTCTGTTTACATCTTGAAATAACTCGTTCAGTTCGCTAAATGTTGGTACATCGCGGATTATTCGATTTTGTAGTCCTTCTAAAGTCATACTCATAAATTAACCTCTGCTAATAAAGTTACTGCCGCAATATCAATACAAGTGCGCATAAAAGTATATGTTAATTGGAAATTAGCTGCTGCCTGTAAGTCTGTATCATCCGCCCAAGCGTTATCATCAATATCCTCTATATATTTCATCGTTAAAATGTCAGTACCTAATACAAATAACGGATAATCGCCTGCGGTAATTTCTTTTAAGGTTACATCGTCAATTGTAAAGGTACCTTCTGTGTCGGTTCCAGAAACAATACTAATTACAAAATCAGTAGGCGCTGCGGCAGATTCAAAATAAACCGTGTGTGTGCCGGGCGTTAAGTCTAATTCGACCGCCGTTAAAGCAAAGGCTGTTGTAATTATTGCGACACCATCACCATCAAAAGCGGTAGTTACTGCTATGGTGTATGTAAACTTATAAAATTTATCTGCAACGCCGGCAACAAGTAAATTTGCAGCAGTTTGAGTAAGTGTTGATGTTTGATTAGCGGACCATACAAAGGCAGCATTTCCGCTAGTATCATCAAGGTCATTAGTTGCATCCCACTTCGCGTGTGTGGCAAAGTCGGTTTCATTCAGGCTTTCCCCAGCTAGCGTTAGTTCATCTTTAGTATATGCTTTTAATATATTCCCTTCGCGATATATAAATAAATCATTTATCGTTGGTTGTAATGTTTCTATTGATGATATTTTGTTGAGTTCAGACGTTTCTTGAAGGTTTATGATAACCTTCTTATCAGCGCTAGGCAGTAAATACAAATCCAATATTTTAAACACTTTCAATGAATTAATATCTTCCGAGCCGTTTGCAAACTTCATATTCACCTTAGTCTTAATAAATCCGGGTATGTCGTTTTCTGTATAGTTCCCTTCATTAATCTGTTTTGCGATAGCACGCAGAAAGTGGTCCTTCGCGCGTTCCTTATAAGTGTCAAGTTCCGGATCCGCTACTTGCGCACCAATATCCTTTAATACTTCTAAATAAGTCATTAATCAGTTCCTTGATCCCCTTACGTTACTTTGGCTCTGGCCGCTATTGCTGCAAGTCTAATCTCTTTAGATATAATCCTCTCAATCAATATTATTTTTGTAGCGTGTAATTCCGTAAACGAAAAACCTAGCTTTCCGCCCAACCTTTTTATTTCGCCATATTTTAGTTTATATAATTCTTGATGGCGGTTGGATTTGTTTATATCAAATTTTTCTTCCCATCTTAATACGTGCGGATATTTTCTCAACAATAGTCTTGCTTCGCCGTCTGGTATATTTAGCGGTTTATCATATTTAAAAATGTAACCTTTCCGGCCTGTTAGTAAATGCGGATATAGGTTTTTAAATTCCGCCCTCGTCAAAAATAGCGACGTTGGTGCGGTTGGTGTTGTATTTTTATCTACTAATAACATTTTATTCCCCTTATTGTTTTTCAATTATTTCGTCTAATTTGCCAAGAATAACTTCGTTTTGAAGTGCCTGTACTGCCATGCCTTTGTCGTGTGAGATTCTTCCCTCTGTGTTTAGCTTAGTATCTTCAAAAAGTTCATTAACATCTTCCTCTAAACTCTCTACCGCAAGTGTCATTCCCAATTCTGTTAATGGCTCGCCTTTAGTATTTTCAATATGTTTGTTTGCAATTTTGCGTGTTTCTTCTCCATAAACAGCATTAATTCCTATTTCTCGTTCATTTGTATCCACCCTACCAACAAGAATATACCATAAACTAACCAACCCTATTATTCCAAGAATTACTTGATAAATAAATTTATATAGATTTACGTCAAGATGTTTGGCAACAGGCGTATCTTTTAAATGTGTCATAATTTCTCTCGCGGTTTTTTTATGTGCTTCTTTAATAATTTTATTATATTCAGCCAAATTTATCCTACCAAATCCCATTGTGAGCAATACTATAATGATTGCCGTCCTCACCGTCGCCTTTGCCCGGTTCGCTTTCGCCAAATCTGCCTCCCCAAGTATTGTCCGAACCTAAACTTTCCCAAAATAACCCTAGCGGTAAATGATCAATAGTTTCAGTCAAATATTTTTCATCCTTAAATAAATCGTAATCTTTTGCCAAAGACAGATAGTGCAACGAATCTTCTATATGGTTTTCATGCTCTGGTTGAAATTTAATCTCATATCCTAACGCCCTTGCATATAAAATCAAAAGAGCGCTATCTACTGCGAATTTTCGTTGCTTATCACCTAAAACACTCATTACGCAAGCGTTCCTTTGGCTTTTGAAACACTGGCTCTAACAAATATTAGTGCAAGCGCGGCTTTTAGCTGTAAATACTCTGGTGATTGAAGAAAATCTGCAATCGACACATCGCCGGTAAAAAATGCGACCGCTATTTCAACAATCATTCCTACTGCGAGTAAATATGCTTTCTTGCCTTTTAAGTATTTCCTTAATGCTTTCCATTTTTTAACCATTAGTAACCTCTTTTTCTTTGTTTTCTAAATACTCAACTTCTTTGGTGTTGTATCCCGGAACCAACAAATGTGAACCCAAGAGCTGATAATAGTTGGAAGAATGTATCCCGCGCTTCGCTTGATCTTGTGGTGTCATTTCCGAAATGTTCGGTATGTTGACTTTCATGCTTACGCGATCAGCAAGACTTGTGAATCCAGAACACACTATTTTGCTGATACTCTCGCTATTTCTAAATATTCTTTTGAGTACCTTCGGAACCCACCCTTTATAAAACGGCAACATTCTTAAATATTTAGTAAGCCAATTAATATGTTCGTCGTCAATTCCAACGCCAATAAATCGCCAATAATCATAAGGCACACCTTCCATTTCATTGCAAACCTTTAAAAATTTCTCGTCGTCAAAATGGGATCTTGCATCACCCGATAGCGGACACCAATAAACATTTGTTCCATCATATTTATCTAAGAGTA
>SDBU01005120.1_pt1 | contig 15789 bp, 11 predicted proteins | sample 2277071 | NCBI WGS metagenome assembly SDBU01 (sample SAMN10397929, study PRJNA504765) | marine sediment metagenome | isolation source: marine sediment core GS08_GC12, 126 cmbsf | place: Arctic Ocean: Gakkel Ridge, Loki's castle | collected 2008
GAGAAAGCTGCTGTGTATCATGAATACTATGTTGAAAAAGAATCAAAATTGGCAGCCAAATTTTGTGAAAAAAGCTTGATATTAAAGACAGTCGCTACAATCTAAATCCTAAATCCTAAGCTCTAAATCCGAAACAAATTCAAAATCACAAATAATTAAATCCAAAACGAGATTTTTCGCCATCTATCAAGGTAGACTCCAAGTTTCATCTCGGTCGTATTATTGCAGGGGAATGGGGGGAAGGCAAGAAGAAAGATTAAATATCAAAAATTAAAATGTAAAGATGACGGATACTTGATGCTGGATACTCGATACTCGAGGAATGGATCCCCGCCCCCCAATCAGGTAAGGGGTAAATTTCGCAGGAATGACAGGTGGGTAAATGAGGGGAGGATACTTGATGCTCCGCCGATAGGCGTCCTGTGGAGATACTGGATACAAGGGAAATGGTGGGCACGTCCCATAAAAATGATTCGGCCATAAGCGGAAATTCGATATTGATAAGTGACTAATGATAGTTTACAATCAACACCAAATACAGAACACGAAATAAGAGAGACAAAGGGGCTCTACTAAAATGAAATAACATATGTCTGTTATTTCGAGCCCGCCGAAGGCGGGTCGAGAAATCTGTTTTAACAGACCTCTCGGTTGCGCTCGAGGTGACCCTATTCTCTTTTTGTTAAAAGGACCAGATATGAGTATTGCAGAAATAGCGGCGGAAGCCAAAGCCGCATCCATTCAATTGGCGACGGTCAAGGCGGAGGTTAAAAACAACGCGTTAACCTCAATTGCCAACACCCTAAAGCAGCGCTGCGACCAAATCACAGCAGTTAACGAAGTGGACATGGAAGCCGCAAAAAAGAATAAACTTGCCGCGCCTCTATTAAAACGGCTGAACTTTGACGAGGGCAAAATAGAGGACGTTTGCGCGGGTATTGAGGCTCTCGTAGAGCTCGATGACCCGGTAGGCAGGATAATCACCGCCACCGAGCTTGATGAAGGACTAAAGCTCTACAAAGTAAGCTGTCCCATAGGCGTTATCGGAGTAATATTCGAATCCCGGCCTGACGCCCTCGCGCAAATCTCGACGCTGTGCTTAAAAAGCGGCAACGCCGTCCTGCTTAAAGGAGGCAGCGAGGCAGAGAAGACCAACAATATACTTTACAAGATTATCTGTGAAGTCAGCGAAAAAATGGAGCTGCCCGAAGGATGGCTGCAGCTTCTTCAGACCCGCCAGGACGTTGCGGAGATGTTGGCATTGGATGAATACATCGATTTGCTCATCCCACGCGGCTCGAATGAATTCGTCCGCTACATTATGCACAATACCAACATACCAGTCCTCGGCCACGCCGACGGGATATGCCACGTTTATATCGATGGTGACGCTGACCTGGATATGGCGGTCAATATCACCGTCGACTCGAAGTGCCAGTACGTGGCGGTCTGTAACGCGGCCGAGACTATGCTGGTCGATGAGAAAATTGCAAAAGCGTTTCTGCCGAAGGTAAAAGTAGCGCTGGGGGAAAAAAAGGTAGAGCTTCGCGGCTGCAAGAAAACGGCGGCCGTAATAAAAGTCAAGCCGGCCAAAAAAGAAGACTGGTCAACGGAATATCTGGATTACATCCTCTCGATAAAGGTTGTGCCCGGGCTGGACGAGGCCATCGAGCATATAAACAAGTACGGCTCCGGGCATACCGACGCGATTGTTACAGCGAATAAGGAAAAGGCGGAGAAATTTATGGGGCTTATCGATTCGGGCAACGTCTTCTGGAACTGCAGCACGCGCTTCAGCGATGGTTACCGGTACGGCCTCGGCGCCGAGGTCGGCATAAGCAACAATAAGATACACGCTCGCGGGCCGGTCGGTCTGGAGGGGCTTGTGATTTATAAATGGAAGCTGGTTGGCACAGGGCAAATCGTGGCCGACTACTCTGGACCCAACGCAAAAATGTTCACGCATAAAAAAAAACAATCTTAGCGTATAGCGTATAGCATACAGCGTGAATCGATGCTGAAGGTGTGTTTGGGGGCTTGACTGTTTAAAGCAAATCTGATATTCTACTGCAAACAAAGTTCAGCGGTGTAGCTGAGCAAGGAGATATGGGTAATCTCAGCTTGAAAGCGATATAATGAAAGGGTCTCTGTTATGAATAAAAGCATTCGTTACGCGTTGGTTCTCTTGGGCTTATTGAGCATTTGTGTATCTGTTCGGGCCGCTGAATCCGCTAATCCCTACCTCGGACGCTGGGCGTTGACAATTCCCGGCGGAAGAGCCGGCTGGCTAAGCGTTGAGCAGAAAGAGGGATATCTGGATGGAAGCATCCTGTGGGGTGGTGGAAGTGTGGTCCCTGTGGCCAGTGTCTATGTGGATAGGAACAGCCTTGTTGTGACACGCATTCACAGGGTTGAACGCAAAGACGCCGGGGGCAAAGTGGTCCGGACGCAAACGTTCACGGAAACGATTATTGGCAGTGCTGTAATTATTGGCAGTTCTGTAATTATTGGCAGTGCCACGGTGGATGACCTTGGTTTGTTGCTGATCCGTCCCAACAGAAACGGGATAGGTGCAAGCAGGAAAGAATTCACGGGCAAGCGGATTCCGCCGCTGCCGCCGAAGCCGGACCTGTCCAAAGTCAAATACGGCAAACCCATCGTACTGTTCAATGGGAAAAACCTGGACGGGTGGGAGCTGACCAATCCGGGCCAGACCAGCGGCTGGTCCGTCGAAGACGGCGTGCTTGTCAATAAACCGGTCCAGCAAAAAGGCAAACCCCATGTCTCCTATGGCAACCTTCGGACCGTAGTAGATAAGTTCGAGGATTTTAATCTGAAATTAGAAGTGAATGTCCCCAGGAAGGGCAACAGCGGAGTTTATCTGCGTGGTATCTACGAGGTCCAGGTCAGTGATTCGTTCGGCAAGAATCTCGATTCACATAATATGGGTACGATTTACAGCCGAATTGCGCCGACGGTGAGTGCTGAGAAGCCAGCCGGCCAGTGGCAGACAATGAATATTACACTTCTGGACAGGCACGTGACAGTGGAGCTGAACGGCAAGAGGATTATCGATAACCAGCCGCTTCTTGGCTGCACGGGCGGCGCGCTCTGGTCGGATGAATTCAGGCCGGGGCCTATCTATCTGCAAGGCGACCACTCAGCAGTCAGTTATCGAAATATCGTGCTGACACCCATTATCAAGGGCCAGGTTAGCCAGGAACCCGTTATCTTTGAGGACGACTTCGAAGGCAAGCTGGGTAAAGGGTGGAGCTGGCTGCGGGAAAATCCTAAAACATGGCGGATCAAGGATGGTGGACTGGAGATTTGCGTCCAGCCGGGCGTGGCACATAATGTAAAGAATGCTCTGGTTCGTGAAGCACCGGATCGCAGCAAAGGAAAATTCACCGTCGATGTGACTGTGACAAATAATACCGTGCCGACGCAGAACTATGAGCAGGCAGGCATAACCTGGTACAATAACGGCAAACCCGTATTTAAGCTCGTCAAAGAGCTGGTCAATGGACAGCTTATGATTATCCCGGGCCGAAAGCCCATGACAAGCAAGTCGGTCCAGCTTCGGCTCATTGTAGACGAAAATAGTTTCGTCGCCCAGTACCGGCCGGACGGCAAGGGTCCGTTTCAAACCGCAGCAAAAGGGAAGCTGCCGGCGCCGCGCAATGACCAGGTCAGCATACAATGCTACAATGGGCCTCCAAATGCCGAGCACTGGATCAGGTTTGATGATTTCCGCATTTCTAAACTGCCCGAGTGACACCTGTCACTCCCCAAAAGGAGCGGCCATGCGAAATTTTAGTAAAGCCGAAAGAAAAGTAGGAAAAAACGATAACGATAAATCCACCAGGGACAGCAACGTAGGCCGCAGAGTCTCCCGTCGCAGCTTTCTTGCAGCCGGGCTTGCGATGCCTCTTATCGTACCGCGTCATGTTTTGGGAGGGGCGGGTAATCAGGCGCCGAGCGATACGCTCAGGATTGCCGCTGTAGGTGTAGCGGGCATGGGGCAAGCCTATCTGCACGGCTGCAGGAACGAACGAATCGTCGCGCTGTGCGACCTGGACCATAATCGCTCGGCAAAGGTGTTTAAGCAGTATCCGGATGCGGCGCGGTATCACGACTTTAGAAAGATGTTCGATAAGGAAGCGAAGAACTTTGACGCCCTTATCATCGGCACGCCGGACCATACCCACGCGATACTGCTGATGGCCGCTATTAAACTAAACAAGCACATCTACTGCGCCAAGCCAATCACGCACAGCATCGGTGAGGCAAGAAAGGTCCGGGCGGCGCTGGCCAAGGCCAAAAATCTCGTCACCAAGTCCAGCGTCCAGTCTTCCGCGACCGACCATGCCCGAAACACGACGGAGCTTTTGAAATCGGGTATCATAGGCGGGGTGCGGGAACTGCATATATGGTGCGACCACCCTGCTTACCCGTGTTCGCTAACCCGCCCAACGGACAAGCAGACGCCGCCGCCGGGGATGGACTGGGACCTGTGGATTGGCCCGGCTCCGTATCGGCCTTATCATTCGGCGTATCATCCTGCGAACTGGCGGCCCTGGTGGGATTTCGGCACCGGTACTGTGGGCGATATGGCATGCCACACCATGCACGTTTACTTCAAAGAGCTGCAATTAGGCGCGCCGAAGATGGTCTACGGTTACGGGTCCACGAAGCATAAGGGGTTCTTCCAGTTCGTCTCGACGCCGGAGTGCCAGAGCCACGCCAATATGGTGACATGGGAATTTGACGCAAGAGGCGAGCTGCCCCCGATAAACGTACACTGGTATGACGGGGGGATGAAGCCCAATCGGCCGGCCGAGCTCGACCACAGCCTGCGGCTGCCCTCCAGCGGGCTCCTGTTCGTGGGAGATAAAGGTAAGCTGATGACAGGTTATGGCGGGGGCAATCCGTTCGGCCGGCGTCGTCGCAGCATAGAAGGCGGCCTGCTGCTGCCCGAGAAAAAATTCCGTGACTTCGAACAGCCGCCCAAGACCATGCGCCGCTGCAACAGCCATTACACCGAATGGACGCAGGCCTGCAAGACGGGCGGACGCACTGTTTGTCCCGTCGAGTTCGGCTGCGAGATGACAGAGCTTGCTTTGCTCGGAACGCTGGCCCTTCGCACCAGGCGCCCGCTCGAATGGAACGCCAAAGAAGCGCGCATCACAAACTACGACAAGGCAAACGATCTAATCGACCCGCCCTACCGCGCCGGATGGGCCCTGTAGCTGTAAGCAAAGCACCGGTCTTTCAATCCCGAACAGTGGGACATGAGGTGTGAACTTAATAGGTTATACTAACAGACATCGTCAAATTGTGATTTGAAGTGTAGAAAAGGAGGCGCGAAATGTTCCAATGCCAACCTCAAAGGTGTTGTCATGGCTGTTGTCATCCTGTCGACCGTCGACATTTCCTCAAAGGCTGCGGGGCTGCGGTAGTCGCAGCGGCCGGTTCACTGACTTCATTTGCCGCGCGGGCCGCAGAGAAAGAGCACACCAAGGCCCGTATCGCTGCGGTCTTTCTAATGAGTATGAACACCCGGGAAATCTGGCCCTACCCGGACTTTGACACTAAGGGTCGACAGCGAGAGGTCCTCGCCCGGCTGAGGGAAGGCTGTCCGAAAATCGAATTCGTCCCGGTGACGGTCGAGAATGCGGCCGACATGCAGAAGGTGGTCGCGTTAAAGAACAAAGTTGACGGTTATCTTGTCTACACAATGACACTCGATTGGAACCATCGCAAGCAGGTCGTCGACATTGCCGGACTCGGCAAGCCTACGGTAGTGGCTGACGAGTTCCTCGGTGGTTCCGGTGTGTTCTTGACAGGATACGGCGCACTCTATGATCGGAAAATCCCTGCCGCGGCCGTCTCCACAACGAGGCTCAGCGACCTGGTCCTGGTTGTGCAGCAATTCGAAAACGTCAACAAGAAGGGTACTACCCCCGCACGGTTCGCCCAACAGTGCGAGCAAATCTACCGAAGGAGCTTTCAGGCCGAAGGCAAGTTAAAATGCGTTGACGATCCCGTACCCCTAACCGATATTCATAAATGCGTCGAGCGTTTCCGCCGGTCGCGCTTTTTGATCATCGGTCGCGGCCAAGCCGGTCAGGAACACGACTTCCTTGGCGTCAAAGGACGCTACATCGATTTCGGCGAATTGCAGTCCCACTACGAGAAGATTGATCACGAAGAGGCGGCCGAGTGGGCCAATCGATGGTCGAAACAGGCCGACGACCTGCCGCCGGCAGATTACGTCGAACCAAGCAGGCCAACGCCCGAGGCCATCCAAAAAGCCGGTGGCGTCTACCTGGCCATGCTTCAACTGCTCAAGAAGTACGGCACAGATTCGGTGACCATGAACTGCCTCGGCGGATTCGCGGCGGGCAAGCTGCCTGCCTACCCATGTCTGGGATTCATGCAGCTTCTCAACGATGGCGGCCAGGGTGTCTGTGAGGCAATGCCCGACGATACGATCAGCATGCTGATGGCCCGGATTCTCACGGGCCGGCCGGGATTCGTCTCAGACCCGGCACTGGACACATCCAGAAACCTGATTGTCTACGCCCATTGCGTGGGGACGACCAAGGTCCTCGGCAGGGACGGCAAATCCAATGGCTACCGCATCCGCACGCTGCACAATCGAGACCCACGAGGCGCATGTGCCGAATCGCTGATGCCCCCCGGCTACATGACTACCAGCTTTCGTACGAACGTCGGACGCAGGAAGATGGTCATCCATCAGGCTAAGGCTATTGGTACTCTGGATAGTGAGAAGGGATGCCGGACCAAGCTGATTGCCGAAGTCCGCGGCGACATTGGCAAGCTCTTCAACCAGTGGAGTCAATTCGGCTGGCACAGGGTCACCGTCTACGGCGACGTCAGGGAACCACTTGCCGAATTCGGTAAGGCGCTGGGATTAGAAACCATCGAAGAGACATGAAAAAGCAGGATAGTTGAGACAGTCCCGATTGTTATGTAATTATGTGAATTGGAGGCGTTTTCTTTTGGGGAGTCGAAAAAGAGAAGGAAAATTGCTATTTCCCCGAATCTTTGGATAACTACGGTAATTCTTGTTCTCGGTCACTGCAATTCCGTCGTTGCATCACAAGCTGACCTGATGCTCTATTCTCGTAAGGCCTTGCTCAGATATACGGGGACTTAGCATTTTGCTGCTTTGCTAATAGAAGCGGAGCTTGTACAATAAACAGACGAAATATAAAATATTAGCTATGAGATGTGAAATACGAAGAACGAGCGTCGAATTATGAGGAACTTTGAGAACGCCAAACGGATAGTAGTAAAAATCGGCACGAATATCCTGACCAAGGACAGCGGGGTTGACGCAGCGTACGTTCGCCGAATCGCCGGCCAGATTAGCAGGCTTCTCAAAACGGACAGGCAGATTGTCATCGTCAGCTCCGGCGCTATCGGTATGGGGCGCGGGCAGCTGGGGCCGTCAGGTAAAGTAAAGGACATCAAGATGCGACAGGCGTATGCGGCTATCGGGCAGCCTTTGTTGATGGCGGAGTGGCGAAAATCGTTTCTGCGCTACGGCGTCACCGTCGCGCAAGTGCTGGTGACAGCAGAAGTGCTCAATAACAGAAAGACGTATCTGAACCTTCGCAACTCCGTCGAAACACTTTTGAAACTATCGGTAGTGCCGGTCCTGAACGAAAACGACAGCGTTAGCACGGATGAAATCGGCTCGGCCTTCGGTGACAACGACACATTAAGCGCGCTGGTGGCAAGTAAAATCGATGCGGATGTGCTGATAATGCTGAGCGATATCGATGCGCTGTACGATAAAGACCCTCGCAAATCCGCCGACGCTAAGGCGATACCTGCGGTTTACGAGATTACCGATGACATTATGCGAAGCGCGGGAGGAAGAGGCAGCGGATTAGGGACGGGCGGGATGAAGGCGAAAATAGAAGCGGCCAGGATTGCGGCCAATGCGGGGTGTCGAATGGTCCTGGCGAACGGCAGGGTGAAAAACGTTGTGGGGCGGATTATGGCGGGTGAGGAAATCGGCACGGTCTTTATGCCGAGGCGAAAGCTGAGTAACCGTTCGCGATGGATTCTTAATAATGCAGCGGCGGGAGTGATACAAATCGACGAAGGAGCGATGCGGGCAGTAAAGAATCGTAAAAGCCTTCTACCCAGCGGGGTCGTTTCGGTGAAGGGTACATTCGAGGCCGGGGCGGTGGTTATGCTCAACGATAATGCCAAGGCGGTTACGAACCTGAGTAGCTCACAGCTAAAAAATCTGGCCGGCAAACACAGCAGCGAAATCCGAAAGAGCCTGGGCCCAAAACATCGCGACGTCGTCGCAATCCCGGAAGATATTGTCTTCCTTGATTACTGATGCTCGATGCCGGATACTAAATGCGAGATACGCTTTAGGAGATACAACAGTTGTGAGCAAGATAGAGGCTTTGATACTGGGGATGTTTTTTGGATTGATGCCGTTGGTGATTTGCCTGGTGGGGACTGTTATTTTTGCAGGTATGGTATTCGGAACGGAGGGTCTTGAGGCGTGGGCGTTGTGGTCGCTGGTGCCGGGTGTTGCTATAGATGTCGTTTTCCTGAAAAAGTGGGTGAGGAACGCATACCAAATGAGCAGTAAAATCCTTGCGGCGATTTATATATTCTACGCCGTCATCGCGATCGGTATGTGTATGGGGATGCCGATATTTCACTTTGCCATGTGCATCGCTGCCGGCGTCTACATCGCAAGGAAAATGCACTTTGTGGGAGCCGAAGAACAAATGCGCAAGCGGGCTTTCAAGTGGATGGCTGTTTTCTGCGCAGCGGTAATGGTCGTAATTTGCTGCCTGATAACGCTTTGGGCGATAGCCGGCCAGATGATAGGCTACAAACTTGACACGCCCCTGCTGTCATTTACGTTTACGGTGCCGATATTTTTCGCGGTGGTGCTCACAGGCGGAGCCGTGTTGGTTTTATTGCAATACTGGCTGACCGGCGCGGCAGCAAAGGTAACGTTTAGGTTGTCGCGACCGGTGACAAGACCCAAAGGTTAATTACATTCCGGCCTGGTGCATTCGAGCCAGTGCAGCCCTACAATCGCGACATCCAAAAGGTTTACCCGGCAGTCCCTATTGGCGTCGCCCGGAGGATATGGATGGCCGGGGCCGCCACAGGACCTCGGCACAAAGCGTACAGTAATTAAAGTGTAGCCCGTCAGATCGCCGTTGGAATCCACGAGCCTGATACCCTCGAGGTATTCATAAACATCGCCCGGAGCTACGGGCTTTTCCTTGACCAAAGCCTGCCAACGCGGCGGCCTATCAGGATACATCGGTATTCCGTCGATCTCGATTTCGAAATACATATGGAAGTAGCTTTGCGCCGTGCCGCATGATGTAAAAGGTGGAATATCGAGCCTGCCACCCTTGTCGTCCGACTCTTCCTCTATCTGGCCCAGAGTTGGCACACGCGTATCCAGACCCAAATGCACGTCACCGATCTTGGAAATTGTACCGCTCAGGTCAAGCTGGACCAGCTCCGTTACGACTTCATCTAAAGAATCATTATCGTCATCGTCCGCTGAGCCCTCGAAGTCACTCTCGAAAAAGACTTTGATAGTCGACGTGCCCATCAGCTCCACGGAATACCGCTCTCTCTTTGGTGTCTCTAATTCGATAGAGGCGATTGAAGTATCGAAGAGGTCGACTTCGATAAATGGATTCGGCCGATATTGGCTCGTACCAATAAAGAAACCGGTCGGATTGCCGTTGGCGTCATCCAGATCGACATCCACCGGGTTCTCGTAAATAGTGAGCGGCCCGGCCGGCTTGTGCCACAACGAGCCTATCCAACGTAAAGGCACCCGGGAATACAGCACCTGACCAGACCATTCGATTTCAAAAGATACGTCGAAAAAGCTGTCAACTATTCCGTCTTTAAAAAACGGGGGCACATCAAGAATGCCGGTATTATAGTCCGTCCGCTCCTCCATCTCGCCCATTGACGGTATGCTGGTGTTAAGACGCATAAGCACGGGGCCGAGATCCGAATTGTAACCACTAAAGTTAAGTTCCATCATTTCGGTCTGTACTTCATCCAGAAGGTTGCCATCGTCATCATACGCCGTTCCTTCATGTGCGCCTTCGAAGAAGACTCGCTCGACAGTTCCGCCGACCATTGGAACTTTGTAACCCTGGCCGCCGGGATCGAAGATCTCCAGCTCGCATAACGGGGTATCGAAGGCGTCGATCTCAACGGGCGGATTCGGGCGTAAGCGGCCCGCTTCCAGGTACAATTGCGTCGGATTCCAATCCTCATCAAACAGTTGAACACTCGCCGAATTCACGTAAGTGTCCTGGTGCCCGGCGGGCTTTTCAGATAGGACACCATGCCAACGCAGCGGAGTGACGTTATAAAACCTCTGGCCGCCAATCTCGAGCTCGAAAAATACATTGAAGAAGCTGTCAATCGTGCCGCTGCCAAAAGGCGGCACATCCAGTACGCCCGTATTACTGTCGGTAGTTTCCTCCATCTCGCCCATTGACGTTAAATCCGTGTTTAGACTCATCCGGACAAGGCCGAGCAACGGACTAAAACCGACCAGGTCGAGCTCCACCATCTCCGTCGCAACTTCATCGAGCGAGTCGCCGTCGTCATCGTCGGCCAGTCCTTCCTGCAAACCCTCGAAGAACACGTGCACCGTCATCTGGCCCGTCATATGCAGTATTTCCGTTCCCATAAACGAAATCAGTTCCTGCTGGTACACGACATTCTCGAATACGTCGATTTCGATTGTGTTAGGCTCGGCGAGGGCCGATTGTATGGGAACAGCACAAAAAGAAAGCACACAAACCAATACTGTTTTTCGCAAAAAACCTGCCATTTTGCAATCCTCCTGAAATTGGATGCCTTTAAGGAATATTACATGCTCAATGATATCGCGTAAGTACATATTATATTATCGGTTTTCAGGCGAAAAAATCAAGGAAAAAACATCTTCTTCGCCACGAGATACCCTTCACGTTCCACTCTTCACGCTTCCAAAGTTCAGCCCCGCAAACTCACCATGCCACTTCTTCGCCGCTTCATCGTATGCTTTTGCAGCTTCGGTTTCGCTATCAAAATACCCTAAATGCTTGCGCTTCCCCTTACTTTTGATACATGCAGCCCATCGCCTCTCTCGCTTCTTCCAGTACACCCCCTTATACTTCGAAACCGATCCTCGATGCCCCGCTTGGTTCAGGTTATTCTCTCTCTTGGTACAGTTTCGAAGGTTCTGTTTTCTATTATCTAATCCGTGCCGGTTAATATGGTCGCAAACTAAATGCCTCGGCGTCCTTGCAATCTCACGATGCATCAGTACCTTCCTGCGCTCCGCCCCTTCCCCGGCGCTGCGAATAGCATAACTCGTGTGAGGCCGCTTATTACAATACCATCGGAACTGCGACAGCCAGATATAGTCCTCCGGGTCGACTTTTGCAAATTGGCCGCGAGTAAGCGGTATTTTGCAGTAATCGCCGAACTGGTCTCTATAAATTGGCAGTTGACCTCTGGGCCAGTGGTCTTGCTCAATGAGATTGTCGTCGGTGTATCGGAATTGGCCGCATATATCGTCTTCTTTGACGGCCGGCCAGCAGGCACACCCCGTTTCAAGGTCCACGGCAGGCGGATTTTTTACGCAATGGAAGCCATCGGCGATAAGCCGGGAAAAGTAACAGTTCCGGCAATTTCTTGTTTTCAGCGTATGTTCCATTCATCCAGTCTTCGAGGGTGCCTGCTTTGAAAACACAAGCCCTCTATAATTGGCTGGATGTGCGCGTTTGATACGAAAAAAGTCCTCGATTCTCGATACCCGATTCTCGTAACTCGATATGAACAATGCGCTTAAAAAAATTTTAGATTTTCCGATTTTAACCACCGGCTATGTGCGCTTTTGATTGAAATTCATACCGATTTATTGCCCCGAAGGCACGAATAAGTGCTCAATTATCATTAATCAATTGTGAGGCTGTGTCCGGGATTGATTGAAAATCCTGTAATTCAAAACCAAATTTCGTGTAATCTGCGTAATCTGCGCAATCTTCTTCAATCGTGGAAAATACGGGATTTTGTCGGATTTTCAGTATTTTTTAGCAAATTTTTGTGTGATTTCCGGGCCGTTTTGCCGCTTTTTGGCACATTATCGGCCTTTTTTGCAATATTCTCGTGCCTGCATACGTCTAACATAATAGTTAAAGAGCAACAATGGCAATAGAAATGCGTATAGATTTCCTGGAAGGGTTCCTGCTGAAATCTCTCTTATGCAGGGGGGGCTATGAAGGGTTGTTTTTATGGAAAGACTAAGTCTGCGAATTGGTGATGAGCCCAAAAAATCAATAAATCAGATGTATACCCCATTCTCATCGTTTCGTTACGAAGATGGCTACACATTCTCGGCCATCGATTTGGGCACCCACGGTGTGAAGGTGGAATTGAATCAAGAGTACGATGATGGCGGAGCGGTTATACTGCCGCCCGAAAAGGTTCGAGACTGCGGCAGATGGCTGCTGCAAACCATTGGCCAGGATAGCCATGGTTTACCGAAAGAATTGACCGATATTTTGCAGAGGTTAATCACGCACAAAAAAGCCGGCCAAATTCTCGAACGAGGCGACAAAACTAAAATAAAGGATGCACTAAAGGTCCTGAGACGTGACCAGCTAAAACTTAAGAATGAAGGAAAACTCTTAAGGCTGATTTCTTCTAACGCTATATGACAACTCCGCAATTTATCGCGCAGGTTTTCCTTATTAAATAATCGCGACGTCTTTTGTCGCTTCCGTATCGGTTAGCCCCCAAATTTATTTGGGGGTCAATACTTTTTACTTAATCCCAAATTCTTGCCCTGTGGGTATTTGGGGGTGTCTTTTTTAACCGTCCTCTGGCCGGGGTTGCCTTTATACTTAGCCCCGCAATTTATCGCGCAGGTTTTCCTTATTAAATAATCGCGACGTCTTTTGTCGCTTCCGTATCGGTTAGCCCCCAGCTTCGCTGGGGGTCAATTCTAAATTCCCCCTTCTCCCTTTTCACTTCTCACTTCTCACTTTATTTTCCCCCTTTCCCCTCCACTTGCCTGCCCCTTAGGGGCCAGCACGCTTTTGGCTTAACTGACTTTGATCGCAGCTTAGGGCGAGAGAGTTGGGGGTTGGAAAAATTGCCTGAAGCTTATCCTTCTAAAATTCAAATACCATGGCAACACTTATCAAGCTTATAGTTCCATGAACCTGTCGACTTCAGAAATTAATTCTTCGATTGGTTTAAGCTTGGAACTTAGGCTAAGATAAATCTCTGCATAGTCAAGAACTTCTGCTGTGCGTGTTGCCTGAGCCTCTTTTTTTCTGTATGCCATACCTTCAAGAGCATAAATATTATGAAGATCATTGGCTGGCCAATCTCTGAGTTCCATATCATCTGTGCTTGGATCAAAATTCAATTCGTTCTTGATACGATCAATGGTCAACCTTGCATTGATTTTCTTGAAATGCGTATACTCTGCCAAGAACCAAGCCTCTATCTCCATCACCGAAAGGATGAAAACGGGGGCAACTGGTTTTGTCTTAACGTATAAGCCAAGTCCACGCCTCAAATCGGGAATCTGCGCCCGCTCAACACTAGGGTATACATCTCTTATTCCGATGATTGAGCTATATCCTGCCTTGACCAAACCATCATAGTTCTCTCTGATATCTGACTTTACTGTTGAGTCACCATGACAATCTACTAAGTGGGCAAAATACTTCTTTCTGTTATCCACATGGCTGAAATAAAGTCGTTTACGACGATGCTTGGGGCCTGTCAATTCACATTTTGTAATATGTACGTTTTTTTTGTCGGCTATCTCAATCAATAGCTTTTCAACGAAAATCTGCTCAGTTTGCCCCTCCACAAAAATAGCAACTTTATTCATCCTGCCGCTACCCCTCGCTTATGAAATCGCTCTCGAAGAAGTCAAAGTTATTCATACCAGTGAACTTAAACTCATCGAATTTCTGTTTTGAGTTAGCATAATTGTGTACTTTGCACTGGTTTCCCTTTCGTGTAATAACTGTGAATGTTTCAAAGGGCACCCTATTCATTACAAACCTATCATTCGTTGCCATTATGAGCTGCACCCCGCTGGTTGCGGCCTTTTCCATCACGAGGTTGATCAGACATACTGACCGCTCAAAATCGAGACCTTCCCCAATGTCATCAATGACAACGCAACTCGGCTTCATCTCCATCTGCCAATAATTCATTTGAATTATTAATGAGAGGGCCCGGAACATACCATTGGCCATGCTGATTTGTTCCGTTATACCCGGCAAGTCTTCTTCCTTAACATATAAACCTACTGGATCACCCTTAATATCATCTGGCAGTTGAATGCCGACTGGCTTTTTTACCCCGATATCTTCAATATAAAAGCGAATCTGCGCAAAGTCCTTCTTTATCGCGTTAATGTATTGCTCACTGAACTTCTTCTCGCCCTTCATGAAAATACTTATCACTTTTGAGGTGTCCCTCAGATTAAGTTTCTTAATGCTGTCCTTTTGGATTAAAGCAAAATGGTCTTTTCCGAGACTTGAGGCAAACTCATAGCGGAGAAGGTTCTTGCTCCATATGCTAAGACATGCTAAGAATCCGTGCTGAATTTCGTCTTGCCGAGCGACGGCAGCAAGTGATGTTTCTGGTGTCTGAAACTTTATTCTTTTCCCGACCTCTTCGGCCAGAATTTCCCCAGCACCGCCTTGACCACGATTCATGAGAATTTCCCCATTTTTTGCAAACGACTCTTGCAAAATCTTAAAGTTTTTAATCTCCAAAATGTATTGTACCTGACCATCGGCACTTTCAAATGTCGCGTCGTAAGTGCCTGAACTATAGAGCTGTTTTCTATCACCCGAGAGAAGCTTTGCAAGGCCAGTGATCACGTTCAGGCACCTAGTCTTGCCAGTAGCATTCTTTCCTACAAGCAAGTTGACAGGTCCAAGTGTCAAATCATCCAAGACCCATTCCTGAGAACCGCCAACATATTCAGAATATGTAATTCTTTTTAGTTCCATAAAGATCTCTTACTTCAATATTTCCGGATTTATTGTCTAAAGCCACTAAATACACCTCTCCAATCACCTCTGGACAGGTATAGTTTTATTATGATATTAAAGCAAATATACATATATTTTCATGTTATTCAAACATATAAACTTTTATCTCTGAAATACAGTATATAAGCTTAGCAACTTGTTTGCTCATTCGGAACCATTCAATAAACCAAAACCTGCAATTCCCACAAAACTAAAACCTGCCGGCTCTCTATCATCTGGTGCGTCTCATTGATATCTGCGTCCTGTAAGCCCACAATCTACCACTCCGAAACGTCTGTGTCTACTATAATAATCTGTGTAATCTGTGGTTAATTTTGAACCTTTATATTTCGGTAATTTGAATTTGTTTCGGATTTCGATATTCGTATTTCGTATTTATCTTCTAATCTTAATGCTGTTCCCGGCTCGGTAAATGTTGATAAAAATCCGGAATCCCTGCATGCAGTAGGCAGGGACCCAAGGGTCGGGGATCCAGCGCCAGTCCCTGCAAGCCGTAGGCAGGGAACCAAGAAAACCCCTTTTTAAACTAATTCGTAGTTGGTATTTCGTTGTTTTTCTCCTTTTCTTTTCTAAATGTCAATGCCACAGCTAAAACGTTTACAATAGGTAATCCTAAACCCATTACGCAGACCAGCCACATAGCAAGGCCCACGAG
>SDBU01005121.1_pt1 | contig 15789 bp, 15 predicted proteins | sample 2277071 | NCBI WGS metagenome assembly SDBU01 (sample SAMN10397929, study PRJNA504765) | marine sediment metagenome | isolation source: marine sediment core GS08_GC12, 126 cmbsf | place: Arctic Ocean: Gakkel Ridge, Loki's castle | collected 2008
GAGGCCCCGAGGTGTCGGAGGGATGCGGGCGCGCTGGAAGTTCTTACTGCAAGGCGTTATCGCACTCGGGGCCTCTTTGATCTTGAAGTATGGGTTGAAGCCACCGGAGATGATTCTGCCAAATTACCCGGAAGTTATCGAACTGGGGATCTGGTACGTACCCATCGCAATGTTCATCATCATCGGTACTAGTAACGCTGTTAATTTAACCGATGGATTGGATGGATTAGCGGGATTGATCGCCGCAATGGCATTTGCTGCTTATGGCGCGGTCGCTGCACTCCAAGGACAGATATTCCTGGTGCGCTTCTGCTTCACGATGGTAGGCGCCATTTTCGCCTTCCTTTGGTACAACGCCTACCCTGCGGAACTTTTCATGGGTGATACAGGATCGTTAGCGCTAGGTGCCTCGCTCGCAATTGTTGCTCTCATGACCGGTCATTGGGCTCTATTGCCGGTTATTGCAATTATCCCATTCAGCGTGACCTTGAGCGTGATCGTCCAGGTGGCGTATTTCAAGATTACAAAAGGTCGTCGGTTATTCAAGATGGCTCCTTTGCACTACCACTTTGAATTGAGTGGCTGGAGCGAAACCCAGATTGTGCAGCGCTTCTGGTTGGTCGCGCTGCTCGCTGGCATGTTCGGAGTGGCTTTGGCGCTCATCTAACATCTAAGGAGGGTGTTGTTATGGAAATCGGAATGCTGTGGTTCGACGATGGTAAGAGTTCAATGAAGGAGAAGGTGAGCCAGGCGGTTAACTTCTACCAGGGTAAATTCGGCGAGACTCCTACCCATTGCCTGGTACACCCCTCCACATTAGATGGAGACCGGGAAGGGCTGATCTCCGGTGTAAAGGTCAGGAAGGCTCGCAATGTTATGCCAAACCACTATTGGATTGGCGTAGAGGATGCTTCCAAGAAATCACGCAGGAAGAAAAAGGTGAAGCAGAGCGAGCCGCTGGTCCAAGAAATTGCTGCATGAAATGTCGGAATACATACCGGGAAGACCGTTGTGAGAGATTGGTCAGAGAAGCGTGTTGTCATCATCGGACTCGCTCGACAGGGAAAAGCCTTAGCGCAATTCCTGTCGCAGAAAGGCGTTGAAGTCGTCGTGAGTGATCAGAAGAGCGCCGATCAGCTTGGAACGGCCATTGAAGAGCTGGTGGCATATGAGCTGACGTACCAATTTGGCAGTCATCCAATTTCCCTGCTCGAGGGGACGGATGTTCTTTTCCTGTCAGGTGGTGTTCCCACCGATTTACCAATTGCAGTCGAGGCTCGCGAGCGAGGGATTGAGTTGGCCAACGACACGCAGTTATTCCTGGAGGCATGCTGTGCGCCGGTTATCGGAATTACTGGTTCTGCAGGAAAGACGACGACCACATCATTGGTTGGCCGCATGGCAGAAATCGCTTTCAAGGGTTCGGAGAGGCGCGTGTGGGTAGGCGGCAACATCGGTCGTCCGTTGCTGAACGATCTGGATGAGATCAAACCTAATGACCTCGTTATCATGGAACTTTCCTCGTTCCAGCTGGAACTCATGACCCTTAGTCCAACCATCGCCGCGGTTCTTAATCTGACACCCGATCATCTCGATCGGCATGGATCCATGGAAGTATATGCCGCAGCGAAGAAGCGCATTCTCACTAATCAATTAAAAGATGATATTGCAGTGATTCGTCATGATGACCCGCTCACCTGGGAAATGCGCAGTTTGGTTCAGGGAAGGCTGATTGCTTTCGGCTGGGAACAACCCACCGAAGAGGAAGAATCTGCCTATGAACGAGATGGGGTTCTTCGCCTGAGGTCCGGAGATGTGGAGCATGAGATCTGTAGCGTGGAAGAGGTTGCTCTTCGGGGCAAGCATAATCTTATGAATCTTCTCGCTGCAAGCGCTCTTGCTTCAGCGGCCGGGCTACCGATCGAGGCGATGACGGAAACGGCTCGCAATTTTCAAGGGATACCACATCGATTGGAATTTGTAAGACGGGTGCGAGGGGCTGAATGGTACAACGATTCGATCGCAACAACCCCCGATCGCGCCTTGGCAGCCATTCGGGCATTCGAAGAACCAATGGTTCTGCTGGCAGGTGGACAGGATAAAGATCTCCCCTGGGAGACATTCGCTCACGAGGTTGTCCGCCGAGTGGACCATCTGATCTTATTTGGAGAGGCAGCACAAAAGATTGAACGTTATATCAAAGAGGCGGTAAAGGACGCTTTCAAGCCGACCCTGATTGTTTGCGAAAATCTTGCGGATGCAGTTCAGGCGGCAGTAGAGGTTGCTGAAGAGGGGGATGTGGTTGTGCTTTCGCCTGGTGGGACAAGTTTTGACGAGTTCTCGAATTATGAACTGCGCGGAGAAAGATTCCGCGCTTTGGTGGAGGAATTGTGATCCAAGCACCATCTGCCGATTCTAGATTCACGCAGCGGCGTTTTCAGCTTGTTTTCGATCCGTGGCTCCTAATCATCACGGGCATCATGATCGCGCTGGGTCTGGTGATGGTGTACTCGGCGAGCTGGGATGTATCTTGGCGACTTTTTGGGGACAACAATTACTTATTCAATCGTCAACTCCTGCACTTACTCGTCGGCCTGGTTGCGATGGTGGTGGCTGCCTTTTTTCCTCTGGATTGGCTGCGAAGAATTGCGCTGCCTCTGATCGCCGGAACGATTTTGATCCTTGTTGCTGTGTTGGTTATCAACTACGGCGGGGAGTATAAACGTGCCTTTCTTGGTGCCTCGGTACAGCCCTCGGAGATGGCGAAGCTGGCGCTCGTTATCTACCTGGCGGTCTGGATGGAATCCAAAGGGGACCGCTTAAGCGAAATGGGCTATGGCTTTTGGCCCATGATCATCATCGTCGGCATAGTCGGTGGTTTGATCGTCGCGCAGCCCGATTTGAGCGCAGGACTGACAATTGGCCTGGTCGCTCTGACGATGTTCTACCTGGCCGGAGCACGGACGTTACAGACTTTAGGGCTCGCTCTGGGCGGCGGGTTGGTTGGTTATTTGCTTGTCCGACTTCACTCGACTGGCGCCCAGCGCTGGTTACAGTTCAAAGAAGGGTTAGTGGACATTGAAAAAGCGCATTATCACGTCCAGCAATCCCTGCAGTCGTTCTACTCCGGCGGCATACTCGGTCGAGGGTTAGGGGCAAGTCGCGGGAAGTTCGGTTTTCTGCCAGCACCGCATACTGACAGTGTTTATGCGGTCATTGGCGAGGAACTTGGTTTGATAGGCGCGTTGTTTATATTGGCACTTTTTTGCGTTTTCATGTGGCGAGGCTTCCGGGTCGCGGTCGGCACGCAGGATCGGCTGGGCTTGCTCCTCGCCAGCGGGATTACTTTTTGGATTGGAGCGGAGGCTCTAATCAACATGTCGGTTCTGCTAGGTTTGCTGCCGTTTGCGGGCAACGCTTTACCATTCTTCAGCTACGGCGGCTCCAGCCTGGTCACGGTATTAACCGGAGTGGGCTTTGTTCTAAATGTATCTCGGATGGAGAGAGCTGAAACCAAGAAGCGAGGCTATGTTGCGACTTTTAGTGTCAGCCGGAGGGACGGGGGGCGGCGTGTATCCCGCCTTGGCCGTGATCGCCGAGCTCAGCGAGAAAGCTGAAGTGCTCTGGGTTGGAGGGCAGGGAGGCATGGAAGCAGCGCTCGTTAAACGGGCGGGTGTCCCGTTTGAATCGATCCCAGCAGCAGGGCTGCATGGGGTAGGTTTACGCTCTCTGCCTGTTAATGCGTCCCGGTTGCTCCAGGGTATCCCCGCAGCGAAGCGGATCATCCGCCGCTTCCAGCCCGATGTGCTCTTTTTTACCGGTGGTTATGTGGGAGTGCCGGTGGCGCTTGCGGGTCAACGCCTACCCCAGGCGGTGTTTGTCCCGGACATCGAACCGGCGCTGGCCTTGAGGATGATCAGTCACTTTGCCAAGGTGATCAACGTTTCCACGGCAGCCTCTGAACGCTTCTATTCCGGGCGAAAGCGGGTCGTCGTGACGGGTTATCCGACACAGACAGACTTTGTTGTGAGGGGCAAAGCCGAAGCGAGGCGGGTCTTCGGTTTGGATGAAGGTACACAGACCTTATTGATCTTTGGCGGCAGCCGTGGGGCGCGCTCAATCAATGAGGCTGTATGGGAGGTCCTGCCTGAATTACTCGAGATCGCACAGATCGTGCATATCACAGGGGACCTCGATTGGCCGAGAGTACCGTCTGTGATCGAGAAGCTTAACGCGACGTATGCGAGCCGGTATTATCCGCATCCATATTTGCATGAGGAGATGGATCAAGCGTTAGGGGCCGCGGATTTGGTTGTCTCACGCGCAGGCGCAGCGACGATTGGGGAGTACCCGCTCTTCGGGCTGCCGGCGGTGCTCGTCCCGTACCCGCATGCATGGCGATATCAAGAGGTGAATGCTTCTTATCTCGAGGATAACGGCGGAGCAATCATGCTCCGTGATGAAGATCTCCGCAGGACTCTGCTGCCGACGGTCCGCGAACTCATGTTGGATCACTCTCGGATAAAAGCGATGGGGGTCGCCATGCGAAGAATGTCAAAACCGGGCGCAGCAAAGCGGATTGCAGTCGAGATTGAACGCCTGGCGATGAAGAGGGGGCGGGACGCGTGATTAGCATTGTTGTCCTTTTCGGGATTTTGATTTCGCTCTTCGCCATCATTGGCGCAGTTCGCGGCTGGGCAAAGGAGCTGCTCGTAACAAGCGCCATCATCCTTGCGCTCTTCATCATCCAGATTCTGGAAACCCATATTCGACCCTATTACACGGCATTAGTGATGCAGCCGCTGGGGACGCAATTCATCATTCGGGCCGGTTTCCTGGGGTTGATGGCATTCTTCGGTTATCAGACACCGCACATTCGCGCCCTGCAGCCAAAGCTGGTGCGCGAGCGGTTCCAGGATGTCCTTCTGGGACTCGCTTTAGGAGCATTAAACGGGTATCTGCTTTTTGGATCGATCTGGTTCTTCCTGCACGATTTAAATTACCCGACGGCATGGATTCAAATGCCTCCAGCAGGGTCAGAACTATATGAGCAGATTTTCAACATCGTCGCTTACCTACCTCCGGTGATTTTGCCAATTCCACAGCTCTATTTCGCAGTGGGGGTTGTGTTCGTCTTTATCATCGTGGTGTTCGTATGAGTCAAAAGGTGCATTTGGTTGGGATTGGCGGCGCCGGGATCTCGGCTGTAGCAAAGGTGCTTCATGGACGAGGGGATGAGGTGACGGGTTCAGATAAAGCTCGATCCATATATGCCGATGCGCTTGAAAAGGAAGGCATAAGGATCGCGTACGGCCACCGCGCCGAGAACGTAGTCGGGGCGTCGCTGGTCGTCGCTTCATCCGCTATTCCGGAGGGCAATGTTGAACTCGTTCACGCTATGGAGCTGGGCATTCCGGTTCTCCGGCGGGATGTCTTCCTCCGGGAATTAACCGCCGAAAGTGAGACCATCGCCATAGCAGGGACACACGGAAAAACAACGACTACGGCTTTGATCGCCTGGCTTCTGGTGCAGGCAGGTCAGGATCCTACTTTCATGGTGGGCGGGATGGTGACTGATTTCAAATCAAACGCACGGGTCGGTCAGGGGCCACACTTTGTGATTGAAGCGGATGAATATGATCGGGCTTTCTTGGGTTTGCAGCCTAAAGTGGCTGTGGTAACGAATGTGGAGCACGACCATCCGGATTGTTATCCCACCGCAGCAGACTTTCACGCTGCATTTCAATCCTTTGTGGACCAGGTTGAAGATTGTCTTTTTGTTTGTGGGGATGACGAAGGCGCCAAGAGCCTAAAACCAGGATCTGCTCGGAAAGTAACGTACGGTCTTTCCAAGGATGTTGATTGGCGGGCAGAGGAGATTCGTTCGAATCCCGCTGGCGGCTCTGACTTCCTCGTCGTTAAAAATGGAGAGACATTAGGTTTAACCCGGACGCGCCTACCTGGCGAGCACAATGTGAGGAACACTCTGGCTGCCTTGGCAGTCGTAGATTGCCTTGGTGTGGCGTTCAAGAGGGCGAATGAGGCGCTGACGGAATTTCATGGGGTAGAGCGACGCTTCGAAATTCTAGGCGAGGCGAAAGGCGTAATGGTTGTTGACGATTATGCTCATCATCCGACTGAAATTCGAGCCACGCTGAAGGCAGCCCGGGGGCGTTTCCCGAAACAAGAAGTGTGGGCGGTTTTTCAACCTCACACTTATTCCCGCATTCGGACCTTGCTGGATGAATTCGCTAAGGCCTTTGCCGATGCGGATCGAGTGCTTGTCTTGGAGGTCTTTGCAGCCCGGGAAGCAGAGGATCCTGCTCTCTCTGGGAAAGTTATCGCGGAAAGTATTGATCACGGGGATGTCCGTTTTATCCCGGAGCTGACTGGAGCAGCGCAGGTGCTTTTTGATGAGGTTCGAGAAGAATCTGTTGTGATCACACTTAGCGCTGGAGATGGGAATCAGGTCGGCCGATTGCTATTGGAAAAACTAAAGGCAAGCGAGGGAGATGACAAACATGGCCAATAAGAAAAAGGGCGTCTTTGAAGCCGATAGAAGGATGGAGCTCCGCATGCGTTTGGCCGCGAAAAAAGCTGCACAACTTGCATTCGCTGGACCACAGGAGAACCTTCCGCTAGAGATTCCGGAGCTTGAGCTCTTGAATCGGATCATTGATAGGGTGCGCCATTTGTGATGGACATTGTCATCTCGCCTGAGACTGCACTCAGGCTGCGTGAGCTTTTTGGTGATCGGTTGGGCGAATCCGTGCCGATGGCTCCATACACCTCCGCACGCATTGGAGGTCATGCGGACTTCCTGCTGGAGGTTCGCTCAGCGGGTGATTTGGCAGATGTTACGCGCCAGTTATGGAACGAGAACGTTCCATTCAGAATCCTGGGGGGCGGCTCAAACATTCTGGTCTCCGACCGAGGGGTGCGCGAGGTGGTGGTCTTGAATCGTGCACGCAAGATCCACTTCTTCCAGGAAGAGGAGGCGCGGCTCGTAAAAGCCGAGTCGGGCGCTGTGTTAGGGACGATCGCAAGGCTCGCAGGAGATCGTGGTTGGTCCGGGTTGGAATGGGGTGCGACCGTGCCTGGAACGGTAGGGGGAGCAGTTGTTGGAAACGCAGGTGCCTATGGTGGAGACATGGCCAGCGTGTTGAAGATGGCAGAAATCTTGCAACAAGATGGATGTGTGGAGGAATGGCCGTTGGAACGTCTGGAATACGGCTATCGCGACAGTTTTTTGAAGCGCAATCCAGGTTCTGTCGTTCTGTCGACGGTTCTGGGGTTGTCATCCTCCACCGTGGATGCCTGTAAAGCAAAGATGGGCGAGTATTTGCAGCAGCGCGGACAATCGCAGCCATCAGGTGCGAGTATGGGTTCGATGTTTAGAAACCCTCCTGATGACTTCGCCGGTCGATTGATCGATGCTGTTGGATTGAAGGGTTTCAGGCAGGGAGCTGTTTCGATTAGTCAAAAGCATGCCAATTTCTTCATGAATGAAGGCGAGGGCAGTGCAGATCAGGTATGGATGTTGATTCAAAGCGCACGCGAGAAAGTCATGGAAAAGTTCGGGGTTTCACTTGAACTCGAGATTGAGCTCATTGGCGAGTGGCCGGAGAATGAAGCCGCTCTTTCCAGACGAGGGAAAGGGTCTTCGTGAGTAAAAAGCTGCGCTTGGGCGTTCTCTTTGGTGGTCGATCCGGGGAGCATGAAGTGTCCCTCATGTCGGCGCGTTCGGTGGTCGATGCTCTGGATAAGACGAAGTTCGAGGTGATTGAGATCGGAATCTCGAAAGCAGGACACTGGCTGTATGGAGATGGTGCACTCCGGACCTTTGAGGCCGGCGAGTATGAATCCTTACATCCAGTTATGTTGATCCCAGAACCCGAGAGGGCCGCACTTTTCCGCCAGGAAATTGGCGAACCTCTATCAATACTTAAAGAATTGGACGTGATATTTCCAGTGCTGCACGGGACTTTCGGTGAGGACGGGACGATGCAGGGTCTGTTTGAGCTTGCAGAACTTCCCTATGTCGGGGCGGGAGTGCTTGCATCCTCGGTCGCGATGGATAAAGGGTTGTTCAAGGACATCATGCGGGCTCAGGCTATACCGGTGGTAGATTGGATCGTTCTTGAGGCTTCAGAACTGCAAGGGGACCTCGATGCGGCGCTTGAAAAAGCGGAGCGTTTGGGGGATTACCCGCTCTTTACTAAACCTGCCAACATGGGATCTTCCGTGGGAATTACGCGCTGCATGGAACGCTCAACGCTGATTGAGGGAATCATGGAGGCAGCGCAGTACGATCGAAGGATCCTTGTGGAGTGGGGGCTGGATGCTCGAGAAATCGAAGTGAGCGTGCTCGGAAATGAGGAAGTTATAGCCTCGGTTCCGGGTGAGGTTGTCCCAAGTGATGATTTCTATTCTTACAAGGCAAAGTACATCGATGATGATTCTGAATTGATAATCCCGGCCGAGATTGACGAGGAGACAGCGAAGAAAGCGCAGCAGCTGGCAATTAAGGCATACCGAGCAATCGATGGCGCGGGAATGGCACGTGTTGACTTTCTGCTCGATAAGGCAACGGGAGATCTGTACCTGAATGAAATCAACACCATCCCCGGATTCACGAAAATCAGTATGTATCCGAAGCTGTGGGAAGCGAGCGCGTTGCCTTATGTAGACCTTCTTGATCGGTTGATTGAGCTGGCATTTATGCGCCACAAACAGAAGAGAGGACTTCTCCGCAGTTATAAGGGAGAAGGAACGCTATGAGCGTCAGCGAGAGAGCATTCGCCATTCCTGAAAACAGGGCGGACCGGGTGCGTGCACGGCGAGTGCGGACGATCCGGAAAATTGAACGCGCAGGTCGTTTTAAGAAGACAAAACCGCGCAGGAATAAACGGGCAAGGCGTCGTTATGACATACCCGTAAGCGCAGATGTTGGGGCGGAGATACAACTAACAGGGATTTCCGGGGCACATTTTGGCTCGAGGTTGTTCTCGATTGTGCTCTTGGGTGTCAGCCTTTGGATGATTGCCAGGTTTGTACAAGCACCAACCTATTACACCGGCATGCCTATGATCGTTGGACAGCAGATGCTCAGTTTGGCGCAAGTCCGATCGTTGGCAGGAGTTGAAGGGCAGTCTGCCTTTCTCGTCGACCCAGGGGTCGTTGAAGCCAGGTTAAAGGAGGCAGCTGAAGTGAGTGAGGCAACCGTTACGTTGAAATGGCCAAATCGAGTTGAGATCTTAATTGAGGAACGTCAGCCAACCGTGGAATGGAATGATGGTGGTCGGATATGGTGGCTGAGCGCCGATGGCACCGCGTACATACAACACGGTATCCGGTCAGATCTGGCGCAGGTCACGAGTGCGCAACCGGTTTTGAACTTCGAGGGGGATGCGAACGATCCGGTCATTGACCCAGGTCTTCTGAGCGCCGTGGATGTTTTATCCAAACACCTGCCAGAGGTCAGTTCATGGCAGTTTGATCCCGACCATGGTCTCGGTTTCATGGATGTGCGCGGATGGCAGGCATACTTCGGCGATGGGGGTGATATGCGCATGAAGGTGCGAATCTATAACACCATAACGGATAAGTTATTTGCGGATAACATCCCGGTAACGATGGTGAGTGTTGAGGATCAACACACGCCGTTTTACGCAATGGAGTAAGGAATTAGGTGGCAACGATTCTCGGTTTAGAAGAGACGATCTTCGTCGGATTAGATATCGGCACGAGCAAAATCTGCATGCTCGTGGGACATTCCACGCCTGATGGAAAGTTGCGAGTGATCGGTGTCGGCGAAGCGCCATCGAAAGGTATGCGCAAAGGGGGCGTCGTTAACTTGGAGTCTTTAGCTCGGGCGATCCGGATTTCAAAGGACAAAGCCGAGCGAACTTCGGGTTACGAGATCACCTCTGCAATGGTCAGTCTCTCTGGGGCTCACGTCTCCTCACTCAATAGCAAGGGTCTGACGGGTGTGACGGGACGGATAATAAGCAGCGATGATGTGAGCAGAGCGATCGAGGCCGCCCGTTCGATTGTGATCCCATACGATCGGGCTATCGTACATGTCATCCCGCGAACGTTCGTCGTCGATGGACAGGATGGAATTAAATCCGCGATTGGCATGCATGGCTACCGTTTAGAAGTGGAAGCCCATATCGTGACCGCTAGCAGCACTGCCCTGCGCAATCTTGAAAAATGTATCGAAGCAGCGGGTATCGATGTTGATGGTTGGGTGCTCGGATCACTCGCATCGGCCGGGGTTACCCTGAGCGAGACCGAACAAGAAATGGGCGTAATGCTCTGCGACATCGGTGCGGGAACCACAGATATCGCACTATACATTGAGGGGGCAGTCTGGCATACCGCGGTCATCCCCGTGGGCGGCGAGCATCTTACAAATGATATTGCCCAAGTTCTGCATTTACCCCATGAGACTGCCGAGTCGGCGAAAAGGCGACACGGTTATGCCCAACCTTCAGGCTTTGATCCCAACCAAGCGTTCGCTGTTCGTCCGTTTGGTGAGGAGAAGTCGATCCGAATTAAATGTAAGGATATGGCGGTGATCATCGAGCCGCGGATCGAGGAATTATTCAGTTTAGTGAGACAGGAAGTGAAACGCAGTGGCTATGATGGGTTGTTGCCGGCAGGAATTGTATTGGCGGGAGGGACAAGCCAACTGCCAGGTATTCGTGATGTCGCCAATGAAATACTTCGTTTACCTGTTCGAATCGCGGAGCCGGAGCGCATGCTTGGTTTAGTCGATCGTTTGCGTTCACCGGCTTACGCGGCCAGCCTGGGATTACTTTATTGGGCGCAGGTGCTGGGAGAGCAGACCGGTATTGATGGCTTTACCTATGCCGGTTTCAGGCTGCCAAGGTTTAGCTTGGAGAAAACAGTAGATTTTTTCAAACGGTTACTACCCGGGTAAATCCCTTGCTCTAGCCTAAAACTCTTAACCGGGCTGGGGTGGATAAGACGACGAAACATTGTTTGAGGAGGAAGAAGATGAAACCAATACCACAGACAGAGTCATTTGCTAGGATAAAAGTCGTTGGAATTGGCGGCGGTGGAAGCAATGCCGTCAACCGCATGATTGAAGAGGGCCTGGCTGGCATAGAGTACATTGCCGTAAATACCGATGCCCAGGCACTCCTTCTTTCGAATGCAACTACCAGAGTTCGCATTGGCGATAAGCTGACTCGCGGACTCGGCGCAGGGGGTAATCCCGAGATAGGCAAGAATGCTGCCGAAGAGTCTGCAGAGGATCTTTACGAAGTCCTCAAAGGCAGTGATATGGTCTTTATCGCCGCGGGGATCGGAGGCGGGACAGGAACTGGTGCTGCACCGATCATCGCCCAGATCGCAAGAGAGATTGGAGCGCTGACCATCGGCGTGGTTACGAGACCTTTCACCTTTGAGGGGGCGAGGCGGGCGCAGGCAGCCGAGTCCGGTATCGAGCAATTGAAGGAAAAAGTCGATACCCTGATCGTTATCCCGAACGATCGTTTGCTGCAGATCGCGGATAAAAAAGCCAGCTTGCATGACGCATTTAAGATTGCCGACGATGTGCTCCACCAGGGTATTCAGGGTATCAGTGAACTGATCACCGTCCCCGGCCTTATCAACCTCGACTTCGCGGATGTGCGCACGATTATGTCCGAAGGAGGAGCAGCTTTGATGGCTGTCGGCAGGGCTTCAGGTGAGGATCGTTCCCGTGTAGCTGCCGAGCAGGCAATTTCAAGTCATCTTTTGGATATCACCATCGATGGCGCACGCGGCATCCTTTTCAATGTTACCGGCGGGCATGATTTGAGCCTGTACGAAGTCAATCAAGCCGCGGCGATCATCAAGGAAACAGCTCACCCAGATGTCAACTTGATCTTCGGCGCAGTCATCGACCCAAGTATGGGCGATGAACTGCGAGTGACCGTAATCGCAACCGGCTTTGAGCGTTCTGGTGGACTCCACCATGCGATGCGCAGGCCGCGCAGTAGAACTGAAGCTCGCGTACGAGAAGGGCAGGCAGCTATCGCCGCCGAAGAATTCCAGCCGCAAGCTTTTGATATGAATGATCTGGACATCCCGGCTTTCTTACGTAGACGTTAAGGTGGGTGGGCTCTCGGCCCGGCCAGTCGGCTCCTACCCCTAAACGCCCTTGAGAACCGTTTGCCGCAAGGTTTATTAAGGGCAGCCATACACACAGACCGTCGCCGGTATCCTCCTCCCGGAAACGGTCTGTTGTGTTTCTTTACAGGGGGGGGGACCAGAGTACCAATAATTTTAAGGTTTAAAGAGTGCTTATAACCTTGTTGTGGTGTTCCTCCCTATGCTAAAATTTACCGCTCTAACCCCAATCGGTTGGGGATGCCAACTTCGTTGCACCTAGATGTGGCGTGGAACAACTGTGCCATAAGCGAGGCGTAAATGCACTGCCCGTATTGTGAGGGAGACAGAACCCGTGTAATCGATACAACGCGTGACTCACGAGGTGGAGTCCGGCGCCGCAGGGAGTGCATAGGGTGCAGCCAGCGCTTCAGTACGTATGAACGAGCTGTTCTTGCGTCCCCGCTCATCGCCAAACAGGATGGAACCCGGGAAGAGTTCAGCCGCGAGAAGCTTTATCAGGGGATCCGGATTGCATGTGCCAAGCGGCCGGTATCGGCAGCAGATATGGAGCGTCTTGTGGGCGAGGTCGAATCGACGCTCCAGGCGATGGGAAAAGCGGAAGTCTCATCTAGAGTCGTTGGTGACATGGTCATCGCCGGATTAAAAGACCTCGATCATGTTGCCTACATTCGGTACGCGATCGTCTACCTCGGTCTTGACGATCTTCAAGCCGTCCGCGATGAAATAGATTTTCTGCTCGAAATGTGATTGTTTCGTGGGTGACCTGCCTTGAGGTTTAAAGTAGCAGGTTTGGTGGTGTTGGTTTTATAGGAGGGAGAGGACGTTGGAAACGGATCAAACAGGAGTAGATGTAGAATTAACTAATGAAATAACAAAAATCCCCTCGCTTCCAGAAGACTTGCGTGCTGTTGAGCTTTCCGATAACGCCCACACGGTCTTAGGTAAGCGGTATATTCGACGCGGGGAAGATGGTCAAGCGAGCGAGACCGTGGAAGAGATGTTCTGGCGGGTTGCCTACAACGTTGCGTTAGTGGAAGAGGAATGGGACGTTGAAGTTGAATCGGTCGCCCGCGATTTCTACGATCTCATCGCCAGTAAGCGTTTTTTTCCAAATTCACCGACATTTACCGGAGCGGGCACACCTTTAGGACAGCTCGCAGCCTGCTTCGTCCTGCCAATTTCTGATGACATGGGACGTGATTCGGAAGGCATTTTCCAGACTCTGCGTGATGCTGCCTTAATTCAGCAGACCGGTGGAGGTAACGGTTTCTCATTCTCAAGATTGCGTCCTAACGGTGACCTGGTCAACTCTTCGAGAGGTGAGGCGACGGGTCCGGTTGGTTTTTTAAGGGTATACGACCGCGCCTTCGATGTTATCGCCCAGGGGGGCACCCGGCGCGGGGCTAATATGGCAGTCTTGAGAATCGACCATCCCGATATCGAATCCTTCATCCATTGCAAGACGGATGAGAATGCGATTACGAATTTCAACATCTCGATCGGTGTTACCGATGCCTTCATGGAGGCTGTTAAAAAAGACGATTGGTGGGAGCTGCGTTTCCCGGACGTATCCTCACCGGAGTATAGCGAGTCCAACAAAACACATCGCGAACTTCTCGAATCGAATCTCGAGTTCGTTGTCTATAAACGGGTTCGCGCACGCGAGCTCTTTAATAAAATTGTTCAGCAAGCCCATCACAATGGGGAACCAGGTGTCCTTTTCCTTGATGCCGCAAATCGGAGCAACCCCGTTCCACATTTGTACGACCTGGAAGCTACAAACCCTTGCGGGGAGCAATGGTTAGGTCCTTATGAAAACTGCTGCCTGGGTTCGATCAACCTTGCAGAACATTTTGGACCTAATCGATCTATCGATTGGTCGAGACTGCGCGAAAGCATCCAACTAGCAACCCGCTTCCTCGATGATGTTGTGAGCGCAAATGCCTACGTTCCAGCAGTTCCGCAGCTTAAAGAAGCGGCTCTGCGAGCACGGCGTATCGGTTTGGGCATTATGGGGCTTGGCGATTTACTGTATCATGTTGGGATTCGCTACGGTTCGGAGGAAGCTCAGGAATTTTCCGGACAGGTTATGGAGTTCATTCGCTTCCACTGTATGTCAACGAGTGTCGAGTTGGCGCGAGATCGCGGTCCATTCCCGGTAATCGAAGGCAGCATCTATGATCCAGACCGGATCACATGGGAGCCGCCAAAGCCGTTGCGTCCTTACTCGCGTGATTACGGGCGGCCGGATGTTGACTGGCAGGATATTCTCGAAGGGATCCAACAAACGGGGATTCGAAATGCTGCCCAGACAACCGTTGCCCCGACGGGGACAATTGCTACGGTCGCTGGATGTGAGGGGTATGGCTGCGAACCGGTCTTTGCCCTCGCGTATTACCGCCATGTCGATGATGGAGGCGATGATCTGCGGCTCACGTACACAAGTCCGATGTTTGATCAAGCGCTTATTGAAGATGGGATTGATGATTTAACCCGAGAAATGATTGTTGAAGCGGTGATGAAACACGGCTCATGCCAGGGAATTGAAGCTGTTCCCGAGGAGATCCGCGATGTGTTAGTCGTCTCGCAGGATATCTCAGCCGACGAGCATGTGCGGATGCAGGCTGCCATGCAGGTGTTCGTCGACAATAGTATGAGTAAGACATGCAACTTCCCTGCGGAAGCCACTGTGGAAGATGTAGCTCAAGCCTACATACTGGCTTGGGAACTCGGCTGTAAAGGCTTGACGGTTTATGTCACAGGCTCACGCCAGAAAGTCGTGCTCGAGACAAGGGGGACGGCAGAGGCGAAATCACCGAAGGAAGGTGCGCCGCGCCAAATCCATCTCTGGCTGGAGGGGAAGAAGCCGCGTGAACAACGCCTCGAGGGCTGTACCTATCAAATAACAACACCTCTTGGAAAAGCATTTGTGACCATCAACGAAAATGGGGGTGGATCCGGACAGCCGTTTGAAATATTTATTACTACTGCAAAAGCTGGATCTGAGACTGCTGCAGTGTCTGAAGCTATCGGGCGATTAATCTCCTACTTGTTGCGGATTGCCTCGCCGGTTCCGCCACGAGACCGGCTTGGAGAAGTGGTTAGACAACTTGCCGGAATCGGAGGCGGGCGACCAACGGGCTTTGGCCCAAACCGAGTCCTTTCGCTGCCAGATGGTTTGGCTCGGGCGCTCGCCGCGTATCTAGAAGAGACGCCGGAAATTATCTCGGGCGATCTCATCCCAGAAGCCTCCCCAGAAAATCAGTTGACGATGCGGATTGGAGATCTCTGCCCAGACTGCGGCGCAGCAGCACTGGTTAATGAAGAGGGATGCCGGAAGTGCTACGCGTGTGGTTTCAGTGAGTGTTGAGAATAGTTTTACTCCTTATAAACGAGGCTAACCGAATATAAAAATCCAGCGCAATGATTGGTTTGACGCTGGATTTTGTACTTGAGCAGCCCGCCCTCGATAGGACCTTCCCCTGATTCAACGTAGAATAGAGTTATGGCCTTTCTCGTCATGTACAATTAATCTTCTCAGTTTCGACGTGATGGAGTCTTGATCGGTGATAATAGAGTCAGGCACTATGTGATGGAGGGATTTGAGTTTTTACCCTGTCTTCGGGAAAGGAGGAATCGAGA
>SDBU01005122.1_pt1 | contig 15789 bp, 16 predicted proteins | sample 2277071 | NCBI WGS metagenome assembly SDBU01 (sample SAMN10397929, study PRJNA504765) | marine sediment metagenome | isolation source: marine sediment core GS08_GC12, 126 cmbsf | place: Arctic Ocean: Gakkel Ridge, Loki's castle | collected 2008
AGACCGTTTGAATCAAGAGACCGGCGAGCTATTCAGCGTCCTCTGCATCGGACCCGCCGGGGAGAATATGGTGAGATATGCCAATGCCACCACCGAGTTCATTCACAGCGCCTCCAAGTGGGGCTGCGGTGCAGTGATGGGTTCCAAGAACCTGAAGGCGGTTGCCGTCCGCGGGACTAAAGGCCCCATGTATGCGGATCATGGCAAAGTCTGGGAGCTATTCAAGACCTACGCCACCAGCCCGATAACGATGGCGCGCAAGCTTGACGAAAGTCGCTGGGGACACACAACGTCGATGATTACCTTGCTCCGCAGCGCCGCCGAAGGCATTAAGAACAACCACCTGAGCTATCACGAAATAGTTGAGCAGAGCGACCCCCATGCCCATCAGCTAAAGTACCATATTTGGACAGTCGGCTGTCCTGGCTGTGCCGCTGCCTGCAAAGTGCCCTTTTTCAAGAACAGCCCCCGGGGAGTCTTTGGCGGCGAATTCAGGCATGACAACACCGGCGGCTTCAACGCCAACATCATGGTCGGCTTCGAGGAGATGACTGAGATCTCGGCTCTCGAGGATGAGCTCGGGATGGATGGCGAAGAGCTTGGCGGCATCATCGCCTGGGCCATGGACCTCTACGAGCGCGGCATCATTACCCAAGAAGACCTCGGCGGCATCGACCTTAGGTGGGGTAGCGTCGAAGCTACCTGCGAACTGCTGAAGAAGATTGCCTACAAGGAAGACCGGGCGCCGGCGGCTCTGGCTGAAGGCTTTCGGCGTGCCTACAAGGTCTTCGGCAAAGAATCTGAGTACCTGGCATTTGAGGTACACGGATGCGCCTGCCCGACTTACGACATCCGGAATCAGAGCCCGATATGGAAGGGCGAGTCAATAGGCGGCCTCGCCTTCGCTACCAGCCACACCGGTGCCAGGATGGGTAATGGTATTCGGTCAGGATTAACCGAATCAGCAACCTTCTGCTACTTTGCCTCGCCACCGTTCAATAGGATATGGGGAATGGATGAGGAAGTTGCCCGTGTATTCCTAAACCCTGTCTGCGGATGGAACCTGACCGTCGACGACGTCAAAGACATAGAACTTAGAAACTTCTACTTCAACAGGTGCGTCAGCCTCAGGGAAGGATACCATCCGGCAAAAGACGATTACTTTCCCCCACGGGCCTTTGATGAACCGGTTACTGACAAATACGGCACCACGTGGGTGTGGGACAGGGACGAGTTCGAGAAGGAGAAGAAGAGGCACTATGTGAATGTGCTGAAGCTGACCGAGGCAGGTCTACCTCCCAGAGAAAGCCTGCAAAGGCTGGGACTGGATTTCGTTATCCCGGTTCTGGAGCCGATGGGCGCGATAGGTTGACTTCCATAACAGACTACCGGCCGATCGTACTGGAAACCTGAATCAAAAGCAGTTTCCAGCCAACAACAAGCTGGTATATTATTTCTGAAGCAAGCTTTTGCCCGGTCTGGTAGTATTCCTCCCCAAGGGCAAGTGCCGGCTTCTCTTTGTTCTCTTCAGACCAGTAACCGGGCTCGTAGCTAAACAAGGACGACCTGGGCGTCAGCTCAGGTTGCCCTTCCTCTTCCTAGATTCTCCTGCCCCCTCCATATACTGCCTCTTTGGCAGGGAGAGTGGCGGATAGTCACAGTGCTGGTGGAGGGGCACAGGGTGATGACAGAGGGCACTGATACCGCCAAGTAGTATGGCGGCGGTCAGTTCCCTCTCTGCTGGGCGTTGAAGAGATAGAGAGTTAGGCTGCTATTCGGAGACAAGCTGCGTCCTATGCTCCACAGTGACATCGGTCTACACGGTCGACCAGCCTTTACCTTTCAGTAGACCCCGCAGGTACGCAACCTGGCCCGCATGCTGCAGACCGTCGCTGATGACACTGACCAAGCGCACTCCTACTGTCGGCAGCGGCTGGAACCACGGCTCATTCAACTCTCGATCCAGGTCTGCCGCCGACAGGGTGCTGATGTAGTGCGTCGACCTGTCGAGCACAGCCCGATGGTATTCTAAAAAGATGGCGGCGCCAGGCGATTTAAAAGCCGCCACATCCTCCGAACGGTGACGAAAGCCGATATCTGACGGATCGGATGCTCGCTTGAATTTAGCATGCCAACCGTCCCTGACCCAAAGCTGCTCTTCGCCCATAAGGTCGGCAATGTGGTGATCCTGCACCCGCGTCAGATGCCAGGCTAGCCAGCCAATACTGTTGGAGTCGGGATGAGGCTGTTGATTCAGATCATCCTCACTGAGACCATCCAACGCCTTCTCCAGCACCAACAGCATCCGCCCATAGCCGTCTTTCAATAACTCTTGCCACTCCATAGTTGTCTCCTTTCCGGTATGTTAACTGGATTGTACAACGTAAAACAGGAAACAGCAAGACTTGCCGTCTTTTTGGCTTTTTGTACAGATGACCTCGACTCATCTCATTTGCTATAGGGCTACCACCAGCCTGACAATGTGATATATTTAGCAGGGTATGACCTTACTTAAGCTGGACCCGTCGGTGCCTGGGGTGCTATGAGGTTGGTAAACAAGCTCGTGCTATAGGACTTGAATATTCAAATAAGCAAAAAATATGGCAGTCGTGGTCAGCGATAATCGTATCCAGATCGAGAGGCTGGAGTTAGGACCCTGGGGGACTAACGCCTATGTAATAATATGCCGGCAAACCGGGGATAGCGTGCTGGTAGATGCCCCCGCTGACGCAAGCACAATCATGAAGAGACTACAAGACACTAATCCCAAACACATATTACTGACCCACAACCATATGGACCATATCGGTGCCCTTTCCGAATTACGGTCCAGGCTGAAGGTTCCGTTGGCTGCCCACGTTGCTGACACCGCTGGACTGCCATCTCCACCGCAAATGCTGCTGGATGATGGCGATGTAGTCTCATTCGGCGAAGTCAAAGCTGAGGTGCTTCATACTCCAGGTCATACCCGGGGTAGCTTATGCTTCAAGATTGGCAAGTACTTGGTATCCGGGGATACCATCTTCCCCGGGGGGCCGGGGAAGACGACCTCGCCAGCCGATTTGAGGCAGATAATCAAGTCGATAACGGACAAGATTCTTGTATTGCCAGACGACACTGAGATTTACCCCGGCCATGGCGATCCTACGATACTGAAGAAGGAGAAGAATGAATTTGCCGTCTTCTCCTCTCGCCCCCATGACCCCAACCTTTGCGGAGATGTACTCTGGCTTCCCTCTTAGCTCATTTCTCTGGAGAAGGGGCTGATTACCACTGTATCTCGACACGGTGGAAGGCCTCAGCGAGTTCAAAATCCTCTCCCTTGGCCATCTCTCTGGCTCGCTGGATCAGCCGTTCTTCCAGACCGGGACGCAGCTCATCTCCTACCTGACTGTGATGGCAGCGCAAGGCGGCCATTTTGATAGCAAAGGTATTGGTGATATCCGAACGGTAATTGGGATCCTCCGAAGCCCACAGCAACACCTCCCTGACCTTATGAGGCTGCAGGCCCTGCTCTAGCAAATCGGGGTAGGAAAGAAAATCCCTGGCATAGGGAAAGACAGCATCCAAGGTAACTTGCCCCGTGATTCGGTGGTCCCGATGCCAAACATAGCGCCGGTATGGGTCGGTAGTCACCACCGTCTCGGGCCGGTACCGCCTTATCAAGCGCACGATCTCCTTCCTGAACTCAGGTGTATCTTCCAGACCTTGGTCGGGATGCCGCAGGAAAATGACCTCTTTGACCCCTAGCACTTTGGCAGCGGCCAGTTGTTCTTGCTCTCGAATTCTGGCCAGTTCATCCGGCTTCATATTGGTATCGACGGTGCCTTTATCACCGTTGGTACACACCACGTAGATGACACTCTTGCCTTCGGCTACCCAGCGAGCTACAGTTCCAGCGGCACCGATTTCCGCATCGTCCGGGTGTGGCGTAATCACCATCACCTGAGCCTGCTCTGTCATCACACCTGACCCTCCTCGATTCGAGATACTAATTAGAAATTGTAGCGCATCGGTCAAGCTGATACAATTGCTGGGTAACGGTATTGTGAGTCAAATGAGCAGCTGGCTATATACCATCAGAAACTATCGGCCTGCAGATTTCGATAAGTACGTTCAGTTAAGCATGGAAGCCCAAAGAGTGGACGTGACGGGACGTCGTGCCTCAGCCGAGGCTCTTAGTGAGAACCTATGTCGACCAAATTTCTCGCCGGAGCAGGACCTGTTCATTGCCGAAGCGTCAGGAAACATGGTCGGCTACATGGATATCACACCAGAGCTGAAAATTGGGCGGGTTATTCTCAATTGCTCTATACACTCAGACCATCGCAGAAAGGGCTTAGCTACCAAGCTCCTTGACCACGCTAAACACCGGGCCAAAGAATTGGCGGTGAAGGTAGCTCAGGTAAACATCGCACAGGACAATGAAGTTGCCAAAATCGTGTTATCCCAGCTAGGTTTTAGATTTGTCCGGCGATTCCTTCAGTTGAGGCTGGACATGGCAAAGGCTCCGGGGGGAGGTATCGACCAAGGGGCTTTGCCGTGCCGTCATCTCCGGCTTGGTGAGGAGGACAAGCTGACTCAGATTCAGAATCGTTCCTTCGCCGGAACCTGGGGATACAACCCTAACCGCGTGGAAGACGTAATTTATTCTACCAGGTTAACTGGTTGCTGTGCGGAGGATGTAATTCTAGCCGAGGAGGGAGATAGAATCGCCGGCTATTGCTGGACGAGGATAACCCATGATTCGGCCACCGACGAAAGGAAAGGGCAAGTCTTCATGCTCGGAGTGGACCCGGATTGCCGAGGCCGGGGAGTGGGTAAACGAGTTCTATTGGCTGGATTGTCCTATCTCAGGAGCAAAGGTCTTGAAGTCGCTGAATTGACGGTGGACAGTAAGAACCGAGAAGCTTGTGCTCTTTACCGGGCTGTTGGTTTCAAGAGACGGACAAGCAACTTGTGGTACCAGAAGGCAATAGGTTAGTCCCCTCGGGCAGGAGAATTGGCCAGCACCAGTCTGCATTCCCCGATAATCGCCTGAGCGATATTCTCCCAGCTAAATCTGGCTATCGATTCCCGCATTGACAGGGCAGATTTCATATCGGGGTCTGGTTGTGACAAGAGCCAAGCTATCCTATCGGCAAGGCGATGGGGAGCATTGTCCTCTACCACATAGCCGGTGTGCCCCTGATGAATGATGCTTTTGAGCGCTCCTACATTAGTAGCCACTACCGGTGTGCTGCAGGCAATAGATTCCAGAGCTACCAAACCGAAGCTTTCGTAATAAGATGGAACCACACAGACATCGGCCGCACTATAAAAACAAGGCAGTTTCTCATGCTTGGTCAAACCCAGGAAAGTGACTGAATCTTGGATATCAAGGTGCTGGGACAACTTCTGTAGTCGTTCCATTTCATATTGCTGGCTATGTTCATCACCACCAATTATCACCAGTCTTGGTCGATGACCGTTTTGCAGATAGGTCATGGCCCTCAGCAACTGGTCTATGCCCTTCAACGGGTCCATCCTGCCCACAAACAGGATAATCTTATCGTCACCAAAGCCTAGCTCACGCTTGGCAATCCCCTTTTCCACAGGCTGGAATAGGTCTAGATTGACACCGCAGGGGATCACACTGATTCTCGGCGGCGAAGCGCCGTAGTGCAGAATGAGATCCTCCTTTTCTTCCTCCGTGGTGGCGATAATGTGGTGGCAATTGCCAGCCAGGTGTCTTTCCGTCTCAATACGAAGTTCAGGCTCCTCTTCTCCAATGCCAATAGCATTCTTAACCGCGCCCAGCGTATGGAACATGGCGATATGAGGAACGCCCCACCAGCGTTGCAGATATCTGCCCAACAGACCCGAGAGCCAGTAATGGCTAAACACCAAATCATAGTGGAGGTTATCACGCTTCCGGAAACTCTCCAAATTGCAGGCAAAGTCGGGAAGATAGCAGTACAACGCTAACTTATGCATGTCCTCGTCGTCGCCGGCTCTGAGGTGGATGAGCCGAGCATTTTGGCCCAGTTCTACCACCGAAGCATCTTGTGAACCATGAAACCGGGTAAAGACGTCCACCAGTAGCCCCTGCCTGCCCAGTTCGCGAGCAATCTCTCGAACGTAGATACTCATGCCACCAGTATCTTTCGCCCCTAGGTTCCCGATAGGACAGCTGTGTACACTCAGCAGAGCAATGCGTAGTTGGCTGGCCGCCACCAGAGTTGTCTCCTTTCACGATATTGATTGACAGCGAGAGCTTTTTGGGTTGGCCTCATCTGATTGTCACGTGGCAGCTGGATAGGGGGATTTCTCTCCCACCGAGGTGATATTTGTACGGTTCCCCACCTTTCAGGAAGTCAAACCTTTTTCTACCCCTCTCGATGCTGTCTTTGATACAGAGGACCTTGCATAGTAGTCCCACGCTCAAGGCACTATAACGGGGATCATAGCCACTATTATAGAGATAGACGCAATCATGGTAATCAAAGCACATAACCATCGCTGTGGGCAGCGTATCCAACTCGAGTATGCCCCACCGCAGCAGCCCGGCCTCGGCCATAGTATCTACCGCCGACCTGAAGAACAGTTCCATCCGAGGTGTCATAAAAGCTGCTTTGTCTTCTCTACTCTCCGAAAACATCTTCAAGAAAATGTCCATAACGTCATGAACAGCGGCCCTATCCTCAACAATGTGGTAACGCACGCTGCCCGCCTCCGACAGTCTCCTAAGTTTGCGTCCCACCTCATGTCGCTGCTTTGCCGTCAATATCGCCAGATATTCCTTCCAAGTAGCGGGCAATTCTAGCTCCAAAGAAACGTCCTCCAACTGGCAACCAACCTCATAGCTCCGTCCCCTGGCTATAGTAACCAGGTCACCAAGCACTCTGGAATCGGATCGCAACGGCCTCAGGTCGATTTGGCAAATACCACTCTGGCGCAGATCATCGAGCAAGACACTGAAGAAGTCTGCTTCCATCCCGGGAGTAATAACAAAGTCAAGATAATCACAGATGTCAGGACTACCGATGATAGAAGCTGTATTGTCCTTAACCAAGAGCGGGGCAACGCCAATTATCTTTTTCCTTTGCCGCACGGCACGCAAATATAATTCAGCTCCAGAGCCAAATACCTGCCACCAAACTTGCAGCCAGCCAGGTAGAATAAATATAGAACCCCAGCTTGGGTCGTGCCTTGAATCAGTCCAGTAAGAATTCAGACTGGCAAAACTCTCTTCGGTAACAGTGTACCCCATAGGTGCCTGCCTCAGTCTAGCATTTAATCAGGCTCCAATCAATGCACAGCTTGTTGCCCAACTCCAATGGGGGGATTGATAGGAATGGATGTGATAGAACGAGGCTATGCCATTTCCCTCACAAAATCAGCATCGCGTCACCGAAGCTGTAAAAACGATATTTTTGAGCCATCGCTTCCCGGTACGCCTGACGGACAAGATTCTTACTTGCAAACGCAGTAATCAACATCAGCAGCGTTGACTGAGGCAAGTGAAAATTGGTAATCAGGGCATCAGCCATCCGAAACTGGTATCCCGGTAGAATGAACAGGCCTACCCATCCTTCAAATGGCTGCAGGTCAGCCGGGCTACTGGCTTGAGCGGCCGCCTCGACTAACCTGACGGTGCTGGTACCAACACAGACAATTCGCCGCCCCTCTGTCTTGGCTTGAGACAGCTCGCCGGCTATTTCCTGACTTAGCACACCATATTCCTGATGAATCGGATGCTCAGTTGGGTCATCCTCACGAATCGGGCGGAAGGTATCAAGCCCGATGTGCAGGGTAACAAACAGGCAGTGAACTCCTTTGTCCCTTATCTCACCAATTAGCTCTGGTGTAAAGTGCAGTCCGGCAGTAGGAGCGGCGACACTGCCAGGCTGGTCAGCATACACTGTCTGATAGCGTTCCGGATTAGCTAGAGGAATACGGATATACGGTGGTACCGCGACTTTGCCCAACCCTGACAGTAGTGTTTCGTCGGAGAAGCTTAGCACCCTTATGCCGCTCGCCCCCAGCCCGATTACTTCGGCCTCAACCTTGAAATCTTGCCTATCGTCAGTCACCGAACCGTTGGTTATCTCAATCTGGTGGCCGATGTTGACCCGTTTAGCCGGTCTGACCAGGGTCTCCCACACGTTCGGGCTAAGCCGACGCAGCAACAGAATCTCCAGCCTGCCCCGGCTATCAACCTTCCGTCCATTGAGGCGGGCGGTGATAACCCGGCTGTCATTCAATACCAGAACATCCCCACACTGTAGATAATCCGCTATCTCAAAGAACTGGTGGTGCTTTAGGGAACCGTGGCTGCGATTTACGACCATAAGCCGTGCCTGGTCCCTGGGTTCAATGGGAGTCTGGGCAATAAGCTCATGGGAAAGAGGATAGTCAAAGTCGCTCGTTTTCATCGATGCTTACCGTCTGACAAATGCTATTTACCCATGAATCGTGAGACGAGGCTAATCATCAGAGTCAACAGCGCACTGAGGAGCAGGAGACTAACGATGGGGAAATAGAATGAAATGCCATCCTTCCTGATCACAATATCGCCCGGCAGTTTGCCCAGAAATGGGATCCGTTCCCCGAAGGCAAGCAGCAGTCCCAGCCCGGCAATAACTATGCCGATGACAATCAGTATCTTGCCTGTCCCCTCCAACCCCGGCATCGCTAGAAAGTCCTGCTAGTCTCCCTTCTGTACACAATCTCAGCAATAGTATACAGTGCGGTAGCCCCGGAAGGCAATTCAGGGATTGTTTGTCGCCCTCACTCCCTTGATTCCCCTCTCCCTCTGGGCTTGCGCCCTTTAGGGCAGAGCCTTCGAAGGATAGGGGGAATTTTTATACCAAAAGAGGGGCAATGCCCCCTGGTAACAAATCCTTCTGCCCTTATGGAGGAGAGTCTAAGAGAGGCTCCGCCTCTCTTAGCTAAGAACTCCCCCTTCCCTTAATGAGGGAAGGGGGACCAAGGGGGATAGGCTGCTAAAGAATCTCAAATCTTATAGACTTGATGTAGTTCTGTGAGCTATGATACAATCTACAGGGTAAGATATTACTTCTCGGAGGACGGGTGGGACAGGAATCAGAGTGGCAAGCAAGGTTGGTTGGTTTTCTGTGCCGCTGGTGTAGTTATGCTGGCGCCGACTTAGCTGGAACGAGTCGTACTAAATACCCGCCCAACATAAGGATAATAAGGGTTCCCTGCTCTGGAAGAGTTGATCCCCTGTTCATCCTCAAGGCACTGCGCTTAGGTATTGATGGTGTCCTCGTTTCTGGCTGTCACCCCGGTGATTGCCATTATCAAACGGGAAACTACCGTGCCCGGCGGAGAATAGCAATCACCAAGAAGGTCCTGGAATACGTGGGGGTTGAGCCGGAGCGGGTTCAAGCCAGTTGGGTCTCCGCTTCGGAAGGAAGCAGGTTCGCCGCAGTAGTCGCTGAGGTGACAAAGGAATTAGAAGAAGCCGGCCCCAACCGGTTATTTGACTAGGCAAGACAGGCGTATGGAACAAAAACTGCGTAATGAGGCTAGACTCCTGCTAGAGCAGGGGAAGGTTGACTTGATTCTTGGCTTCGAACGGGGAAGCCTGAAGTTTACTACTTCGCCGCTGATAACCAGTGACAAGGACGATACCGACCGTCTGGTAGTTAACCCGTTCATCGTTAATAATCTGGCGAACTTCCTCACCAAACTCAAGGGTCGGGCCGGCATTGTGGCCAAAGGCTGTGATAGCCGCTCAATTGTCGGCCTGATACAGGACAACCAGGTAGCCAGGGAGAACTTGGTGATCCTCGGCGTCCCGTGCTCAGGAATTATTGACCTCAGTAAGGTAGAAAAGCTGGTTGACCAGGACCGGGATGAGTTGGACGACATCGTCCGAGAGGGGGACAGGGTAGTAATAACGGCTGATGGCCGGAGAAACGAGTTCCCGATTACTGATGTTCTGTTCGATAACTGTCTGGGCTGCGAACTTCCCACCCCTCAGGAATACGATATCCTTGTTGGTGAACCGACCTCTCCATCTGGTGGTCGTGTAGCCAGTCAGGCGAAGATAGACCAACTGAAAGAATTGCCCCGGCAACAAAGGTGGGAATTCTGGAAGAATGAGTTCAGCCGTTGTATTCGGTGTTATGCCTGCCGCAATGCTTGTCCGGCTTGCTTTTGCCAGCGGTGCTTTGTCGAGGAATCAGAGCCACAGTGGCTATCGCCAGCACCGCGATGGCAGGACAATCTTCTCTTTCAAGTAACTAGAAATATTCACGTCGCCGGGAGGTGTACCGACTGCGGTGAGTGTGAGCGTGCCTGCCCGGTGAATATCCCGTTAAGAAGCCTGACTAAAGAGATGTATGACATAGTCGGTGACCTGTTTCAGTTTAAATCAGGAATGGATAAGGAAGCAGCGCCACTACTCACCGCTTACGAGGTCAGTGAAGCGGAGGGGTTCTTCAGGTAGAACATAATGGCTAATTGGAAGGTAAGCAAAAAGGATATAGCTAAGCTCCTCACCCAGTGGCAGCAAGAGTTGGCAGTAGCACTTCCATCCAAGGAAGGTGATACCGTTAGAATGGACAGGTGGGACGGTGAGGATACCAGCTTCCTGGAGTGGTATCGGAATACGGTCTTACCGGTCAAGGCGAGCTTTCTTCCTTCGATGGAAGAAATGTTCCGCTTTCATAGAGATGAAGGGGGCTACCAACTAGAACCTCTTGGCTCTGAGGAGCGAAAGGAGCTTATCTTCGGCGTTCGCCCGTGTGATGCCAGTGCCCTGGCGATGTTGGATATGGTGTTTAAGGATGGCTACCAAGATCCATACTACCTTTCCCGAAGGAAGAATACCTTGTTAGTCGGACTTAGCTGCACCAATCCCTACGATAGCTGCTTTTGCACCTCCCTGGGCAGCACCCCCTCTGACTCGAGCAATGTTGATTTGATGGTTACTGACATCGGTGATAGTTTCTTCATTGAGGAAGTCACCGAGGCAGGCCAGGAGCTAATCGCCAAGACTAGCGGACTGGAAAAGGTAACTGAAGCCGACGATGCTGGTGCCAAAGAGGTGAAAGACGCGTCCTACCAGAAGGTGACCAAGAAGATAGATACCACGGACATCGCCAACAAGCTACACTCCTGCTTTGAGAATCAAGACCACTGGGAGAAGGTAGCCGCTAAGTGCATCAGTTGTGGCATCTGCACCTTCCTCTGTCCCACCTGCTATTGCTTTGATATTAGTGATGAGCTGACCAAAAAGCAAGGGGCAAGACTCAGAAGCTGGGATAGTTGTGCCTTTCCAGTCTATACCAAGATGCCGATGGAAAACCCGAGGGAAGAGAAGTGGCGCCGGGTAAGGCAGAAGGTATGCCACAAATATGAGTTCTATCCGATGAACTTCGGCGTTATCGCCTGCACCGGTTGCGGGCGCTGCATCCGGCTCTGTCCGGTGAACTGGGACATTACCCAGACACTGGCCAGCCTACCGACCCAAGGTTGACTGAATTGATGAATGACGAGCATTTTAGCCAAAGCCGAAGAAATAGCCGACAGGTTAAGACAAGAACCGCACATCTTGTTCAAGAATGCTTGCATTACCAAATCCATGCGGTTGAGGAGGGAGTGCCAGGCTAAAGGGATACCAGCCAACGTGGCAGTCCGTGTTGAGCCGACCAGAGTCAAGTGGTTCGGCCGTTGGCTGACAATACCGGTGATTCATGGCTGGGGGGAAGTGGAGGCAAAAGGATTGAGACGTCTCGGCCTCTCGGCTCATCGGGGATATGGGATTGTATGCCGGTGAATATTAAGCCGATAGTTACGGTACGGCTTTGATGAGGTGAAAAAAATGGCGGTCGCCGATATTAGCCAACGTAGAAAGTTCCTAGCGCAGGGTAATGTATACCTGCCGCATATAGTAGTAATTGACAAGATAATTGAAGAAACCCCTGGCGTCACAACTTTCCATTTTAACTTCAAGGACGAAAAGCTACGGGAAGAGTTCACCTTTGAGTCAGGGCAATTCGGTGAATACTCGGTCTTCGGTGTTGGTGAAGCCCCCTTCTGTATCTCGTCGAGCCCGACCAGGCGCGACCACCTGGAGTTTGCTGTCCAGCGGGTGGGCAAGGTAACTAATGCCCTGCACCGGCTCGGCGTGGGCGCTGAGATAGGGTTCCGAGGGCCTTACGGCAATAGCTTTCCTATCGACCTTATGCAGGGCAAGAATCTGGTCTTTGTTGGCGGCGGCATTGGCCTGGCGCCCCTCAGGTCGTTAATCTGGAACGTCATTGACAACCGAGACAAATTTGAACGGATAGATATTGTCTACGGTGCCCGTAGCCCGGCTGACCTGTGTTTCGGTTACGATCTGGACGCCTGGGACAAGGACAAAACCATCAATATGATAACCACTGTTGACCGCGGTGATGAAAGCTGGACAGGAAAGGTGGGCTTAGTCCCGAAAATACTGGAGGAAGTGGCTCCCCCAGCAAAGAATGCGGTAGCGATCGTCTGCGGTCCACCGATTATGATTCGATTCACCTTCCCCGCCTTGGCCAAGCTGGGTTTCACCCCGGAGCAAATGATAACTACCCTGGAGAAGAGGATGAAGTGTGGCGTCGGTAAGTGCGGACGATGCAATATTGGCAATTTATATGCATGCCGTGACGGACCGGTATTCAGCTACGCCCAGATTAACAGCTTTATCTCCAGTGAATATTAGCCGACCCGTTGATTATGCTATCCTCTTTACCCCCGAGGTCTGACTTGCTTGAATATCGTCATCAAGCATGATGAGATTGCTTATCAACCTCACCCCCTTTAGGTTTTTTTAATAACCCCATCCCCTTTATCCCCTTCCCCTTAGTAAGGGGAAGGGGAATTGTTATGTAGAGGGACTTCGTCCCTCTGAGACTCCCTTTTCAAAGGCTCTCTCCGTTATCAAGCTCCATAATCAGGAGAGGGGGCAATATTATAAAACAGGGGCTTACGCCCCTCTTGAACACCTCTGCTTTGAGGGGGTGGGCTTCTCCCTTTCGTAAAGGGAGACCGAGAGGGATTCTATCACGAAATCCCCCTAATCCCCCTTTTCCAAAGGGGGAAGAAAAAGGGAGAGGGGATGGTGCCCCGTCTCCGACACTGCTTATCGGAGAGTCAAAGAGAGGCTTCGCCTCTCTTAAAAAATAACTTCCCCCTTCCCTTGCCAAGGGGAGAGGGAAAAAGGGTGAGGGAATTCGTGACACGAAACCGTGACAAAATATCATCATTTTGACTAACCCAAAATCATTACTAAAGCGACAGACACCGTACTTAAGTACCATTACAATAGTAGTATCTGTCGCTAGAAAGCCGGCAGGATTAATGATTCCCCAAGCCCTGGTCGATCCTTCAGAGAGGTGGGGTGGTGGAGAGGGGTGGCTCTGGAGAAGGGCTCTCGATAAAAAATAATAAAGGAGAAAAAACGAAAATGAAAAAAATAGGACTTTTAGCATTAGCACTGGTGCTGGCTGTCGGTATGCTGGGCATCGGCTATGCCTCCTGGACGGATCAGGTAGTCATCACCGGCACGGTTGAAACCGGCACGCTTGACGTTGACGTGGTTTACGTGTCATATGTGGAAGTGTGGAAAGACTACGTCACTGAGGAAGCTGTAACCGTCGCCTACGCTGACAACGCAGCCGGAGATGTAGTCTTTGGGCCGTATCCCGCAGAACCGCCCGCCGATGGTCTGAAGGTCGCATACACTACGGCTGAGATATTTGCTGACGATGAGGTCAAATTCACCTTCAACAACCTGTTCCCCTCCGAGTACTTCATAATTGACGTCAAGATGCACTGTCTTGGCAGCGTACCGGTAAAGCTTAACGCTGTCTCACTCACAAGTGACTTGGGCGGAGACTGGGTTGATACCCTGCTTACCAGCGGGGATATCGGCTACGATATTTACCGTTATACTCCGGGAGCCACTCCTGATGTGATGGGTACCATAGGAGCTCCATACTACGAGGGCAACCAGCTTGAGTACTGTGACTGGATAATCCTTATCCTCAAGGTCCACATACCTCAAGATGACACTTACCAGGATCTGACAGTGGCAAATGGAACTGAGGGCAACATGACCATGACTGTGGACTTCATCCAGTGGAACAAATACTAGACTAAAGCCAGGACCGGTGCGGGGGCGTTATAGCGCCCCGGCACCTCCTTCCTGAAACCCTGGTTTCAGGAGGGGATGAGAGGAGAACAACATGAAGAAAATCGGACTTATGATACTCGCCCTGGTACTGGCGCTGGGCGGTCTGGGTGTGGGCTACGCCTCCTGGACGGATCAGATAGTCATCAGCGGTGCCATCACCACCGGTGATGTCTGTATTGAGATAATCTGCCCAGTCGGCCCTTCGGGAGAAAGTGAGGATCCAGCACCACCGTACACGGTAATCGGCGGTGCTAACGCTAACTCGCTCGACTTGAATGCGCTTGCACCAGGGCCAGACTTCTGGACGTCTTCATACCGGACGGATAAAAACGTGGCATGGGTGACCAGCAACTGCTATGACCTTACTCCACCACGAAAAGCAGTAACGCTCACCTTCAACAACGTCTATCCCTGTTACCTCAGCCATCTTGCCTTCGCCCTGCTTAACTGCGGCACCATACCGATCAAGATGGACCACGTGGTATTCAGGGACGACGCGGGCGCTGAGTTGGCCACAATCTACCAAAACGGCTATGAAGTCTTTGACCTGAGCGGCAACGGCATAGATGACTTCGAGATCTACTGGGGCGACAACTTCGGTCTCCAGATAGAGCCCGGCGATGGCTACAGCATGGACTTCTATACCCACTTCATGCAGGATGAAGGGATTGACTTCACCGTGTCCCAAACATACACCCTCACCGTAGAGATAGTCGTCGTCCAGTGGGACCACTACACTCCAGGGCCATAAAGCCAGACTAGGCACATAAAAGAAGAGGAAAAGGGGAGCGCGGGGGTGTTGTTCACCCCCGCGCCGACCCCCTCTCCTCCTTAGCAGGGGAAGCGGGAAAGGCTTGGTCTTCCCCCCTCCCCTTGAGAAGGAGGGGCAGGTTACCTGCCCGGGATAAAGGTTAGAACCACAGAAGGTAAGAAATTGGCCAGAAGAAAAAGAAATAGCTTCAGCAAAATAGGAATTCTCTGCCTGGCGCTGGTATTGATGCTGGGGACAATGGGTGTCTCCTACGGCGCCTGGTCAGATGAGATAAACATCACCGGCACGATTGAGACCGGCACCGAAAATACTGTCATATCCTGGGGTCAATGCTGGTCTGACGACTCTGGCATCGGCTACATTAACAGCTTCCCATCCGGTCTTACGCTGGGTATAGATGTTGTAAATGCCCAGAACGATGTGAACTATTATTGCGATTTCTACATTGATAATATAGTGGGTATGGGAACACTACCGGTTAAAATCCAGGGTATCACGATTACACCCGCTGTAGCCGCCTGGCCTCTTGATGGCTTCAACGGCAGTGTAACATTTGATGATGATAATAAAACGCCAGATATGGTAATAGGCGATCAGATAGACCCCGGACAAAAAAAGACCGGGCATGTACATGTCTTCTTGGATGGTGCTTCCCCAGGCGAGAATTATCACTTTGATATTGTGGTCGACGTCGTAGTTTGGAACATGTATATTCCGCCAGAGTAGGATTAAGGGAAAAGAAGTGAAATTAATATCAAGAGGTAAGCAGCCAATAATAAAGTTCAACCTCACCAAGTGGGGAATGTTAGCCCTGGCGGTGGTCGTGGCGCTGGGT
>SDBU01005123.1_pt1 | contig 15788 bp, 15 predicted proteins | sample 2277071 | NCBI WGS metagenome assembly SDBU01 (sample SAMN10397929, study PRJNA504765) | marine sediment metagenome | isolation source: marine sediment core GS08_GC12, 126 cmbsf | place: Arctic Ocean: Gakkel Ridge, Loki's castle | collected 2008
GCTGAAGACTTCGACCACTATGACATATATGTGAGCAAAGCAGAAATAGCAGATACTAGCGGCCTGACACCTCTTCATCAAATAGGAGACATCGCCACCAATTCCTATCAGGTGACCGAACTTGAAGTGGGAACTAAGTATTGCTTTGCGGTAACCGCAATGGACAAGAGTGGCAACGCGAAGGCACAGGTAACCAGCGTAAGCGCAACACCGACACCGATGCCCAGAGGGAATTCAGACCCGGACATAAGTGTGGATGTCTATCACTCTGACAAGGCATGGGCTGGCACCACGCTACTGGCAGACAACCATAATCCTGGAAGGCCTAGAATTATAGAAGTGAACATGCTGGGGGAAATTGTTTGGGAATACCGGGTTCCACAGGATTTGAGGCAATATACAAATCCAGGATTTGATGTCGAATTGCTCTCGAACAATAACATCTTATTCGTACTGCCCCGTCATGGTGTACATGAAATTGACCGTAACGGCAAAGTCGTCTGGTCATACCTGGATAAGAAAGTATCCCATGACGCAGACCGTCTGCCAAATGGCAATACCTTGGTAGTATATGGTAATGAGGACAGCCCAAGTGATGCTCAGGTGAAGGAGATAAATCCCAAAGGAGAGATTGTTTGGGCATGGTATGCAAAAGACCATTTTTATAAGTCGCCCTATAAAGACATTTACGACCAGGGCTGGACTCACACCAATGCTGTTACTAGACTACCAAATGGCAACACACTAATCAGTCCCAGGAATTTCAACTTCCTCGTTGAGGTCGACCCTCAGGGAGCTGTGGTCAGGACTATCGGAGAAGGGATTTTTCGCTATCAACACGACCCAGAAGTTCTTCCTAATGGCCGTATACTTCTCGCAAACCATCGTAGACCTCACCGCGCAATAGAAATTGACCCAAAGACGGGTAAGATTGTTTGGCAATCCGCAGGGTTTGAACGGGGTGGCGTAAGAGACGCTGACAGACTGCAAAATGGTAATACCTTGATTACCACATGGACCAAGATAGTTGAAGTTACCGCTGGGGGAGAAATAGTCTGGCGGCTCACATTACAAAACGTAACTTTTGGACGGAAAGAGGGATCAGGCTTAGGGTTCTATAAAGCTGAGAGGATTGGCATACGGAGATAGATGACAACCGAAGCGGAGGTTGACCTGTAATCACACCGCAAGTCACTTTTGAATTCCGGGTGTGTTTGTGCTATACTTAGAGGTTAGAATTGAATAGAGTTTAACCGCTAGGGGTGCTTGAAGGCTGAGAGGCGATTTCATGTCAACCCTGTGAACTTGAACTCGGTAATGCGAGCGTAGGGAAGCGGTGGTAGCACAGACCAAGGGTCCAGTAGTAATCGCCAAAACCCTTGGTTTTATTTCTTTGGAGGCAGAGATGACTCAGCTAGAATTAGCCAGAGAAGGTATCATTTCACCGCAAATGAGAGTGGTGGCGGAGCAGGAAGGGGTAGAACCCGAGGTTGTTCGCCAGGGTTTGTCTAACGGGACAATAGTAATTCCCGCTAACACTAATCACACCAATCTCAGTCCGGTTGGCATTGGTCACGGACTCAGGACCAAGGTCAATGCCAATATTGGGACCTCTTCTGATTTTGGCAACATTGAGACCGAATTGGAAAAGCTGCGGGTGGCCATAGACGCCGGGGCGGACGCCGTCATGGACTTGAGCACCAGTGGTGACGTATCAGCCATTCGGCGGGCGATAATTGACTCCTCCAACGTTCCCATAGGAACAGTGCCTATTTACCAGGCAGGCATTGAGGCCATTGAGAGGCATGATGCCATCGTGAAAATGACGGTTGATGAACTGTTTACCTCCATTGAAGAACATGCCCAGGATGGCGTTGATTTTATCACGGTGCACTGCGGCGTAACCCGGTCGGCCATCAGTCGCCTTCAGCAGCAGGGTAGAGTGGCCGACGTGGTATCCCGTGGTGGTGCCTTCCTGATTGGCTGGATACTCTACAATGAGCGAGAGAACCCTCTTTACGAGTATTATGACCGCCTGCTGGAGATAGCCAAGCAGTTTGATGTCACCCTGAGCCTGGGTGATGGGATGCGTCCCGGCTGCCTGGCCGATGCTACCGACCGGGCTCAGGTAGAGGAACTGATTACCATCGGCGAGCTGGTACAGAGGGCACAACAGGCCGGGGTTCAGGTGATGGTTGAGGGGCCGGGACATCTGCCCTTGAACCAGATTGAGGCTAACGTTCAGTTAGAAAAGGCTATTTGCCAGGGGGCACCTTTCTACGTACTGGGCCCGCTGGTAACAGACGTTGCCGCTGGCTACGACCACATCACCGGAGCAATCGGCGGCGCTATTGCCGCAGCGGCTGGTACCGATTTCCTCTGCTACGTTACTCCTGCGGAGCATCTCTCGATACCAGACACCGAAGATGTAAGGCAGGGGGTAATCGCCTCACGTATTGCCGCTCATGCTGCTGATATAGTCAAAGGGGTGCCCGGTGCCGCACAGTGGGACAGGAAGATGTCAGTAGCCAGAAAGAAGCTCGATTGGGAAGAGCAAGCCAGGCTTTCCTTGGACCCCGAACGGTCTCACCAAGTCCACAGCCAGCGTGCTTCGGCGGGCACAGCCTGCAGCATGTGCGGGGAATTTTGTGCTATGGAATTGATGGAAAAGTTCCTTGGTATCGCTACCCCCAAGTGCTAGGGGTATAATGAGGGGAGCCTGAGATGTTCCGGCTCCAGAAGTAACCATTACTTCCCCCCGTCTTCCTTCAGCAGGTAAACGCGCTTCCTTACCTTTACCAGGTCGGGGTTGTTACATGCTCCCGGGGTATAGACCAGGGAAATGCCATTATCCTCCAGAAAACTCGTGTCATCACACCCTCCCCTGAGGAACGCGTAGGCCCTCATAGTCTCTTTGGTGGGAAAGGGCTGAGGGGTAAGCAACGACTGGGCGGTCGGCCCCAGCTTCTTGAATATCCAGGGGAAAGGTGCTAAAAAGGGGATAGCCAGCACCAGTCCGGTCATCAGACTATGCTTGAAGTTACCCTTCAAATTAAGTAGGATATAAGGGATGAGGATAATCGTTAGTCCTATCGCCGTCGGCGTGTGGATGGCGAGCAAGAAGGAAACGAAGATAAACAATACCAGATAAGACCACGCCGTTCTGAAATTAAAAGCCAGAAAGAGGGAGAGGGGAATAAAGGGCAATCCTAAGCACATCGGGACCAGGAATCCCGGACCGAGGATGCCCAGCGTGGCCGGTATCAGGCAGGTGAAGAAGGCAGCCTCCCAGCCAAATCCTTCTCTCCGGGCCAGGACATAGATGGATAGAACGGTAATAATGAAGACGATACCCGGGAAATACTCGAAGATAGCTAACCACGAAATACCACTAATCTGGTGGAATACGCCCTAGAATAGATGGAAGCCAGCCTCCAGATTAGAGGTGACCCCTACGGTTCCCTGTCCAGCAAAAGGCTCAACGAAGCTGGTACTGCCAGCCTCGAGCATCGCCTTGAAGTAGGCCAGGTGAATCCACTCGTCAAGATGCACCGGGTAGGGGTAGTTGTGGTGGGGCAGAAAAGCAAGGTAGAAAGTCAGGGCCATGATAAATGGCAGTACGATATAATCGGTCCTGGAGATGCTTAGTATATTGTTCTGGTTCATACGCCACCCGTGCTAAATATTGAGAGAGAGGAGACATAAGGCTTGGACTGGCTAAGAGAGGCCGTCAACCTGATTTTCACCTTCCTCGAATCAGTACCCATCCCCAGGGCAATTCTAGGTTTCACGTTGCTGTTCTTTCTACCCGGCTTTGCCTGGACACTGGTCTTCTTCCGGCAGATAAATGCCGTGGAGAGAGTTGCCCTCTCGGTGGGACTCTCGATTGCTGTGGTAACGCTTAGCATTCTGGCCCTGAGTTTGGTCGGAGTCAGGATTACCGGGTTTAACTCCTTGCTGATTATTATAGTGGTTACCATTATACCCCTCGGGTGGTACTACCTCGAGCGGTGGACACGGCCCCGCTGAGTGTTTTGTGGTGAGGAAGGCAAATTGTACGACGTAATCGTAGTTGGTGCGGGACCGGCAGGGAGCTATCTGGCCTATAAGCTGGCTGAGACGGGATATGAGGTGCTGGTGCTGGAGCGGGCGAAAAGGCTGGGAGAAAAGACGTGCTGCACCGGTATCATCGGGCAGGAGTGTGCCAGCTCTATCCCTGTTGACGACAATGTTATCCTGCGATGGGTAAACAGTGCCAGGTTGTTTTCTCCCTCAGGTAAGATGCTTCGGGTATGGCGGAAAGAAAATCAGGCGTGTATCGTGGACCGGGCCGCCTTGGACCTATCGATAGCCAGCAGAGCTCAAGGCAGCGGAGCTCAATATATGTTGGACACTTCAGTCCGAGATATAGAGGTCAGCAATAATAGGGTTAGCGTGAAGGCAGACCGTGACGGAGAAAGGGTGAGTTTTACCGCCAGAGTGGCCGTTATTGCCTGCGGCTTTGGGTTCGGACTTCTGGAACGGCTGGGCTTAGGTAAGGTCGGCGATTCTGTTATCGGAGTCCAGGCTGAAGTACAAACAAGCGACATAGATGAAGTAGAGGTCTACTTTGGCCGGGAGATAGCACCCGGGTTTTTTGCCTGGCTGGTACCAACCTCACCACATAGAGCAAGGGTGGGATTGCTGTCACGCCGTAGTCCGGGGCTTTACTTGGAAAAGCTGTTAGCATCTCTGCTGGCCCAGGGGAAAATAGTTTCCCCTGATAGTGAACCGCGCTACGGCGGTATCCCCCTGAAGCCATTGACCAAGACCTACGGGGAGAGGCTGCTGGTGGTGGGCGATGCCGCCGGGCAGGTGAAACCAACCACCGGTGGCGGCATCTACTATGGTCTGCTCTGCGCCGACATAGCCGCTAACACCTTGAGGAGAGCACTGGAAAGCGACGACCTCTCGGCGAAGAACCTGGCTCACTACGAGCGGGGGTGGAAGAGGAAACTGGGCCGAGAACTGAGGGTGGGCTACTGGGCTCGCCGGCTTTACGAGCGCCTGAATGATGGTCAAGTTGACCGGATATTTGATATAATAAAGTCCCGAGGGATTGACCAGGCCTTAATGGAAGCGGAGAATTTGTCTTTTGACTGGCATGGAGAAGTGGTGCTGCGATTACTGAGACATCAGGCAATATCCCGAGCAGCGGAGCTAGTAAAGATTCCTTTTCTATCAAAAAGGAGGGGTGATGGTTCTTAAGGTGGCTGCAGATGAATAACAGCCAGACTCCAAACCTGGGAGAAGCGGCTCGCCGTTTCCTGGCCAGCTTAACACCCGAAGAGGGGAAGACCAGCCAGCAGGAGATATACCGGTTTGTTCGCTGGTATGGTTGGGAGCGCTCCCTGGCCAGTCTCGCCGCCGCTGAGGTGGCCAATTATGCCGAGCGATTGTCCTCTTCCGACAGTGACTACGCAGGAAAACTTGACCTGATACGAGCCTTCCTGGCCTGCGCCAAGAAAGAGGGCTGGACCAAGAGTAATCTGGCCACTCACCTTAAGATTAAGAAGGGGAGAAACAAATCCCAGCCCTTGACCAGACGGGGCAAATCGCAGGCTACCTCTTTGAGTCAGCAGAAGTACGATGAACTAAAAGCAGAGCTTGAGGCCCTGAAGGATAAACGGGCTCAGGCCATTGACGAGATGGGTAGAGCAGCCGCCGATAAGGACTTCCGTGAGAATGCCCCGCTGGAAGCAGCCAGAGAGCAGCACGGCCAGATAGTGGGGCGGATTAGAGAGCTAGAAGAAGTTCTCAAGTCGGCAGTACTTCTTGAAGGGAAGCCAAAAGCAACCAAGGCAGTAAGTATTGGCAATAGCGTTGTCCTGCAAGACATGGCTTCTAAAGAAAAGTTGCGCTATAAGATAGTTAGCCCTCGGGAGATAAACCCCAGCCAGGGTAAAATATCCAATGTCTCACCGCTAGGTAAGGCGATAATTGGCCAAGAAGAAGGGCAGATAATAGAAGTAGCGACCCCCGCCGGCAAAATACGCTATCAGATTAAACTGATTGAGGCCTAGCTAACCCTCGCTAACCACCCGGGAAAAGCCCCAGATACCAGCGCATAAGCTCAGGCCCCCAGAGCAGTGTAACCATGGTGGCCAAGGAAAGAAAGGGGCCGAAGGCCATCGTCTCTTTCCTCCCCTTGAGCTTGAGGGCCAGTAATATTATCGCTACCAGTCCCCCACCAACTATGGCCAGTAGCAAAGCCATCAGTATCCCGGGAAACCCGACCATCACTCCCATCAGTCCGGCCATTTTGACATCTCCCCAGCCCATACCGCCGCGGAAAATCAGAGCGACCAGGAGCATCACCACCAGCCCCACTCCCCCGCCAATAAGTGCCTCTCTGATAATCACAAGGTCAGAGCTAAAAACAGCCTTAAAGATAGCAATGAGCAGAGCGATGGCAGTAGCGGGATAGACTATCTTGTTCAGGATAAGCCCGTGCTCCAGGTCAATCACCAGGATGACGGCCAGCAGACAGAAATAGAAGGTCATAATACCAAGCTCAAGAGTGAGACCATATTGCCGCCAGAGAAAAGCAAACATCAGCCCCGTTCCCAGCTCAACCCACAGCACACGCCGTGGGATAGGTGCCCGGCAATAGCGGCACCGGCCTCGCAACCAGAGATAGCTGAATACCGGAATCAGGTCTTTAGGTGCCAGGCGGTGTTGACAGGCAGGGCAGTGAGAGGCAGGACGAAGCAGAGACCCGGTGGCTGGCAGGCGGTCAATGCAAACATTGAGGAAGCTGCCAATAGCGATGCCGAACAAGCCATAGATAACAATCACGGAAGAACCTCACCTTGATTTTGAGCCTTCTTGCCTGGCGAAGTCAATAGTACTTGATAGGACTTTTTTCTCTGCCCAAAGGTTACTAATGGGGTATTTACCATCAGGCGTAACCGTGAAATACTATTGTTAGAGTTTATTTTAGGAACAAAGCCGCAAGGTGGCAAACTCTTGAAACGGTAATCCTAAATAACCAAATTCACTAAGAAAGGAGGGAAGAAAGGTGAAAAGGTTTACGAAACAGTTCCGTTATGGTGAGAAGGGCTTTACCCTGATTGAGTTGCTGGTGGTGGTCGCTATCCTTGGCGTGCTTGCCGCAGTAGCCATTCCCAATGTCGGCAAATTCATGGGCACGGGAAAGACACAGGCAGGACAGACCGAGCTGCACAACATCCAGACCGCTGCGCTGGCGGCTATGGCCGATGCCGCCGTGGGGACGATACCAGGTGGCGATGGTCAAGTTTTTGATGACTCCACCAACGTAACCGTCAGCGGCAACATAACCGTAGGCACTTTCATCGTCGGCTACGGCAGCGGTGGCAATAACAAGGTCCACGGTGCGTATACTGTCGATGCCGATGGCACAGTCAACCAGACCGCCTACGATTGAGCCTAGTAGTCTAAGCGTATAAAACTCACCAGCGGTTTAAGCTAGCAGTTCGAGCTCCGGCGGGAGCTTGAGACAGAGAGAAAGGCTTATCAGTAAAGTTAACACTAACCGACTTTACTGATAAGCCTTCTTGTGGGTTCAGATGACTGGCGAAATCCTGGGTTAATCCTGGGGTACTATGCAGGCAGGCTGCGCGACGCTAACCTAGCGCCACTAAGACTTTCCACTTCGTCCCGGTCGTTACAGAAAGCAAACAGATTTTCTCCGCTGATTACTCCTTTGCGGTAAAGGTCAACCAGCGCCTGGTCAAGGTTCACCATCCCCAGTTGAGCATGAGTGCGAATTACATTGGGCAGCTGATGAATCTTACCCTCCCTGATGAGATTCCGCACCGCCGTGACACCCAGCATAACCTCTACTGCGGCTACCCTGCCTGAACCATCGACCCTGGGGACAAGCGATTGACACAGGACGGCAAGAAGCAGAGATGCCAAACGTGCTTGAGCCAGATTACGCTCATAAGGCGGGAACAGGTCCACGATGCGTTCTATCGCCTGAGTAGCGCTTGGGGCATGGCCGGTAGTCAGTATCAAGTGCCCGGTTTCAGCTACATTCAGCACCGCCGCTGCGGTTTCCGAGTCTCGCATCTCCCCAACCAGGATGACGTCCGGGTCCTGTCTCAGCACGTGCCTCAGAGCCTCGGCGAAGGATAGGGTATCGCTACCCAGCTCCCGCTGCGTTATCGTACAGTTTAGACTGGGGTAGACATATTCTATCGGGTCTTCGATGGTAATGATGCGGCGCCTTTCACTGGTATTCAAATACTGGACCATCGCCGCCAGGGTGGTTGATTTACCGCTCCCGGTAGGCCCACTGATTACCACCAACCCCCTCGGTCTCAAAATCAGGTCCTGGCATAGCAGGGGCAATCCCAGTTCTTCTACGGTGGGGATGACCGGCGGCAATAAGCGGATGACCAGACTAATGGCTTGGCGCTCCTGAGCGGCGTTACATCTGACTCGACCGACCTCTGGCACGCTGTAGCCAAAGTCCAGCTCCATACAGCGCTGGAACTCCTCTCGCTGCTCCGGTGTGGCTATCTGCTCAAGAGCCTGGCTGGTATCCTCCGGCGTCAGTGGTGCCATACCCTCCACTGGCTCCATAGTACCATTAACACGCAGCATCGGCGGACCGGAGGCGACGAGGTGTACATCGGAAGCGCCCTTGGCTTTGGCTAGATTAAGCAGTGAAAAAATGTCCATATTGACCTCTACTTAATGAGAGTAAACTTAAACTTCATCTCGTCCTCGGTTTTCTCGATAGATGAAACAATAACCTGCGAAAAGCGGTCACTGGCTCTCAGGCTTTCCGCGTACCCCAGAATCACTACCTCGTCTGACGCCACGCCGATAATGGTCAATTCATCACCGGAATGAGTAACCTTGTTTAAGCTAATGCTAATGGTCAACAGTGATGTTGCCTCACCCAAATCGCCGTTAATTTCTTCCTGCTGCTGGCTAAAACGGTTAAGCGCCTCGTCAAATCTTCCACAGGCTGCCTCCAACTGCCCAACCTTTTCTTTAAGCTCAGCAATAGCCTTCTTCTGTATTAGCCTTGCCGTATAGCGTTGATTGGTGGTATCCAGTTGAGTCTGCAGTAACGTGGTTTCGGCAGCCGCCTCCTGAACAAACATTACTGGCAAGACAAGCAAAGCAATCAGGATTACCATACCGGGCACGAAAAGGGCCTCGCCCAGAGAGCGGTGTTTTGGCAGATAGACTTCCGGCAAGGCGTTCAGGTTTACCAGCGAAGACATGGCTTTTGTCTTGGGTAGTGGTGCCACTTTTAAGACCAATCCAATATTGACCATATATCGGCTGGGAGACATTCCCCTGGGGTACTTCAGCGGTGATGTTAGTGGTGACGCAAAAGACTTTAGCTTACCAGCAAGGGTTACCCCTGCTTCTGATTCCTCTTCCAGCTCTTTGGAAATAGATGCTGGTAACTCTACCACCTCTCCGGAAATGAATATCGGTGCCTCTGGGTCAAGAGGTCTTTCCTCATGGCTGGAGTTATAAAATGTCATCGTTCGGTCAAGCTCTTCCTTCACCAACGATAACTTCTTCCGTCGAGTTTGACCTCCCTCTGGAAGAGATATGGTGCGGATGAGCTCTGGAATTCTATCCACCAGGACGACAATGTTAAGCTCCGTTGGTTGCACATCGGCGACTATGGCCGTGGCGGTATTGGCTGCTCTGGCCAGTGCCAGCGGTTTTAGGTCGATAAGATACGGGTTGAGACCTGCCCGGCGTAGTGTTCTGTTCAGAGCATCCGCCGAATCACGAGGGAAGGCAGCCAGGAAGACCCGTATTCCTTCTCCGGAGCCAGGCATCACCTGCCAGGAGAGATAAAGCTGCTCCAGGGGAACGGGCAATAATCGCTCTGCCTCCCGCCTTACCGCTTCAGTTAGCAGTGCTTTGGACAACCGCGGTAAGGTAATCAGCCGAAAAAGGCAGTGGAGCCCGCTCAAACCGGTGACGACCTTCCTGGCCCTCACTTTCTGGGACTTAAGCAGCTCCTTGACCCGGGAAGCAACCGCTGCCTCATCAATGATAACACCGTCCTTAACCATACCGGGTCCCAGCGGCAGTTCTGCCCATTTTTTGATTCCACCGCTGCCACCTACCAACAGTTTCAGACTGGTATCATCGAGATACAACGTAACAACATTAGCCATATCTAGTCACCCCGATAAGTATAAATAATAAGTAAAACATCCGCTGACGGCTTTTGCAGCTCCTCATCGGCGTCCTCTTCACCAGCTTCTCCTTCCTCTTCGCCAGTCTCACCTACCTCCTCATCACCCTCACCCTCACCGGCTTCTCCTTCCTCTTCATCACCCTGCGCTTCTTCCTCTTCACCGGTCTCACCTAGCTCCTCGTCGCCTTCCCCCTCACCAGCCTCCTCTTCTCCCTCATCGGTTATGCCTGGAACATCTACCCTTACCGATTTCACCTCTCCCGTGGGAAACTGCTCAGTCCAGCTACGAATAAAGCGAAGGATATCGGGCACTTCTCCCTCTAGCTTCACCCTGAGTCCAAGAGCGGAATATTCGACCCCGCCTATCTCCTCCACGGACGGAGCCGAAGAGCTAATCTTGACTATCTCTACATCACAAGTCTCCGCGATATAAAACAGACTATCGCTGGATTCAATGCTTTCCACTACCGGAGAAAGGTTGGTCTTAAGCGTCTTAAGCCACGATGCTGCCTGAACCAGCCTTCCTTCCAGGTCTTCCTTCTGAGAAGCGAGCCCATCGGCTGAAGATTTGTTTAATATGAGCTGAGCCTGAGCAAGTTCCCGGTTGAGGCGGTCCTGCTGGCCGGTCGGCTGAGAATAGGTCAACCCCAGGCCAGCCAGGCCAATGACGAAAATGCCGCCCACCAGTAGCAACCAGCTTATTTTACTTAACTTACGCATTTAACTTATTCCTACTGTGGATTTATCTGCCAGGAGGTGATATAAGGTAATCCTTCTGACATCATCACATCAGCCACTACCGTTGCGGTAGTCTCACCACCCTCAGTAGCCGTAGCGGTAACTATATAGAATGTGCCGCTAAGCTCACTAACGGCGCCAACATCAGCTCTGTTGGCTACCACCCAGACATAATGGCCCTCCAGTTCGCCTGAACCGGTGATATAGAATATTTGGGTTCGGGTCGGGTCACTTTCAGTGAGGGTGGGATTTGAGGGAAGCTCCCACTCAAGCAAGTGGGCTCCGGCTTCGTCCAATGCATCATCGGGTTCGGCACGAGACAGGTTATCGACAAAGTCAAAGGCGGACCCATCTTGATAACTGTAGCCAATGGGAAGCCTGGCCCCCACCTCCGCCAACTTAATGTTTCCGCTTGTCTCGGGCTGCCGGGTTACGGTGATGGTATATTTATAAGCCCCGGCGTCACCATCCCACACAATCTCCCCGGTTACCGTAAGCCAGTCGTAATGCCCCTCACCGGTCACCCACTCACCCGCATACAGAATATAACCCCCCTTTGTCTCGGTCTGGATGGTCACGGTCATCCCGTTGATGGTTTCAGACAGGCTAGTATGAACCGTGATATTTTCAGCCAGGCACCACAGCGCGTCTTCCACGCCAGCCTCAGCAGCATAAAGCCCGCTGACACTCCTCACCATAGCTCGCCCGCTATTGAGGCTAGTGGCAGTATGGCTAAGGGAGGGGGCAATAACCAGCCCACCCAGCACCAGAAGAACCAGAACTACGGGTAAAGCTTGCCCTCTCTCACCTTTTAGTATTTGTTGCCAAAACCTAGCCATTTCCTCCCTCTAATCCTGGAAGTTCGGTCGGCGGTAAATCTTGTATTCCCTGGCCTCCTGAGCGTCTCCAAATAAGCTAACTATTTTTAAGGTTAGCACCTGGTCCTGATAGCTGACGTTGCTGGTATTAACCGGGTCACCCGGGTCATAGTAAATGTATTGAGCTACCAGCATCTGTTCATTCGTCCCCTCGCTATCCTGGTGCGTTCGCTTAAGTTTGCCAATTCCTCCAGACACGTCTTCAATTGAGTAGGTGACCGAATGATATACGGAATCTTCGTCGTACCCCCACTCAGTCCAGTTGATAATCAAGAACTCTGGAGGGGTCAGATTCTCCGCACTCACTCTCTCAGACATCTGGGTGTCACGGCTAATCCAGTAGCCGGCGTTCTCCACCTGCCTAACCACGGTCATCTGGTCCCTGGCCCGCTCGGTATCGTTAACTACTTGAAAAGTAGTCATCGTGGCGGCACCGGCGATAAGGGCAATAATGCCAGCAGCCACTACCACCTCTATAATGGTGAAACCTCTCTCACCGTGCTTCATCGGTTCACCTTATAACTCTCAAATGTGAGTACCTCTTTGTCATAATGTTTAGCCGTTACCGTTATCTTCTGAATGCCATCGTCAGGATTATTCAAAGGTTCCGCATAAATGGATACTGAATAATTAGCGTAATCCTCTCCGGAGGGAATCGGCGCTGCGGTGTATCCCGTGGCATCGTAAACATAACTGATGGTCTTCACGTATTCCATTTGGCTTCGGGCTAAGCTCTCCGCCGTAGCCTGCTCATCAATGACCAGGCTGGCCTTAGCCGTAGTACTCAAACTGCTGAGAAAGGCAGCCGCAATTATGCCCAGGATAGCCAGCGATACCAAGGCTTCAATGAGGGTTACTCCAGCCTCATTACTGCCATGAGCCCTGAACTTTCTGACAATTCTGAAAGGTACTCTTGATTTCTTCATGGAAGACGCCACTCATCTTGTTTCTCAACGTCTAGTCTGCCCACACTAGCCTACCTGTCCGAAGACAGAGTACATAGCGGAGAGCAGGGATATCGTAATAAAGGCGACGACCAGGCCAATGCCCAGGGTCATCGCCGGCTGGATAAATCCGACGAGGCGACGAGTCTTATCATCAGCCTCAGCTTCATAGGCTTGAGCGGTGGCGTGTAGGGTGACATCGAGATTACCCGTTTCCTCGCCGACCCTGACCATCTGCACCATCATGGGTAAAAAAAGCTGATTCTTAGACATGGGCTTAGATAGGCCCTCACCTTTAAGCATACCCTGCTGGACCTCGGTGAGAGCCTCTTTTATCGCCTTATTACCGCTACCTTCAATGGTCATGGGCATTATTTCCGTCAGCGGTAAGCCACTACGAAACAGTATCGACATGCTCCGGCAGCAGCGGGTCAGCTCGTTAAGCTGGATGACTCTCCCCAGCAACGGTAGGCTTAGAATTAGCCGGTCCCGCTGATATCTTCCCTCCGGTGTCTTGACATAGATAACAGCCGAAAAGCCAACCAAGACTAATACGGCTACCACATAGAGCCCGTAGCTCCGTAGTCCATCAACCATGCTAAGCAGCAACCTGGTTGTTAACGGTAGCTCTGCCCCAAGGGAGCTATACAGACCCATGAAAGAGGGCAAGACAAAGGTGACTAACACCCCCACCACTATTACAGCGACGATAGAAACCATAATCGGGTAGGCCAGGGCACTCTTTATCCCCTTCTTGGCAGTTGCCTCCTTCTCCATATGGTCGGCTACCTGCCTGAGCACCACTTCTAGACCCCCGGTTCGTTCACCGACGCTCACCGAGCGAGAGTAAATCTGGGAAAAGGCGATGGGATGCTTGCTCAGAGCTACCGATAACCGGTTGCCAGAACGAAGGTCAGAGATTACCTCACCCACTACTCTCCTGAAAACACGGTTGGACACCTGGGCCTGTAGCAGTTCCAGGGAGGTAACGATATCGGTACCGGCTTCAAGGAGCAGTGCTAACTGGCGGGAGAACATTATTACCACCTGCGGCTTTACCTGGAAAAGGGAGGGGAATAATTTCTCCCACGGAGGCAGGAAGGTAGCTACTGGCTTCAGTCTCAGCACCCGATAGCCCCAGCGACCAAGCGTCTCGGAGGCCTGTTCCTCACTTGCCGCAGCCAGCGCTCCTTTCACTATTTTGTTATCTTCGGTATAGCCAACATACTGGTATTCCATGGCCTTAACCTATATAGGATACGTTGCGCAGGACCTCACAAGGAGTGGTAACGCCAGACTTGACCTTGAGCATACCGTCATGCCACATTGATGTCATACCCTCTTTCCTTGCCTGTGCCCGTATTTTTGTCGCACTGGCTCCCTTAAGCATCAGCCCCCTTATTTCTTCACTCATCCGCAGTATTTCAAAGACGGCGATACGTCCGAGGTAACCGGTATTAGCACATGAATTGCAGCCCTGACCGTAAAAGAATTCGGTTCGTTTTTCAGCCAACTCCTTGTTAAAGGCAAGTTGCCCTTCCATTGGCGCCTTGGCAAGTTGCTGGCAGTGAGGACAAACACGCCGCACCATCCGCTGAGCAGCGATTCCGACAAGCGCCGTGGAAACAAGGAACGGTTCTACTCCGAGATCGAGCAGGCGGAAGAGAACCCCCACGGCATCATTAGCATGGACTGAAGCCAGCACCAGATGCCCGGTGAGAGCTGACTGCACCGCTATCTCAGCCGTCTCGGAGTCGCGTATCTCCCCCACCAGTATGACATCAGGGTCGTGCCGCATTATGGAACGTAGACCGGAGGCAAAGGTCAGGCCAGCACGCGGGTTGACCTGAATCTGGTTTATGTCTTTTAAGCGGTACTCCACCGGGTCTTCAATGGTAATAATATTACGCTCGTTGCGATCAAGGCTATTGAGTGAAGCATAGAGAGTGGTGGTTTTACCTGAGCCAGTGGGGCCGCTGATCAGGATCATGCCAAAAGGAGACCTCAGCATCTGTTCATACTGGTCAAGGTTTTCCGAGAACAGACCGATCTCAGTGAGGTCAAGTATGGCAAACGATTTATCTAAAATACGCAGAACCCCCATTTCACCGTATGTCGTGGAGATAGTCGCTACTCTAACATCTATCTCCTTGCCTCTGAGTCTGATGGAAAACTGCCCGTCCTGAGGACGATGGTCAGCAATGTTCATATTGGCCATGATTTTCAATCGGGAGATAAGCGGCGCATGCGCACTGCGAGGCAGGGACATGATCTCATGCAGCACACCATCGATGCGGTAACGCAATCGCAGTCTATCTTCTTCCGGTTCGATGTGAATATCGGAGGTTCGATTCTTGATGGCCTCGCTAACAATGAGGTCTAAAGCACGGACTGCCGGTGCTTCACTGACCGCATCATATGAAACCTTCTCCTCAACAGGGGCCGTAACCGCCGGAGTAACACTAAACTGCCTCTCAATTTCACCGTAGGCTTTATAATTGCGGTCGATGGCCTTCTGAATCGCATCGGGGACAGCTATCACCGGTTCGATTCTCAGGTGAGTCTGGACAGCCAGCGCCTCAAGCGCCAGGACATTATCCGCATCTGCCATCGCCACCTGGAGGCTGCCCTCGGTAACAGCCAGGGGTATTACATTATATTTTCTGGCCATTGACTCAGAAATCAGTTTTAGCGCTTCGGGCTGAATCGGAAAGGTATTAAGGTCCACATAAGGCAATCCCGATTGCAGTCCGAGCCCCATGGCCAGCTCCTCGGGAGTAATAACACCCCGCTCCACCAAGAGCTGCCCCAGTTTGGGCCTATCTTTGTTTGGTGCTACCCCCTTTAGCTGCTCCACAGTGACCAGCCCGGATTCAATCAGTACCTGGCGAAGAGCCTTCCCTGACTTTGACGGAATAGCCAAATCCCTGGTTCCTTTCGCTAATATTAATGACTTTAACCCAAGTCTAAGTCTAGGGGCTGGCCGTCCCAGTAGCAATATTACTTTTGGACACAAAGAGT
>SDBU01005124.1_pt1 | contig 15787 bp, 13 predicted proteins | sample 2277071 | NCBI WGS metagenome assembly SDBU01 (sample SAMN10397929, study PRJNA504765) | marine sediment metagenome | isolation source: marine sediment core GS08_GC12, 126 cmbsf | place: Arctic Ocean: Gakkel Ridge, Loki's castle | collected 2008
TAATTAATTAATAATTAATTTGAAAATAAATGGAAAAATCAAAATATGCGAATGTAGCTCTTATTTTGGCTCTTTTAAGCTTAGTAAGCCCTATAATTTTCATTTTAACTAGCCAAGGAATAATACCAAAAATAGCCATTCTTTTTACATTATTAGTAAGTGGTACTGGGTTAATGGGGTTAATACTAGGCATTCTTGGATATAGTGAAACAGAAGAAAAGTGGAAATCAATTATAGCTATAGTCATTTATATAGTAGGTACACTTTTTTACTTCATTTTTGGATACGGAGTATTAGTTGATGCTTTAATGGAAATTATGTTCGGTTTAATTCCTTTACCATATTAAGGATTTAACTGGTTTCAACCCGGATCTAACTTTTCTCGTAAGGGAATTAAATAAAATTAAAAGAAAAAAATTATCTAATGTTTCAAATTCACTGGAGTCTAGATATAGAAAAGATTATTTATGATCTAACTTCTCTATTTTAAAACACACAGGGCGTATTCCATCTGGACACGTCGCGAAAAGAGTATTTTCACCCGTCCAATCGGGATATCCATTTCCATTCCTCAACATCCAGATTTCTTTAAAAATCCCATACCACGCGTGAGGACAAAACCCTTCAGGTTGAGTTAGCATTTCGTCTACGAGGAATTTTTGGGTTTCCTCCAAGAACGGACATTTTGGTATCGGTTCTCCATTGGTCCGAATAAAATCCTTACCGATTACATCTTTTGGTTCAAATACCTTGACAACTGTAATTCGAAAGCTAACCATTATTATTCATGGAATTTAATTTAATAAAATAAAAAGGAGTTTTAGTGTTTTAAATTTTATTCACATCAAATCTTCTCTTAAAGTGTTTGATCTGATATAGGCTTATCTGGCTAAATTAGTTTCACCAAGCAACGCTGCTACACATATTAGTTTATAAAGAGTCCAACTAGAAATCTCTTTTTTCATATGCTTAAAACACCTATACTAGAATTATAACATTTCAATTGAATAAGTAATAAATATTAAAGAAAAATAATGATATTATAACAACAACTCTCAATTTTTATAAAAATCTTTTGTACTACATATGAATAAATTAAAAGAAAAGCTAAAAAATATAGCTCATGAGTATCATATTGAGACATCTCAAACATATCAAGTTGTGAAAGAAATCCACAAAGAAATTAATGAATATTAAGATTTTTCTAAAAAACTTTTTGAAAAAAAATCAGATTTACTCTTTTCTTATTTTGATAAAATAGATGATATTAAATCTAAAAATAAGAAATCAGATTTAAGTTTGAATAAAAAAGAAATACAAATTGGCTCTATAGTTTCTAATGTGTTTAGTAATGAAGTAAGATTAAAAAATATTTACAATATGAGCCATATATATTTAATGACACTATTTGAAGCTTTCAATAAAGATTTCTTCCTTGATTTATTAACAAATAACCCTGATGTAATGAAGAGTAGGAAGGAAAAAGGTTTCTCTTATGAAGATTTATTAAATATCTCAAGTATTGATGAATTAAGGAATTTTTTAGTAAAACCAATAATATCCAAAGTCTCCTTTTATAATATTGACGAGTTTTCAAATAAATTTCTGAAGAAATATTTCAATATAGATATTGAAAATGAATATTACAGATGGGTTGATCTACGGGAGAAATACTATAGAAGAAATATTATTGTTCATAATTCTGGTAAAATTTCACAAATCTACATTCAAAAGATGAAGATTAAAAAAGGTGAGTTAGGGAGAGTACTACAAAATGATTTTCTTTATATCAAAGAGTGTTATAAAGATGTACATAGATATATTTCCTATATATGTTTCCGAATTTTAGAAAAATTCAGATTAAATAGAAAAGAACAAAACGGTAAAATAATTCGGATTAAACCAATATATGTAAATGATAATAATTCGGCAGAAAAATTTTTTCATCTATACCTTGAGTATGATAGTAAAGTTTATTCTTGGGAGCCTATAAATAAGGTATCAAAAAATAATCCAGAAAGTATAGGAATAGTATCAATAGCTGAAATTTCAGAGTTTGAACCATCAAAGGACCGAATACCAATAAAATTTGATTTTGATTCTGTTTGGGAAAGGATTATATTTTGGCAGAACAAAATGAAATACAGAAAAAAAAAATTTCATATCCTAAATAATAACAGTTATAATTTCTTAATATTCATTTTAAACATAAAAGAAGAAGAAATTAAAGATCTACTTAAAAAGAATCCAGAATAATAAACCAAATTACTATATTTTTTCTTCTTTTTCCAATATGAGCATGAAAAAATCTTTTAAATATCCTTAATAAAATTCATTTAACAAAAGATTTCCAAATTTATCCAAATATGGCATTTATAGAGGATTATCGAAAAATCCTACGGAGAAGGATTAAGGAATATTATTGGAATGATATTCGAATCGAAATTGAATCTTTTTTCAATGAAATTCAACGAGCTAACATTCCAAGACAAGAATGCCTTAAAAAATTTATTATTTCTGAAGAGAAAATATTAGAGAAATTTTCTCTCACTAAAGAAAAGATAAAAGATCCACTTTACTTGGATCGGATCTATGAACTACTTGAATACATAAAAGAAATTAATTTCGAATGTTTTCCAAATACTTGGCTTACCTTTAATTACCATCATCATCATCATGGCTATAAAATAAAAAAGTTACTAGATGCTATTGAAGATGTTGTAGAAGAATTAATCAAATTTAAAGTAGATAAATTTGATTTATTAGCTGAAAGCCAATATAAGGAAGAAGACTTTCAAGCAAAGGAGAAATTTATTGATCTCAAATTTCAAGATTACGGATTATCATATTATAACTCATACATTGATTTAATTAATGGGATTGCATTTCATCCTGATTACTACACGATCTTGCCACACTTGTTAAGGTCACTATTTGAAAATATTCTATATGACATTTTTTCTCAGAGTTTAGATAATTCACACACAGATTTGTATTATCAAAAAAGAGATAAAAGAAGGCGAGGTTTTTCAAGATTAATCTCCTTATTAGAAGATCTAGGGAATCATGAGTATGCTCCATATGTTGATCTAAAAATAACTCCTGATATGATAAATGTATTAGAGAAAATAAGAGAACTAGGAAATCATTCAATTCACGATATTGTAGAAAAAATTACTACATCTTTTGCTCAAGATTGGAAAGAAAAAATCAAGATTTCTTTGATTCCGCTTTTGATATCGTATCAGAAATTAAAAGGAAAAAATATCAGAATTGACCCTGAGAGAGATTTCGCAATTAAGAAAGAAATTGGAATAATCAAAAAAGAGTTTATTCAAAATAAGGAAATTATATCCAAAGTCAAACCTTATAGGAACGAACTTCTGAAATATTTTGAAGATCTACTTGATCGTTTCGAAGAGGTCGAAAAACCTAAGAATGATATAAACGTTAGGAATAATGAGAATTATATATATTTTAAATTTAAAGTTAAATCAATTGATAAAGAAGGATATTTGGATAGTAATGAGCTTAACCATTTAATTATAGATGCCTCTGATAAGTTGAAAAGATTACTTGTAGAATGTAAAGTATTAAGCTATAGTGAGGTAGATAAATTAATTCATGGATACTACTTGAGATTACCATATTCGAGAGTAGATATTAAAACTCATTCTATATCCTTACACAGAAGTAAGGAAAATGTCTTAGGTGGAAATAATTCATTTCGTGAAGTATTAAATTACTTTTTAGAAGAAATTTCATCTCTAATATCCATATAATTTACTGATAAGAAAAAAAAATCAATAAAGTAGAAATTGACGATTATAGGTACAAAGATTCCTGATGTTAAAGATTTGTTATGGAAAATTACATTACAAGCCTTTAATAATAAATTATTATTAAATAATCTATTTTCCACAGAAATTGGGAAACTTTTAATTGGAAAATTAGAACTTGAGACTGAAATTTCGAAATTTCAATGGAATTATAAATCTAATGGAAGTTCTAATCTATTACAATCTTATTTTATTCCACACTTTTTAGTAAAATGCCTTAATATAGTAAATTCTCAATTTAACAAGTTTTCGAAACTATTTGAAATTCTAGAAAACGAAATACTATTATCTAATAATTTCACTTACAGATTAAAAATTCCAATTTTTAGGGTATGGTTTCCTGAGAATGTAAAAATTATAAATTTCGATAAAAACCACCATTTAAGAGATATCAGAGATGTAAAATTACCATATGGAGATAAAAAACCGTTAAACACATTCAAAAATATCCCCAGAAGTTGGTCAAGATTTAGAGAAGAACAACCTGAAGCTAGTTTCGAAATTGAGATGAAAATCCCTAAGAGATTGAATCATGAGGCTGCGTATGAGCATAATTTCACACCAACAGCTCCTTTTAATCCTCTCGAAGGAACTAATCCTATTTTAGAAAAGGTTAGAAGTCTTTATGCGTTTTTTTTAACTTATAATCCGCTTTATAGTATTCTCCCTTTTACTATGGGGGATAAATTTTTTGTTGTATTACCACCTTTTTCTCTGGATCATCAAGATTTTACTATTTACACTTATAATGAATTTCCTCCTCCTAATGGTGTTTTAGATCTGAAAACTAATAATAAGTTAAATGATTGGAAAGAATGTTGGAAAAATAATTACTCCGATTTTTACAAAAGGTATTACCGTTGGATAAAAGTTGATGAGGATATTAGGATTTTTCGATATGCATTAGAAGTATTAAGCATAATCCATAGAATACAATATGTGAAAATTAAGAATTTTTTAATCATTTCAACTTTAGAGGGTCTACTTTTTCACAAAAAAATTAAAAAAAAGCTAAAGATTACGACAAATGAAAAAAGGAGATCAGTTATTCACGCGTTTTGTAAAGTATGTGGAGATCAAAAAGAATATTGGCAATTTATTTTTCAACGTAATTATCCACTTAAAATTAAATTAAATTCATTTAAAACTGAAAAAGGATTGAAAGAATTACTAGGGTGCGCATATGATTATAGAAATAATATTGCTCACCCCAAAAGGATAAAAATCATTAAAATAAAACCCAGATCACTACGTCCACCGCTTTCTAGTGAATCCGACGAAAAACTTTTAGAAGGAATCATTTCAAGGAATTTTCATCTATTTATTTTATTTCTATTAAAAACATGGATTAAAAAAAAGTTTAATAATGTGGATGAATGGATGGATTACTTGCTAAGTATTTCTTGATTTTAATTTATTATTTATTTCTCTAGTATATGCTTTATATTATTCAATAATTATTTGTAATTAGAAATAAATGAATAAAAATTTAGTCAGATGGGAAAATAATTATGACAGTTAATGGAGATTTAAAATTAAAAGATAAAGAGAGATTATTAGAGTTATTTGATGCAACACTGAGCCTGTTTAATGAAAATCACAATTTAATAAATAATTTCTTAACAGGTGAGTTAAATTTATCTAATTTTGAAAGAAAATCTATTTTAATTGGAGGATTATTGGATAATAATGAGAATTTTAATTTGAAGACTAAATTAGAAAAATTATTATATTCTCATGGTTTGAAGGAAAACTATTATTACAATCCCTTTTTAAAGATTTTTAAAGAAATTCATAAAGAAAGAATTAATTCAGAAAATTTATTCAACGTATTTTTTAAAAAGTTAGAAAATTATTTAACAATGATAAAGGATATCGCAATTTCTGAATATGTTTTAGTATTTCCTTTAAATTTAGATTTTAAAAGCGGAATTCCAATCAGATTTCTAAAAAAAAATATGGATCTTGATATTAAATTAGTACCATTCTCAATTTATAATAGAGACTATTTAGGACCAATATTTGAACATTTAAATACAAAATATGGAGCTAGAAGAGAAATAATTCCAGAATATAACCAAGAACTTTATAACTTAATTGAAAAATATAATCACCGAGATAATCAATTCTTTATTGCTAAAGTTTTTGCTAGAAACATTTCATTCGCAGTTAAAAAGGTTAGTCGTAACATTGATATAAATATGGGATTATATAGTCTAGTATGCTATTTATTTAGGGATGTAACAAGTTTTGGTGGAGATCCTTTCGAAAAAAGTATAGGAAATATTAATACACCGATTGTTTATGTCTTTAATAATGAAGAATGTAAGACTATTATGTTTTCTACTTATGAAATACCTAAATGGACAGAAAATATTGATTTCTATAAATTAAATACTATTGTAAATTTAATGGATAACATTCAAAAATTTAAGAGTGAAAAACTAAAGACGCTACTATATGAGGTATTTATTAATTACTATAATGCGATAAGAACTTCAGAATTTTCGGTGTCCTTTCTAACATTTTGGAATATTATAGAACAGTTACTTCTTAAGAATAGTGGTACAAAATTGATTGAGATTATTAATCGATTAAAATCGACTTATCCGGATTCTATTAAAGAAAAGAAAGATATTGAGGAAAGAATTGATATGTTATATAAAAAAAGGAATTTATTTGTTCATGAAGCAACTGACAAAATAAATAGACATGATAGATCCTTTGCAAAAAGCTTAGTTGAGCATTTGGTAATGTCTTATATAAATTTTGCTGGTGAAATTGAAAGTACTGGAATGTTGGAATTTTTTTATCAAAATCTAAGGAAAAATTCGAATATACTACAAAAAGAAGCTCAAGTATTAAAGATTTTAGAAGCTATAAAAAAGAATGTGCAATAATAGTTTTTATTTCTCTAAACCACTATGCTTGTCTTTATACTATTTAAGTTAAGCTCATTAAAGATTGGAGACCAATCTCCAGCTCGATTGTTTGATGACGTGGCATCTCAACCGAGTATAAAAATTTTATTCAGACAGGATCATCCAAATAACCTTCTTTTTTCAGAAGATCATTATGAACTACTAATTTTAACAGAATTATCTAATAGACTTGCGTTAGTGATTAATGGCGCCACTGGAGAAAAATATCTTATTAAAACAATAGACTATAATTTAAATATAGAAAATTGAAATGATTATAATGAAATTTATAGTTAAAGATGTATAGAGAGGATATTGGTAGAGGAATTTTACGTATTGATTCAGATCTTAACAAACAATTAAATCTTAGTATTAATGATGTAATAAAAATTACTAATCAAAAGAAAAATAGAACAACAGCAGCATTATTAAAACTCCATCGTATTGAACGACATGCTTATATCAATAAAGATAGGAATACAGTTAAGAAATATTGGGATAAAAAGAAAGGTGCTGGTTGGGGTGATAAGGCTGTAATCGAATAGTTATTTCATATCGCAATAGATAATATCAGTACAGCTTTTAAATTATCCAAATTCTATTATAGAGAAAATACTTACAATTTAATCAAGATTGGAATTGAATCATCAGGAGTTATAAAAATTGATTTCGATCGCACAAGTGATTATCAAATAAGAACAAGATTTTAAAAATGAAAAAATCATAGTTTCCCAAAACTTAATCGCTACTTTTATTTTTTCTTATCCGAATTAGAGCTAAATAAATTTTTAATGATTAAGATGCTGTTTTAATTTTATTTTGGTGGCATGGACACCGAACCAATCAGAGATTAGCTCTTGGATATCACCCAACCATAAATTTTCAAAGAATACATAATTGTTTTTCTTTTCAATTTTCAACATTACTTCATGTTCTTGAACAAATTCATAGCAATCATCCCAATATTCTTCATAATCCCCTCCATATTTACCAATATGATTTTCAATCCACATTTCAACTCGATTTGGAATTAATGTTAGTAATATCCACAGAAGTTCAAAAAATTCTACAACTTCTTTAACAGACTCACTATTGTTAATATCATAATGTTTCTCGAGACGATTTTTTACCAATTTCTGATATAATTTAGGATAAATTAGTGGAAAATAGTCTGTTTGGAATTCTTGATTTTTTATACTTCGATCAATGCATTGGAATAAAACCTCGGCTAATTCGTCACTACAAGGAAATTTTCCATATAGAAATTTAAAATCTTTTACTATTGGATAATGAGCATAAAGTTCAATATAAAAAAACAAAGTATTTGTTACCTTCAAATCGTGGAATGTTTTTATTATATTAATTAGGAAATTCTGAAGATCTTCAACCACATAATAATCTTTGTAACTTTTTTGAAAGTTTGAATTGAACACTTCAGCAATTCTATTTAGAAGATTTTTATCTTTACTAATCGTTTGAATTATAGAATCATAAAAATGAGGAACTATTTTCTTTAGGAATTTAAAAATCTTTATCATTAGGAATCCATTAGTTTTTTTAGATTTAAGAAAATTATATAGTAATTTTCTAATTAGATCCTCTATATTCTCTGATAATGTAGTTAATTCATCTTTTTTTAGATTGTTTAGATATCCTTCATTTATCAAATAATATACTACTCCAGGATAACCATATAATAATCGTTTTATCACCTGTTCTTTTAGTATTTTTGTTGCAGAAGGATCACCTATTTTACTTAATTCTTTCAATAAAGGAAATGCCAAATTTGAATGAAGTAATCTAGTATTATAATTATTTTCAGCCCAGACTTGTAAATTTGAGCAATGACCCCAAAATTCTACTTCTGCGGGGATATTGATCTTATTCTCATTCGTTTCTCTTATTGAATTTTCATATTTTTCAATAGCTTCATCAATTGATTCGATTTCATCAAAGGAGCTTATATTATCGACAGAGATATTTAATATCAAATATTTACATTGTCTGAATAATTCTCCCTGTAAATATATGTTGGTTTTTCCTTCTTCTAATTTCAAAGTAATATATTTGTTAACCTTGAATTCAATTTTAGAAGGCAATTTTAAAATTAGATATTTAAATTTTGTCTTAAAATTTTAAAGGTTGCTTAGAATTATAAATTATCTTAAATTGAATGTTTGGAAAAAAAAAAAAAAAAGTAATGCTGAAATTAATATTTTAACGTTTCAAATTTGCATTAACCCAATGAATATCGGTTACTACACATTCAGGATTTTAAAATATGTGAATTGTGCGGAATTAAAGATGCTCAAATTAAACATCGCATAACTTTCAATCCCGAGAAGATAATAAAAGTTTGTTGTTCCTGTCATGGAAAAATACATTATAAAAGCTTTCCAAACCCTCTCTGGAAAGAGAGGAGAAATCAAATGAAATAAGATTATTATTTTTTCTAGGGGAAATTGATTTGCTAAACAATAAAATAAGTAAAAAAGAGAAAATAAAGGTAGAATTTTTAACACTTTAGATTTGCCGATACCCAATCGTAGTAGCCTTTTGTCTCTAAATGTTTCGGAATTTCTGCGAAAAACTGTTTTGTAATGTTCTTAATGGCGGAAGCCGATCGTGGATGGAACATCATGCAAAGATCTAAACCCACCGTGCATAAGGCTAACGCATTTAAAACCTCCCAAATTGGGCCTCGATATTGACGTGCGCCCCATTCAGGAGCTATTTTCTCACTCATCCATGCTTCCCGCGCACCCCAGGCGTTTGTGGTTCCACCACTAATCGGGTAGGCTAAGTCAGTTTCTCCTAATAATCCTGCTATTCGCATCCGCTGGTAAATGCTGAAAGAGTATTCTAATCCATATCCGAGAGTTGCGCAGGTCGGATCCATCACGATCCTGTTAGGAGGGAGTCCAAGTTCTAAAGCATCTTTATTCATTTTAATCTGATTGTTGAGATCTAGACTCGTCCAAAGTAGGCAATTGTGGTCATATTTCACAGCGAGAGGAATAACTTCTTCCCACGTAGCTTTATCAGCAGCAGATAACATTAACACTTCACTCTCAGTGGCCGCTGCAGTAACTTCAAATAGCTCAACATCTTTTTTCTTGTTACCGGAGCATCCAATAATAACGGGAACATCGACAGCTTGCAGTATATCTTCCAAAAATTTTAGGGATTGCGAAACTGGCGCGTCTCCCATTGCTGGATCGATAGAGAGCGAGTGAAAAGTAATGCACTGTGCTCCGAATTTATTAACAGCCAGTTTTGCCCATTCAGCAGGATCACCCAAAACTTCACTATATTGTTGTTTAATCGGTTTTGGAAGCCTCATTTTAGCACCCATGTCGAATACGTCGTAAGTAACGAGTGGTGGGTTAGGATTCCTCTTATCAAGTCCCAGAAAATTGTAAAATGGAGGTACCACTTCTCCGCCAATAGTCGTTTTTTTTCCATTTGACCGAATAAATTCAACAGTCTCAATTTTCCCGGGATAGTCTATATCAAGAGAAAATTTAGCAGGTGTCCATTCAGCTTTCCCTGGAACTCCCGGTAGGACTGCTTGAGCTGCGGCTTGAACGATGCTTGGCAACATTTGAAATTCGAGATATTCCGCAAATAAATCCACATCTGTAAATTCTACTTCTTCAGTATCCTTCATGAATTCGGCTAATTTTTTACTTATTTCTTCGAAGGAAATTTTTCATCACTTTTTTTAATTTTTTTTTGAAATCAATAGATAGACAAGTAAAATTGAATTTAAGTTTTATTTAAAAGGAGGGTGCGGTCATTTCATGTAGAATTATGAAAATCTTCAAATCAATATGAATGGAAATTATGATAAAAATTAATCTTGATAATTCATATCATCATTTCGGTAAATTGAAGTAAAAAGTACTTCCCTTATGTTTCCCTTCTGATTCCATCCAAATTTTCCCCCCATGGGATTCCACGATTTTTTTAGAGATATATAAACCGAGTCCACTACCATCAATTCCTAAATCAAGCCCTTGACCAAATCGTTCGATTTTTCCAAATTGCTTAAAGATTCTCTCTTTCTCTTCTTCTGTGAAACCAATCCCATTATCCTTTATTGATACAACAACGAAATCTTCCAAAATTTCTGTTTTTATTTCAATCCATCCCCTTGGTGGAGTATACTTTATAGCATTTTTAAGGAGATTTATTATAACATCATGGATTTCTTCTTTTTCAAACTTAGCTATTAATGAGTTAGGAAGTTCCATATTGATTGAGTGTTCCCTTCCTACTGCTAAAGAATGTAATTCATCAACACAGTAGTTAATTAGAAATGTTAAATCTTCTTTTTCAAGCTTTGGTTTAAGTTCTGATGATTCTAACTTTGAAGCAAATATTAGGTCGTTAATAATATTCTGTAATCGTTCACAACCTTGATTTATTTCTCCTAATTTTGATATAATGTCTGGATTTAATTCTTCTCTGTGTAATGTTAATATTAGATCAGAGAATCCTTTAATTGAAATGAGAGGTGTTTTTAATTCATGAGAAGCTCTTCTTAGAAATTCAGACTTTATTATATCTAATTCTTTTAACTTTTTTTGTGTTTTTTTAAGCTCGGTGACGTCATGGGAAATTCCAAATAAACCCTTAATTTTATTATTTTTATCAAACCAAGGTATTTTAGTAGTTAGAACCCAAGTTCCTCCAGTTATTTCTTCCTTATTAATTAATGCTATTCCTGTTTCGATTACCTGAAGATCCTCATTGTAGGTTTGTTTCGCAAGTTCTTCTGGAAAAAGTTCTAGGTCTGTTTTACCGATAATATCATCCATACTCTTCCCAAAAAATTCGCAAAAACGGTTGCTTATATGTTGGAATCTCGCGTTTTTATCCTTAAAATAAATAAAGTCGGGATGGTTTTCTAAAAGTGTCCGAATGAGATCTTGCTCATGGTATAATAAATCTTCTATTTTCTTTCGCTTGGTAATATCCCTTGAAATTAACAAAGCGTTTGTTTCTCCATTTAAATTTTTGAATGTCTTACCCTTTACCTCAAACCAAGAAAATTCACCATCTTTCTGTTTCACTCTTAATTCTTCTAACCCTGTTCCTTTTTTTAATCCCTTTCTAAACGCCTTAATAGCTAGTTTTATATCATCAGGGTGAAGGAAATCTGTGGCCCCGCTATTATATATTTCTTCAACTGAATACCCTAATAATTCATAACTTTTACTAACAAATTTATATTCCAGTCTTTCGTCAAGTACCGCGATTAAATCGTTAGCATTTTCCGTTATAAGTCTATATTTTTCCTCTGAAACTTTTAATTTTTGTTCAGTTTTTATACGTTCGGAAATATCGGTAAACGTCCCTTCAGAAGATATGAATACTCCTTTAGAATTCTTATTTAATTTGATATTCATTTGTATAAAGATTTTTTCTCCATCTAATTTTTTAAAGGGAGTAATATACTTCCTCACTATGCCATTTTTGTAAAGTATCTCTCTAAATTTGTTCCTATCTTCAGAATTTAGCCAATAGTCTAAAGTTTTAGTGCCAATTAAATTTTCTTTAGGATTATAACCAAAAATCTTGTTGAAAGTTGAATTGTGGTTTAAAATAGTGCCAACGTTACTAACTTTTACATATCCTATATCTAAATCCTTAAGCGTGGTTAGCAAGTATTCTTCGGGGTTATATTTTTCTTTACCTAAAGATGCCAAAGTTTATCGTACTCCTCTGATTTATGAAGATTTTTATATGATAAGTAAAATAAATAGATCTTAAAATGATAATCAATTTTATAATTTTTTATCAAAATATGTTTAAAATGATCTACAATTTAATAAAATTTTATTAAATTTGATAAGTTCGTGCGGGATCTTGAACGAATTTAGTCAAAAATAAAAAATTTGTTATAACGAGCTAAATGTGGATTATGAACACCACGACTCAACCTCAACTTTATCAACTTAATATTTGATTTTCTCAACGATATAAAGATATTGAGAAGTTCACTGTAACTGAGGTTGATAATTTTAATTATATGTCGCAGGATAACCTAAAAAAATAAGTAATAAGGTATCTTTAAGAACCATAATATTTTCCAGCTTCTTTTAATCTTCGTTCATTCTCCTTTAGAGCTTCTTCCGATTTTTTGGCCTCAGTGATATTTCTAAAACTCCACACACGTCCTTTAATTTCTGCATCTATAACTAATGGACTAGAGATTCTTTCAAAAATTCTTCCATCTTTAAAATAGAGAGTATCAAAATCTTCGCTCGTAGATCTGTAGAGTTGTTCTACTTTTGAAAGAAAAGCTTCTGGGTCTTTTAGTTGGTTTATTACAAAATCCAATAATTTTTGATCATCCCCTTTATCGATTAAATCTTGTGGAATACGCCACATGTCCGCAAATTTGGAATTTGTGTGAGAAATTTGGCCTTTTTCATTAACAACAAGAATACCATCTGCGGTTGATTCAAGGCTTGCCCTTAAAATTTCTTCAGATTCCTTTAATTTCTGCTCTGAAATTATTTTTTTGGTAATATCCCTAGCGAAACCGTAAAATCCGACCTTCTTTCCTTCAGAATCGTATGTCAAATCTATTAATCCTTCAAGAAATACTTGTTTTCCTCTATTCGTTAATCCTTCAGCTCTATTAGTATGAGGAAGGGGAATTCCGGAGTTATATAGTTGGTTGAACATTTTAAAAAACTTTTTAGATGTCTTTTCATCATAAATCAATCGATAATTCTCTCCTATTATTTCTTCCTTTGAATATCCTGCTGTTTTACAATAATAATCGTTCACGAAAGTAAAATTTCCCTTAAGATCGAGAGTAAAATATCCTTCCATTATATTTTCGAGAAGCTCTCTATATTTTTTTTCGGACTTTAATAACCTCTGTTCTGCTACTTTTTTTTCTGTTATATCTCTTGCCATACATAAAATCCCCTCAGTTACTGGATAAACACTGACTTCATAATATCCTTTACGTCCATCTGGATGGATAAACTCGTCCACAACACGTTTTGTCTTTCTTTTATTCATAACATCATTATAAATTTTAAAGAATTGAGTTTGTTCGAAACCCGGAAATAAAACGGTTAATTTGTTTCCAATCATTCGATCTACAGACATTTGAACCATTTCAGTTGCGGTTTTATTAATCATTACATAATCCCAATTTTTATCTAAAACGAACACTCCATCAGTAATTGATTCAAGTAACATTTTATATTGATCAGAAACGCTATGATATATTTCCTCTGACTCTTTTAATTTTTGTTCTGCCTTCTTGCGCTCGGTAATGTCCCTTGAAATTAACAGTGCGTTTGTTTTCCCATTTAAATCTCTATAAGTTTTTCCCTTTACTTCAAACCAAGAAAATCTCCCATCTTTATGCTTAACTCTTAATTCCTCTAATCCTGTCCCTGTCGTTAATCCTTTTCTAAACGCCTTAACAGCTCGTTTTATATCGTCAGGGTGAAGTAAATCTGTTGCTTGGCTATTATATATTTCTTCTTTTGAATACCCTAATAATTCATAACCCTTATTAACATATTTATATTGTAATCTATCGTCAAGTACAGCGATTAAATCGTTTGCATTTTCCGTTATAAGTCTATATTTTTCCTCTGAAACTTTTAACTTTTGTTCAGTTTTTATACGTTCGGAAATATCGGCAAATGTCCCTTCAGAAGAAATGAATACTCCTTTAGAATTCTTATTTAATTTGATATTCATTTGTATAAAGATTTTTTCTCCATCTAATTTTTTAAGTGGAGTAATATATTTCCTCACTATGCCATTTTTGTAAAGCATCTCTCTAAATTTGTTCCTATCTTCAGAATCTAGCCAATAATCTAAAGTTTTAGTACCAATTAAATTTTCTTTAGGATTATAACCAAAAATCTTGTTGAAAGTTGAATTATGGTTTAAAATCGTGCCAACGTTACTAACTTTTACATATCCTATATCTAAATCCTTAAGCGTGGTTAGCAAGTATTCTTCTGAGTTATATTTTTCTTTACTTAAAGATGCCAAAGTTTATCATACTCCTCTGATTTTTGAGGGTTTCTCTCTAGTTGGTTAATTACATAGAATTTAATAATAGTAATATAAAAATGATCTTCGATTAAATAAATTTTTATCAAATTTGATATGTTCGTGCAGAGTGTAGAAAGAAATCAGTCTAAAATAAAAAATTAGTAATTAAGAGCTACATTTGGAATAAAAACACCATAACTTAACCTCAACTTTATTCTTTAAGACGCGATCTTCTCAACGATATAAAGATATTGAGCGGTATGCAGTAACAAAGGCTAATAATTTTGATAAAATCTCACCGGATAACTTAGAAAATAAGTAAGCAACATATCATTAACAAAAATGATTGTCTATAAAAAAAAACTTTAAGGAAAACTTGTACCAAGTATCTAAGTCAAACAATGTAGAAAAATCGATTACATAGGCATTGGAGATGAAAAAATATGTTATGATGGATGTGGAGGTCTTTATAATAAAAGATTTCTGCTAATTTATTTACCTAAATATTTTCTAGCTGACTTTAATTTTGCTTTTTCTTGTTCCTCAAGCTGTTTGAAATTAATTTTTCCAACTAGAGTTTTAGGTAACTCCTTATAAAATTCAATTTCTCTAGGGCAGGACCATTTTAATAAATTATTTTGGCAAAAATTAATTAAATCTTTAGCTAATGCTTGGCTTTCCTTGTTAGAATCTCGTAAAACGACAAAAGCCTTAACTGTTTGACCTTGCTGTTCATCAGGTACACCGATAACACAAGCTTCTAGAACATCTGGGTGTTTATAGAGAACATCTTCTACTTGTGCGGGATAAACATTAAAACCTGAAGATTTAATCATTCGTTTTAGTCGAAGTTTGAAATAAAAGAATCCGTCCTTATCCATAGTGGCAATGTCCCCCGTATGTAACCAAATTTTTCCATCATCATGCTTTTTAAGTGTTTCTGCTGTTTCTTCTGGTTTATTTAAGTACCCCAACATGACAGCG
>SDBU01005125.1_pt1 | contig 15786 bp, 15 predicted proteins | sample 2277071 | NCBI WGS metagenome assembly SDBU01 (sample SAMN10397929, study PRJNA504765) | marine sediment metagenome | isolation source: marine sediment core GS08_GC12, 126 cmbsf | place: Arctic Ocean: Gakkel Ridge, Loki's castle | collected 2008
GTCCAGGTGCTCTCAGCTTTTCCATTATCCCTGTGGAAAGACAAACTATGGTTCTCGACTACCCGGCGATGCTCGGCTTGATGGTGCTGTTGGTAGCTTTTGGACTTACCGGCAAGCAGCTGGCACGGTGGAAGGGCGGAGTGCTTCTTGGGATATATGGGGTTTATCTGGCACTAATGTTCTCGATCTTTGCCTAGAACTGCCAGGACGAGTCGGGTGTAAATGGAAGTACTGATGATTTCTAGCAGTCGGCTTGGCTGCCATCATCTTCGTGGTGATGGCAGCAGCTGAGCTCTAGGGCCGGCAGCGCAACCGGGCTACATACTGCTACGATGTGGACAAGTGCAAGCCATTTATTGTAGAATATTTTCGGTAACTTACAGTAAAAAACTGCCCCTGTAGCTCAGGTGGATAGAGCACCAGCCTCCGAAGCTGGGTGCGAGCGTTCAAGTCGCTCCAGGGGCGTTTTATGCGATAGCAGGAGGCTAAGGTGAGTAGTACCAACGGGCTTATTGAGATTAGATGGCATGGCCGTGGCGGCCAGGGCGCAGTTACTTCTGCCGAACTGCTGGCGCGGGCGGCAATAAGTGAGGGTAAGTATGCCCAGGCATTCCCCAGCTTCGGACCGGAAAGGAGGGGAGCTCCGGTCTTGGCCTTCGTCCGAATAGATGGCAGTCAACCTATCAGGCTGCGGGTGGAGATAACCCACCCCGATGTGGTGGTGGTACTTGACCCGGGGCTACTTGGTATCGTTAACGTCGCTTCAGGGCTTAAAGCGAACGGGGTGGTAGTAATTAATACCAAAAAGCCGATAGAGCAGATCAGGCAGGAATTTGGCATTACCTCGTCGCTGGCTATAGTCGATGCCACCATGATTGCCCGAGAGTTATTGGGGGTTCCGATCACCAATACTACTATGATCGGAGCCGTCATCAGGGCTACTGGCGTCGTTAGATTGGACTCCGTGCTGAAGCCGCTGGAGCACCGCTTTGGCCGCCTGGCGGAGAGAAACGTTAATGCAATGAAAAGAGCCTACGAGGAAACCATAGTAAAGGAGTAACGAAGTTGGCCAAATCAGAAGGTGAGTTGACCTGGAAAGACCTGGAAATCGGTTCAATAGTGACTGAGCCAGGGAGTGCCCGCCAGTATAGAACTGGTGACTGGCGCTCACAAAGGCCGACCTATAATTTCAGGAAGTGTATTAAGTGTGGTATTTGCTACATTTTTTGCCCCGAGGCTTGCATCGGCCAGAATCCTGAAGGGTATTTTGAGGCCGACATGTACTATTGTAAGGGATGTGGTATTTGCGCCAGGGAGTGCCCGACAAGGGTGATAACAATGGTTGAGGAGGAAGAATAATGGCCATGAAGACGGGCATGGAGGTGTCGGTAGCCATTGGTGAAGTGGTACGGCTAACCAATACTGATGTTGTCGCTGCCTATCCCATTACACCGCAAACTCACATTGTCGAGCACCTGGCGGAGCTAGTAGCCAACGGTGAGCTGGATGCCGAGTTTATCCCAGTTGAGTCTGAGCATTCTGCAATGAGCGCCTGCCTTGGGTCAGCCGCCGCCGGAGCGAGAACCTTTACCGCTACCGCCGGTCAAGGGCTGGAGCTGATGCATGAGGTACTGTATGTTGCCTCATCCATGCGACTGCCGATAGTGATGACGGTGGCCAACCGGGCGTTATCAGCGCCACTCAGCGTTTGGGGTGACCACTCGGATGCTATGGCGGTCCGCGATACTGGCTGGATTCAAATATTTACCGAAAATGGGCAGGAGGTTATTGACAACGTCTTATGTGCCTTCCGTATCGCTGAAGACCGGCGGGTTTTGCTCCCGGTAATGATTCACCTGGACGGGTTTCACCTGTCGCATGTGATTGAGCCGATGCTCCTCCCGGAGCAGAGCGAGGTTGACCAGTTTCTTCCGCCCAACGAGTACCCCTTGCCTCTGGATCCCAGTAAACCGGTGGCTATGGGAGACTTTGCTCCGCCAATTATCTATTCAGAGACAAAGTGGGCGCAGGAAGTAAACCTAAGAATGGCTAAAGAGGTGATTCTCAATGTCTGGAAGGACTTTGGGGACAGCTTTGGACGATATTACTCACCTGTTGAATGCTATCGATGTGAACAATGTAAGGTGCTTTTGCTAACTATGGGAAGCTTCAGCGAGACGGCAATGGTTGCCGTAGATAAGATGAGAAACGAAGGCATGGACATTGGGCTGGTAAGGCTCAGGCTATGGCGCCCGTTCCCCTTTGACGAACTGCGCCAGTCGGTGAAGGATGCTCAAGTTCTCATTGTGCTGGATAGAGCCCTCTCCTTTGGCGGGCCTGGGGGGCCGGTCTGCTCCGAGATCAGGTCAGCCCTATATCAAGTGGAGGGGAGGCCAAAGATAGTCAGCTTTGTTGGCGGTCTCGGGGGCAGAGAAATCTCCATTGCCGGGTTTGAGGAAATAGTTAGTCGGGGCATAGAAATTTCACGGACGGGAAGCCGCCAGGAGTTTGAAATATATGGGGTGCGAGAATAATGGAAGAGAAAGCTATTCATGTTGGTCGAGACCTACCTCCCAAAATAAGAGACAGGCATGCCGTTCATGAGGTTCGACCGATAACCACCAAGGAGAACTTTGCCCCGGGACACCGGGCATGCGTCGGTTGTGGTGAGACGCTAGCGGTGAGGCTCGCCTGTAAAGCACTGGGGGACAATGTAATTATTGCCATGGCGACCGGCTGTATGGAGATAGTCTCGTCACAGCTACCTTATACCTCGTGGGGTGTTCCCTGGATTCACACTCTGTTTGAGAATACCGCCGCCGTAGCTTCAGGCATCGAAGCCGGGCTAAAGGTCATGGCTAGGAAAGGAAGACGGCGACTGCCCGATGTTAAGGCGGTGGCTATGGCAGGTGATGGTGGTACCGCTGATATCGGGCTTCAGGCGCTGTCTGGAGCGTTAGAGCGGCGTCATAATTTCCTTTATATCTGCTTCGACAACGAAGCCTATATGAATACCGGGATTCAAAGGTCTTCATCCACCCCTTACGGAGCATCTACTACTACATCCCCCGCCGGTAAGGTGAGCATCGGGCAGGTTACCTGGAAGAAGAATATGCCAGCCATTGTTGCTGCCCATGATATACCTTATGTGGCGACTGCCTGTCCTAGCTATCCTTTCGATTTGATGGATAAGGTAGCCAAGGGAGCAGCCATCAAGGGTCCGGCGTATATTCACATCTTATCAGTTTGTCCCACCGGTTGGAGGTGCCCTGCCGATATAACTATCAAGATAGGCCGTCTGGCAGTAGAGACGGGGATGTTCCCTCTATATGAAATTGAAAATGGCAAATATAAGCTTAGTATGGATTTACCCGAACTCAGACCAGTTGGCGACTATTTGAAGCTGCAGGGAAGGTTCCGGCACCTGCCTGAGGGCGTAATAAGTGAGATTCAAGAGAGGGTGAAGGCAGAGTATGCCAGGCTCAAGGAGAAGGCGCATGAAGACCGAGGGTAACCAAGATGAGCACCCCCTGCTGAACAGTGGGAGCCCTGCTGGTGCAACTGTGGGAAGGTCGCCAAAGAACAGCCCGCTTTCTGGAAGGATAGGGAGAGGGTTCAGCAAGGCTTTTTCTGCTCGTATGAGGACCTAGAGAAGGCTGTATCGGACTTCCTCAAGCACACTGAGCCTCAACCTGAGCAAGTCAAACTACTGAAGTTCTACATCGCACAGTGGGTTACCAAAGACCCTCAACCGCCAATGGGATGGCTGGAGAAGCTGGCCAGGTGCAATGACTGGAAATCCCTGAAGGAGTACACCGCTTGGCTGGAAGCGCATTTAATAACACCGTTTTAGGGGCTGGCAAAACTAACAGAAGGAAAGCTACAGAAAAAGAACAGCGAAAAGGATGGCACATGAAAGAGGTTATACTGAAAACCGATTTGAAAAGCCTTAGGCTTTTCAAAAAAGGAAAGGTGAGGGATATCTACGACCTGGAGGATAGGCTTCTCATTATCGCCACTGACCGGATTTCTGCCTTTGATGCGGTCCTTCCCAACGGCATCCCGCAAAAGGGCAAAATCCTTACTGCCCTCTCCTTTTTCTGGTTCGGTTCTACCCAGGACGTTATCGCCAATCATGTCCTGTCTGGGCAAATTCCCCACCCGCTTGGGGAAGAAAGAGAACTCGTAGAAGGGCGGGCAATGGTAGTCAAGAAAGCCAAGCCGATCCCTGTGGAGTGCATCGTAAGAGGGTATCTTTCAGGCTCAGCCTGGAAGGAATACCAGAGCGAGGGGTCGGTATCTGGAATCAGGCTTCCTCCACGGCTTCCGGAATCGCAGAAACTGGAAGAGCCCATTTTTACCCCGTCAACCAAAGCTGAAACTGGCCATGATGTGAATATAACCTTTGCCGAGCTTCAGAATCGGGTGGGGGTAGAGCTTGCCTCAAAGCTCAGAGACGTATCCCTCAACATATACCTGAAGGCATCCGAGTACGCCGAAGAGAGGGGGATAATCATTGCTGATACTAAATACGAGTTCGGGTTTCATGAGGGAGAGGTCATCCTGATAGATGAGCTCCTTACCCCGGACTCATCCCGATTCTGGTCAAAAGAAGAATATGAACCAGGGAAGCCTCAGCCCAGTTTCGATAAACAATTTGTGAGGGACTACTTAGAGGGGATTAAGTGGGACAAGAATCCTCCAGCACCGGAACTACCCCCCGAAGTAATCGAGGAAACCAGCAAGAAATATTTAGAGGCGTATAGGAAGCTGTTGGGTGCAAACTCGAGTCCTTAAAGCCGACTAATCTTAACAATGTCGAAACGTGGGCCAACGTCCCGCTGATAATCAAAAATGGTGCGGATTGGTACTCGAAGATAGGCACTGAAGGCAGCAAGGGGACCAAGATTTTTTCTCTGGTGGGTAAGATTAACAACACTGGCCTGGTCGAAGTGCCGATGGGAATAACCTTGAGGGAAATTGTCTACGGTATTGGCGGCGGTATTCCCGGAGGTAAGAAGTTCAAGGCAGTTCAGACTGGCGGACCGTCGGGCGGCTGTATTCCAGAGAGCTTACTCGATCTCCATGTGGATTTCGACGAGCTTACCAAGGTTGGCTCAATGATGGGCTCAGGCGGAATGATCGTCATGGATGAAGGTACCTGTATGGTGGATATAGCCCGGTACTTCATTAACTTCCTCGAGGGCGAGTCGTGTGGCAAGTGTGTTCCCTGTCGTGAAGGATTAAAGAGGATGAGCCAGATACTAACCGATATCACCGGGGGGCGGGGAAAGGACAGCGATATAGAACTATTAGAACAGATGTCGGCGGCGCTGATCGATGGCTCACTGTGCGGTCTGGGAGCTACTGCCCCCAATCCAGTTCTGAGTACCATCCGCTATTTCAGGGATGAGTATGAAGCTCACATTAAGGACAAGGAGTGCCCGGCCGCTGTCTGCAAGGAGCTAATTACCTATTGCATTGACGAGGAGAAGTGCCCGGGGTGTGGACTGTGCGTAAAAGCCTGTCCCGTGGCAACAATAACCTTCATGGGGAAAAAGAAGCCGGTTGTCCTAGAGCAGGAGAAGTGCATCAAGTGCGGGGCCTGCTATGACGTATGTAAACTCTGTGCCATAAAAGTAAAGTAAGGATAAGTGAGAATGGTGACACTCATTATTGACGGACGAGAAGTTCAGGCAGAGGAAGGAAAAACAATACTGGAGGTAGCTGGAGAGTATAACATCTATATTCCTGCTCTGTGCTATCATGAGGCAGTGGCTTCTTATGGTGCCTGTCGTCTTTGTATGGTGGAGGTTACCAGGCGGGGACGGGAAAGGGTAGTAGCCTCCTGCCTGTATACAGTAGAAGAGGGACTCGTGGTCAAAACCGAGTCTCCAAGGGTTAATAATGTTCGCCGCATGGCGACCGAGCTTTTGCTGGCGCGGTGCCCTGATTCAGAGGTACTGCACGACCTGGCCAGTAAGCTGGGCATCGACAAGACAAGGTTCAAATTGGAGGAGGGTAACCGGAAGTGCATTCTCTGCGCCCTGTGCACCCGCGCCTGTGAGGAGGTGGTAGGTGCCTCAGCAATTAGCCTGGTCAATCGGGGTGTAGATAGGCAGATGTCCACCCCCTTTCATGACTTTTCCGAGGCCTGCATTGCTTGTGGTTCCTGTGCCGAGATTTGCCCTACCGGCGCCATCGGTATCGAAGATGTTGGTGACACCAGAATAATAACCATGCCCCATGTAATGATGGAGTTCAAGCTAAGAGAGTGTAACACCTGTGGTAGGTACTGGGCTCCAGAAAGACAGCTGGACTACATCATCAGAACGGCAGATTTGTCCGCCGACGCATTTGACAACTGCCCTGACTGCCGAGACTGAGTGCGCTTCCCACTTGACCTCCCAAAGCTCCTTTGCTATAGTTTTTGCCACGGGGTGTGGCGCAGTTTGGTAGCGCGCAGCGTTTGGGACGCTGAGGTCGGAGGTTCAAGTCCTCTCACCCCGACCATAGACAGCCTCTCTGGGCCCCCGGATGTAGATAAACAGCGGGGAGCACATATAATCTTCTCAAGGGATCAAATTGCGAGTGAGATACAGCACCCAGCAAATTCCTGCAGCCACGAGCACCCTTATAAGAACACCAGTGCGGTGACAACCAATGGTTTAACGAGTCTCGAGGACTTAAGTGCTTGGGTAACAAGGCCTGCCCATTAGTGCACACAAGTTGGCTCGCTGTGCACTCCTAGTCAGCGCTGTTGCTTGCTCCCAAGCCTATGTTGTACTATATCTGTTGGGGCAAAGCGGCAGGCTACTCTAAGGCAAGCCCTCTATCAGGGCTGAGTTCAACGTCGTAGCCAAGGGTGCTTTGAGGCAGAGAGAAATGACCGGCAAACAGGGAAGAATACTGATTGTTGACGATGAAGAGATGATCAGGAGGCTGCTGCATCAGAGACTGGCAATGGAGGGCTACCAGTGCCGGGAAGCAGGCGGTGCCGAGCAGGCCCTGGACGAGTTAAAAAGTAACCCGGTGCAACTGGTCATTCTGGACATCAGGATGCCGGGCAAATCGGGCGTAGAGCTAGTGCCTGAAATAAGAGATAGATATCCCGATACAGCAGTGATTATGGCTACGGCTGTTACCGATACCAGCACTGCCATTCAGTGTATGAAAGAGGGAGCCTATGATTATGTAACCAAGCCTTTCAACCTGGATGAAGTTGTCCTCGGTGTCGAAAGAGCGTTGGAAGAGAGACGACTCGAGCTGGAGAATAGGGACTACCAGCAACACCTGGAGCAGAAGGTTGAGGAGCAAGCCAATAAGATACGCGCCGCATTTCTTAACGCTATAACTGCCCTGGCCTATGCCCTGGAGGCAAAGGATAAATATACCGCTGGCCATTCGCAACGGGTGGCCGAGCTCGCTGTGGCCATAGCCAGGGAGTTAGGCATGCCAGCGGGTATTATTGAGAAGACAAGGCTTGCCGGCTTAATCCATGACATTGGTAAGATAGGGGTAAAGGAGTCTGTTCTGAATAAATCCGACAAGCTCACTGATGAGGAGTATCGGCATGTAATATCCCATTCTGAAATAGGCGAGCGTATCTTGAGCCCCATTGTGGAAGATAAAGAAATCTTGAACATGGTCAGGCACCACCACGAGCACTATGATGGCACCGGCTACCCTGATGGCCTAGCAGGTGAGCAAATACCACCGGGGGCTAAGATTCTGGCGGTTGCCGAAGCCTATACCGACATAGCCGGCGACCAGGTCAAGAGCGAAGTACTTTCTCAGGACGCTAGTATTCTGGCCCTCGCTGATGCATATGATGCCATGACTTCCTCCCGTTCCTACCGCTCGGCAATGTCCCAGGAAGAAGCACTGGAAGAGATCAGGCGGGGGATTGGCACCCAGTTTGATCCTGTAGTCGCCGACGCATTCCTTAAGATACCAGCGGTTGACATACTACAGGAAGAGACGTGAAATTCGCCGGGCTATGGTAGCAGCATCGCTGCAATCGGGAACGGACGGGGAAAAGTGGCAAAACTAAATGGACAAGAAGAAGATACTCATAGCGACTAACGGTAATATCAGGCGCGCAGAGTAGCACCAAGCTGCTCGGCTAGCTTGTCCAGGATCTGCTGCTGGATGTGGTTAACCTCGTTATCGGTCAGGGTGTGGGTTGGGGACTGGAAGGTAATCCTATAGGCAAGGGATTTCTTGCCTGGCGGAACCTGCCCGCCAGTATAGACGTCAAATATTGCAGCCCGATTCACCAGCGGAAAGCTTTTGATAATATCTCCCACATGTTGATGGGTTACTTCAACATCAACAACTAGGGCGATATCCCTGACCACGGCTGGAAAGCGGGGTATCGGCTGGAACATTTTGTGACCAATGGTAAACGGTAAGAGCGTGGCAAGATCGATCTCAAAAAGATATGCCGGGGGGGAAAGCTCAAAGGCTAGTGATACTTTAGGGTGTAGCTCTCCAATAACGCCGACACTCTTGCCGTCTACGACAATGGCCGCCTGTTTATTCGGGTGCAGGCTTTCATCCTGGCATTTCTTGAATTTGGGTTCCAGGCCCAACCGGCAGAGCAGGCCCTCGACTACCCCCTTAGCGTCATAAAAGTTGAGCAACTCCTCCTCCCCATGCCATGACCTTTCAAACCTGGGTCCGCTCAATACCCCACACAGTATGTCCGACTCATCAGGCAAGTCCTTGGCTCGTGGTGAATATACCCTGCCCAGCTCAAAGAGCCTGATGCCACCTTCCTCGTGCCTCTGATTTGCCGCAAGAGCGGCAAGAAGATTAGCTCGCAGATTAGGGCGCAGATACTTCTGCTCAGCAGTCATCGGATTGGCCAGACGAAGGGGCATAGACCTAATGAGATGAGGTTCGGGCAGCAGCTTGCTCAGGCTTTCCTGGCTTGTCATTGCATAGGTAATCACCTCGTGGAAGCCGTAACCGGCAAGGGTGCGCCCTAACCGCTGCTTCAGGCTGAAGATCGGCTCTGGGTCTTGTCTTGGCAGCGGCTGACTGAGCATTGTAGCTGGAATCTGGTCATAGCCAATAATCCGGGCTACCTCTTCTACAAGGTCAACCGCCAGATTTATGTCACTCCGCCAGTAGGGAGCAGTAGCCCGAATTTCTGAGTCAGATACCTTACAGTCAAAGCCCAGTGAGGTCAGCACTCCCACTATCCGGTCAAGACCGAACTCAATACCTAAGAGGCGCTTCACCTGGTCAGTTGCTAGATGGATAGGCTCTCGGTCTCGTTTGCCGGGGTAGACATCGATAACACCCTCGGCCGCTTCACCACCACCAAGTTGTGTAATCAGTTGAGTGGCTCTCTTCAACGCTGGCAGGGTTAGCTCGGGGCGAATACCTCTCTCGAAGCGCATAGAGGCTCCACTGGTTAATGACAGGTGCCTACTGGTATAGTGAATGCTCGCCGGATTGAAACTGGCTGATTCCAGCAGTATTGAGGTAGTCTGCTCGGTTACCTCACTATCAGCGCCGCCCATAACCCCGGCGATGGCCACCGCCCGCTCCTTATCAGCAATAACCAGCATATCCCGGGAGAGGGCTCGCTCTGCTCCATCCAGGGTAACTATGGCCTCGCCCTCCCTTGCCCGGCGCACGATAATCCCCTTGCCGCCAATCTGCTGATAGTCAAAAGCATGCAGTGGTTGCCCGTATTCCAGCATGACATAGTTGGTAACGTCCACAATATTGTTTATCGGGCGCATTCCGCAGGCTAGCAACCGCTGTTGCATCCAGGCTGGCGATGCTGTCATCTTTACTCCGGTGATCAGGCTGGCACAGTATCTGGGGCACAGGTCAGGCACTGCGATTTCGATTGATATTTGCTGGGTAGTAAGGGATGCCCCTTCGCCATAGCTCACCTCGGGAAGACGCGCGTGCTCTCCGGTAAGGGCAGCCACCTCCCTCGCAATCCCAATAATGGAGAGGCAATCAGGCCGGTTAGGCGTTACCTCTAAATCAAGGATAACATCACCGCGGTAATCGGCCAGCGGACTGCCGACAGGAGCTTCAGCAGATAGTACCATGATTCCTCCATGGTCGTCAGAGATGCCCAGTTCCTTTTCCGAGCAGACCATGCCGTGGGAAGTAACGCCGCGGATTTTTGCTGATTTCAGGCGAAATGCCCGCCCACTATACCCGTCAATCAGTTGAGCGCCGGGACGAGCTAAGGCTACCTTATCACCAAGCCCGAGATTTGGTGCTCCGCAGACAACGGTCTGCCGCTCCGTACCCAGGTCAATAGTAGCCAACCTGAGGTGCTCAGCATCAGGATGAGGCTCAATAGCAGCTATTTGGCCGATGACGATATTTTCCCAGCTACCGCCAATCGTCTCGGTGCCCTCGACCTCGATGCCGGCCATGGTCAACCTGCTGGCTAGATCAGCCGGGGACAGGGAAACGGCTACATATTCCTGAAGCCATTTTAGTGAGACCTTCATAGCCAGAACCGCCTCAAGAACCCGGAGTTGCTAAATAGTCTCGTATCATCAATGTCATAGCTATTTGGAGACCTTCATCTCTAAAACTGCCTTAAAAACCTGAGGTCACTACCATAGAATAGTCTAATATCATCAATACCATAGCGCAGCATGGGCATCCGGTCTATACCCATCCCGAAGGCAAAACTGGTATAGACCTCCGGGTCAACACCGGCACGCCGTAGCACGTCCGGGTGAGTCATGCCTGCCCCCAGAATTTCAATCCAGCCAGTATTGCCACACAAACGGCAACCGCCACCGCCGCAGACCAGGCATTCTATCGCCATCTCGACACCAGGCTCGACGAAGGGAAAGTAATCACAGCGGAAGCGAGTCTTTCTCGCTTCACCAAAGAAGCGGCGGGCAAATTCATAGAGTGTTCCCTTAAGGTCGGCCATGGTAATTCCCGTATCTACAGCCAGCCCGTCAATTTGATGGAACATCGGGGTATGGGTAGCATCGCTCGCCTCGTAACGATAAACCTTGCCTGGAGTAATCACTCGTATCGGGGGGCTCATCGTCTCCAAGACCCGGGGATCCACAGCCGTAGTATGGGTACGCAAGAGCAGGGGTCTTTCACCACTCTCCGTCTCATAATCCACCCATAATGTGGCCATGGTATCCCGTGCCGGGTGCTCCTCGGGGATATTCAATGCCTCAAAATTATAATAGTCCCGCTCCATCTCAGGGCCCTCCACTACCTGGAAGCCCATAGACACAAATATGCCACATATCTCATGTATCGTTTGCGTAATCGGATGCAGGTGACCTACCGGGAAGGGACGACCAGGCAAGGTAATATCAACTGCTTCCTTCCCCGCAATTTCAGCTAGCTGACTTTCCCGGAGAACCTGCTCCTTCTGACGCAAATTCTCCTCGAGGATAGCTTTAGCCTGGTTAGCGTAGGCACCAACAGCCTTCCTATCCTCGAGTGGTAGCCCGGCGAGACTGCGCAGGGCCTTGGTCAGATCGCTCTTCTTACTCAGATAACGCACTCGCCACGCCTGCAGTTCTCTGGCGCTGTTAACATCTTCCAGCTCACGAAGAGCATTTGACTTCAGTTCTTCAAGTTGCTGTAACATCTTCTTATCGTTAAACACGGAGGGTCTTTGAAGGGGCTTCATATCTTCCGCCCCAACTGCTCTGGATTATAATTTATGAAGCTAGCGAGGGTCAAGGAAAACGCAGTTTTTGCCAGCTAAGAAGCCTCTTTTTCTCTATTAGTCAAGAGGTAATGTACCAAAAAAACTTTCACCTCTCCTTTGAAGGAGAGGTGTCAAGGGAGTAAGGCTTATGCAATATTCTCATCTTTTAGTCTTGGGCTTTACTTTTGGCCACAGTTATAAGACTGGCGAAGGATTCAGGCTCTCTAAGCGCCATATCGGCAAGAATCTTGCGGTTTACTTCAACCCCGGACCTTTTCAGGCCGTAAATAAACTGACCGTATGTAAGCCCTTGAGCTCTAGTAGCGGCATTAATGCGCAGAATCCATAACCGCCTCATATCACCCTTCCGCTCCCGGCGATGGCGATAGGCATAGCTCAGTGATTTAAGCATGGCCTCATGAGCCCGGCGGTAAAGGGCGTGTCTGCTTGCCCGCTGCCCCTTGGTCAGCGCTAACACCCTTTTATGCCGGCGATGTGTGGTTACCCCTCCTTTTACTCGTGGCACAGTATCCCCCTGTTTACTTCATGCCGTACGGTACAAGCCTTTTTATGCGGGCCTTGTCGCTGGGGCTTACCGGTATCATCTCATCATAAAGGCGCTTGGTCCGCTTCGCTTTTCTGCGACGCAGATGGCTCTTGCCACCCTTGGTCCGCATAATTTTGCCGCTACCGGTAATATGGAAGCGGCTCCTTGCCCCTTTATGAGTCTTGATTTTCGGCATTTAGGATTCCTTATCCTCCAGCTTAGCTTTCTTGACGGCTGTCGGGGCTAGTATCATACTCATGCTGCGCTCAACCATTGCGGGCTGTCTCTCCGCTGAGGCTACATCTTTCAGTACCTCTAGCATCCGCTGTAGCAGCCTCCAGCCAATCTCGGGGTGGGTGATTTCACGCCCCCGAAAGATTATCGCTACCCTAACCTTGTCGCCCTCACCCAGCAGCTTCTTGACCAGCCTTGCCTTGGCTTCAAAGTCGTGCCCATCAATCTTGGGTCTCATCCGGACTTGCCTCAGAAGTGAGGCCCGCTGGCTCTTCCTCGCCTCACGCTCTTTCTTCTCTTGCTCGTACTTGTACTTCCCATAGTCAAAGATGCGACAGACTGGGGGTACTTGAGCAGAGGCTACTTCAACGAGGTCAAGATTAAGCTTCCTCGCGGTCTCCAGTGCTTGATTTAAGGGCATAATCCCCAGCTGCTCTCCCTTTTCTCCAACGAGGCGGACCTCTCTAGCTATAATCCTGTTATTTACACGCAGCTCTTTAATTATGTCCTTATTTACCTCCTCTGAGCACCGGCATCTTGCAAACAGAAACTATAGCATATTCTCTTACAGTAATCAAATTATAACCTTAAATCCCTTCTCTTGTCCATCACTGCGGTCCTGACCGTTTCTCTGAAGCTGTCAAGGGACTGCGCTGGTAGTTGCTCCCCACTCCGCAGACGCACGGAAACGGTAGAGGTTGCCACCTCCCTATCGCCAACAATGAGCATGTATGGTATCTTATCAAGTTGCGCCTGCCGGACTTTGAGGTTTACCCTTTCCGACCGGGCATCAACATCGGCACGTATTCCGTCCTGCTTGAGCTCTGCCTCCAGCTTATGAGCATAGTCCAGATGACGGTCGGCGACCGGGATTACTGCAACCTGAACTGGTGCCAGCCACACCGGAAAAGCACCGCCATAATGCTCAATAAGCGAGGCAAGAAACCGCTCCATACTTCCCAGCACGGTACGGTGCACCATCACCACCGAATGCTCCCGACCATCGTCCCCAACGTAGGTAACACTGAACCGCTGGGGCAGGTTAAAGTCAACCTGGATGGTAGGCCCCTGCCAGCTTTCAAACTTAATATCTATCTTTGGCCCGTAGAAAACACCCTCTCCTGGGTCTATATCGTAGGCAACATCGAGACGAGACAGGGCCTGCTTCAATGTCGCCGTAGCCTCCTCCCAAGCCTGAATACTGCCAGCATATTTCTCCGGCCGGGTCGAAAGGAATATCTGGTAGTTGGCAAAACCAAAGGCGTCAATCATAAATAAAGCCAGATCCAGCACCCCCGCTACCTCGTCTTCCAATTGGTCAAGACGACAGAAAATATGAGCATCGTCCTGAGTAAAGCCCCTGACCCGCGATAGGCCATGCAGGACCCCGGAGCGCTCATAGCGATAGACCGTGCCCAGCTCGGCATAACGTAGCGGCAACTCCCGGTAACTGTGTAACCTGGTTTTATAGATAAGGATATGCCCCAGGCAATTCATCGGTTTAATGATATACTCCTGGCCCTCCACCTCCATCGGGCTATATAAGTAATCATGGTAAAACTCCCAATGACCGCTGGTCTTCCACAGATTGAGTTTGGCGATGTGCGGGGTATATACGATGTCATAGCCCCGCTTTATATGTTCATCCTTCCAGAAGTCCTCAATCACGCGACGGACTACTGCCCCTTTGGGGTGCCAGTGAATGAGGCCCGGTCCGGCTTCCTCATGGATGCTGAACAGGTCAAGCTCTTTACCCAGCTTCCTGTGGTCGCGCTTTGCCGCTTCCTCAAGTTTTCTCAGGTGCTCTGCCAGAGCCTCATCTGTGCCAAAAGCAACGCCGTATATTCGCTGCAGCATGGGGCGGCTTTCATCGCCTCGCCAGTATGCCCCAGCGATACTGACCAGCTTGAAAGCTTTTATCTCTCCAGAGGAGCCCAGATGAGGGCCACGGCATAAATCGACGAATGAACCTTGCCGGTACAAACCGACCTTCTCGTCAGGAATTTCCGCAATTAATTCCAGCTTGTACGGCTGAGTCGCAAATAGCCGACGGGCCTCTTCCTTGGTTACCTCCTGCCTGATGAAGGGTAAATCAGCGGCGATTATTTCCTTCATCCTGGCCGCGATAACCGGCAAATCATCGGGGGTCAGCGAGCGGGGTAGATCAAAGTCATAATAAAAGCCGTCCTCAATAGCCGGTCCAATGCCAAACCTGGCATCAGGAAGGATAGACTTCACCGCCTCGGCCATCACGTGAGCTGCCGAATGTCGCATTATTTCGTCTTTGTTTAGCTGCTTTTCGTCAACAACCACTGCCGGTATCCACCAAGTCTGTCACATCAAAACATCCCTGATTATACCAATCACGAGCTATAAGTTCAATTGCCGAGGTCGTTTACTATGAAAGGAGGCACAGCCTCTTCACAAACCTGTGCCTCCGCCCTCCCTTGAATGAGAAGGGGGATAAAAGGGGCCACACCCACTTTAACTGTTTCCCGGAGCCGTTATTGTCCTGGTAGTGGGCATAATGTATAATGAGGGTGTCCATGATAAATCAAAATGGCTGATGTCAAACCTTCACCAGACAGTCACCGGGTAGCTACCAGCGGTGATATCGAAGTCGCCACCTATCTGGAGATCGCCAAGGAGATAGGGGGCGAGCAGCCGGTTACGCCTGATGAAGCCATATCCCCTGCCGACCGCGAGGCGATAATTGTCTTTGACTTTGGCTCACAATACAGCATGCTAATTGCCCGCCGGATACGCGAATGTCAGGTATATTGTGAGCTGGTGCCCCATGATACCCCGTGGGAAAAGATAGCCCCGCTCAACCCCAAAGGGTTCATTCTCTCTGGAGGACCAGCCAGCGTCTACGACCCTGATGCGCCGCTGGCACCAACCTATATTTATGAGAGCCATTTGCCGATATTGGGCATATGCTACGGGATGCAGGTTATCACCAAACAACTGGGGGGACAGGTTACACTGGGAACAAGACACGAGTATGGTCACGCTGTCATTCACCTGAGCGATGTCGATTCGCCGCTATTTGCCGACTTGCCTTCTCTCGCTCCGGTATGGATGAGCCACGGCGATAAGATTGAAGAAATGCCCCCTGGCTTCAGAGCCCTGGCCCACACTGAAAATTCACCCGTCGCCGTCATGGGTAATGCTGACCGAATATTTGGCCTCCAGTTTCATCCGGAGGTCGTCCATACCCCGGAGGGAAAGACTATCCTAGCTAACTTCACCTACCGGGTGTGCGGCTGCAAGGGAACCTGGACGATGGGCAACTTCATAAGCGAGAGCATATCCCGGATTAAAGCTG
>SDBU01005126.1_pt1 | contig 15784 bp, 13 predicted proteins | sample 2277071 | NCBI WGS metagenome assembly SDBU01 (sample SAMN10397929, study PRJNA504765) | marine sediment metagenome | isolation source: marine sediment core GS08_GC12, 126 cmbsf | place: Arctic Ocean: Gakkel Ridge, Loki's castle | collected 2008
AGCTTGCTGACCTTTCCAAGCGCGCCGAAATAGGGCGCGCGGATCACGCGAATGCTGCTTCCGACATCGAGGACCTGGCCGCCTGACGCGGTCTGCGCATCTTCCGGCCGGACTTCCAGCGGCGCAATGATTTCGGGCCGGATCACACCCGCGCGTATCTGAGTCGCCCCGTTCATGGAAACCTTGCGGCCCTGAAGCGACTTCAGCAGGTCGAAGGTTCGCTGGGCCATCGAGATGGAACCGAAGCCCTCGGTGAGGATCAACGTGGTCGGGATGTCCTCCTGGCCGGTGATGGCGACTCCGATGTCGTGGCCGAGGTATTCGATCAGGTCAGTGTCCACAATCGCCGCAACTACCACGCCGCTCGCGCCGACCTGAGCAGCCCGCCTGAGCGCGCCCAGCGTTACTCCGGACGCGCCGACTATCACGGCGCCGGCGTGGTTCTCCACGATCAGATCTTCAGTCAGCACGGACTCGGGAGAGCTCACAGCCACCGTCAGCGTTCCGCATCGCTCGCCTCCCACCCCGAATATGCCCTGGATCACGGCGCCATAGGTTTCGACCACGACACCCTCCTGCGGCATCACTTCGGCGACAGTGCCGTCCACGTAGGCGGTGACTTCGACCGGTGTCGGGGGCAGCCGAACTCCCACGTGTCCCGTTGCGTGGGATATCAGTTCCACGGTTCCCCGATAGGGGCTCTTGCACTCCGACTTGAACAGGCCGAAGAATGACCTGCTCTCCGCGCCCCAGGCTCTCGCGCATCCGGGACTCCAGTCGCCGGCTGATCACCCGAAGCCGCCCGCGGCCGGCCCATTCCTCGCCCATGTTGACCACCTCGACCGGAGGCAGTGGGTGGCCGCCGATGCGGGACGTCAGCATCACCCTTGTGTATTTGCCCACCTGGCTGTTGTGGTAGCTTTCCAGGGAAGGCGTGGCCGAGCCCAGCACGACCAGTGCGTCGTCGAAGCGAGCGCGCATTATGCCCACGTCCCTGGCGTGGTAGCGCGGCACCGTCTCCTGCTTGAAGCTGTTCTCGTGTTCTTCATCAATCACCAGGAGCCCCAGGGCGGGCACCGGAGCGAAGATTGCCGAGCGCGCGCCGACCACGACGTCCGCCTCCCCGCTGCGGATGCGGCGCCACTGGCGCAGGCGCTCCGCCTCGGTCAGGCGGCTGTGCAGGACGGCCAGCCTGGCGAACCGGCTGCCGAAATGCCGCACCATTTGCGGAGTGAGGCTGATCTCGGGCACCAGCACGATGGCCTGTTTGCCCAGACGCACCAGCTCGGCGATGCACTGCAAGTACACCTCCGTCTTGCCGCTGGACGTAATGCCGTGCAGGAGCACGACGTCGAAGCGCCCGCGACTCATCCGCTCGGTGATGACGTCGTAGGCCTGGTGCTGCTCGGGCGTGAGTCTGGGTGGCTGCTGAGGGGATGTTGGCAGGTGGGGGAGCGGGTCCTCCGATTCCACCAGGCGCATCTCGGACTTCAGATAGCCTTGCTTCTCCAGGGCATTCAGAGATGGTTGCGAAGTGGCAGTGGCCTTCTTCAGTTCAGCCGCAGGGGCTTCGCCGCCCATTAACACCAGCGTACGGAGTATCCTGCTCTGGGCGGGGGTCTTGTCGAATATCTCGTCGGCTATGCGTTCGGCTTCCTCACCCGGCAGTCGCAGGCAGGCGAACCGGACCTTGCGTCTTTCCCGGCCTTTGCGCACTGCCGAAGGCAGCGCCGCGTGGAGGGCCTCCCCCAGGGAGCAACGGTAATACTGCGCCATCCAGCGCGCCAGTTTCACCATGAGGGGCGCAAACACGGGCTCCTTGTCGAGCGAGCGGCTTATGGCCTTCAGGCCCGCTTCGGGAAAATCGGAGGTCGCTTTGAGTTCGACGCAGTAGCCCAGCACCTGGAGACGCTTGCCGAACGGCACGCGCACCCGTCCCCCGACCACCACCTGGCCGCGCAGGTTCTGGGGCACCAGGTAGTCGAAAGTTTTGTCCAGGGGCAGGTTGAGGGCCACGGAGGCGATCCGGTCGGCCCGAGCGTTTGTCTGACGACCTTGGGTCATGTGCGGTTCGTGCGGTGAGGGTAGCGGGCTTGCCGGCAGCGCCGCTGGGCTGGCTCTGCCGCCTATTCTCACGGTCGGCTCTGCCACTGTCAACCGCACCTGGGGGGGCCTGCCTCTGGTTTGAGATGCGGCGCGCGGAGTCTCTGCGGCTGCGGAACGGCGGTTCCTGGCAAAAGATCGCGGTTGAGAGTTGACAACGGCTTCCCTTGCGTATAACTTTATATGGGCAAATCGGTATAAGCGGCGACGTTCTCGGCCCGGCGTGTGGGCACAGAGAGGGGAGGCCGCGGCCGGCAAACCGCTTGGCTGAAAGCACAAGGGGAGATAGACATGGCCGCCGTGAGAGGAAGTGCAGGTTCGGGAGTCGTGGTGGCACTGGTCATTCTTGCGGTGTTGACCTGCCTGGGCATCGGTTCCGGTCTCTTTTTCTATCAGCAGTCCCGCCAGTCCGTGCAGGCCATTCAGACCGAGCAACAGGCTTTCGCCAACATTGTTGGCAGGACGTTCACCGCCAACGGCTGGCAGCTTTCCAGGCAGACCCCCTCGGAGCTGGGCATTGAGTTCACCGAGGAAAGCTATACCGACGTGCAAGTGAAGCTGGCAGTGGCGGCCGAGTATGAGAAGGAGACGCTGCCTTTCCTGGACTGGGAAAGCCTGGAAGGCATGCGGAGCGCCCTGGCCCGGTCCCCCGTGCAGAGGGTGGCCGAGGCGGAAGGAGAAGCCCCCTATCATATGATGCGCCCTCTGCTGAAGTCCTATGAGGACAGCTGGACCCAACTCCGGTCGGACGTCGCGGGGCTGCAGAGCCGCAACGCCGATCTGGCCCAGCGCCTGGATGAAGCCAAGAAGTCGCAGGTGGAGACCGAACAGCGCCTCCAGCGTGAGCTTACAGATGCCACGCAGAAATTCGAAGGGGACCTGACCGAGCAGCGCACCGTGAACAACGATCTGCAGACGCGCCACGACCGACAGCGGCAGGAAGCAGTGGACTGGCGTGCGAAATACCAGCAGGAAGTCAACGAGCGCAAGAGGGACGTAACCCAGATCAAGGACGAACTGGCTGCGCTCCAGAAACTCTATGACGAAGTGGTTCGCGGGCCCGGCGAGGCGGACAAACTCGTCCCTGAGGGCAAAGTCATCGAGGTGCGGACCGACTATCGTTTCGTCCTTATCCAAGGCGGCAAGGACAGGGGCGTGTCGCAGAGCGACCGGCTGATCGTCTACACCGTCACCCCTGACGGCAGGGGCCGGAAGAAGGGAGAGATCCTGGTCGGCGAGGTCTACGAGCACACGTCGCTTGCCACGATAGTCGTAGAGGAGCGGGGCGAGTACGTCCTCGAGGGCGATTCCTTCGTGTCCGTGGCGCGGTGGGATTCGTTCCACAGGGAGCCCGAGACCGCGCAGGCGGTCGGCGTGGGCAGCTTCTGAGCCCTTCTGCCCTTCCCTGGGTGAATCGCCGCGGCGCTGTCCCTTGCCCGTGTGTCGTCCCGCGCAAGGCACCTACCTTTCGTTCCTGATTTCCCGGTGGTGTAATTGGTAACACAGCAGGTTTTGGTCCTGCCATTCCTGGTTCGAGTCCAGGCCGGGAAGCCAACCTTCCGGACAAAGTGACCGGCGCGGCTGCGCCCCTTCCGTTGGACCAACCTGCCAGGTTATGGTATTATCGTCCTCTCGCGCCCCTGTTGAGGCGCTGGGTCGAGTTACTTGTCGCAGAGGTCTTCACCGCGCCAGGGGGTCTCCTGCCCCTACTGCCGGCGTCCGAGGCAGCGTTGCCTTGCAACCAGCGGGCCATCCCGCAGACCCGACGGAGCAGACCATGACTGAACCCATCGAGTTCGCCAAGCTCTGTGGCAGCGGCAACGATTTCGTTTGCATTGATAATAGGGATGGCCGGTTCGACAAGATCGTCTCCCATCCCGACCGGGTCGGGCGGCTGGTCCGTTCGCTGTGCCATCGCCGCCTGGCGATCGGCGCCGACGGCGTCATGTTCGCCTGCCGGCCGGAACTGGACGGCGTGAGCGACATCGGTGCACGCTTCTTCGAGCCGGACGGCTCGGAGGCGGAGCTTTGCGGCAACGGGGCGGCCTGCTTCCTCCGCTGGGTGGTCGCCAACGGCTGGATTGCCGATAGGGAAGTGAAGGTGCTGACGCCCGCTGGCGTTATCCGGGGGAGACACGCGGACGGGAGTTACGTGCGCGTTTGCATTCCCTTGCCGGAGGACCTGCAATCCGACTTGGTCTTGGCAGCTGAGGATGCCAGCCTCACGTGCGATTTTGCTGTCACGGGCGTCCCTCACGTTATCACCTATGTCGAAGACCTGGACAAGACCGACGTGCTCCGGTACGGACCAGCCCTGAGGAACCACGAGCAGTTCCAGCCGAGGGGGGCCAACGCGAACTTCGTGCAGGTGCTTTCGGAAGGCGAAATCGCCATTCGGACCTTCGAGTTCGGTGTGGAGAGGGAAACGCTGTCGTGCGGCACTGGTTCGGCAGCCGCAGTCGTCTTGTGCCTCAGGCGGTTCGGCTGGTCGGAGCGCTTCCGTTCCGGCGAGCATCCGGTCCTGGTCCGTGCCCGCAGCGGCGACGTCCTCAAGGTCTACGTCATGCAAAGGGACGACGGCACCTACGACGACCTGTGTCTGGAGACCATCGTCCGGTTCTCCTATTACGGCCGAATCCATCCCGACTTGGCGGAGCGCGCGCTGGCCCCGGCTGCCCGGCGCGAGACCTGCAACTGCGCTCTGTCGGACGTGCAATGCTCAGCATAGACCAGAACTGCCACAGCCTCTGGGATACTGTGCCCAAGCTCCAGGCCCTGGCCCTGCGCGGATGCAGCGTGCGCCATTACATCGAGGACGTTGACGTCGCCTTCACGTCGCTGGGTTCGGGGGTCGGCTCGGGCCAGCTTCGCCTGGCGCCGGAGCGGTTCCACCGCAGCGGCGGGTCGGACTGGGGTGCGGCGCTTTTCTACTCCAAGTTCCTGGGCCGGTTGCCCGTCGAGGTGCGTCAATGGGAACCGCTGACCGGCGTGAGAACAAGCGTCCTGGCCCGGCAGCTCGGCCGGAGCGTTGACGACCTCTACGAGGAGTTCTCCCCGAGCGAAAACTGGCAGCTGATCGGCCCGAGTTATGCCGGCAGCCGGCAACACCATCGCGTGATCGCCGACATCACGGTGGCAGAGACGGCCGAGTTCGTGCGGCAGATGCTGGCCCTGGCGATCGCCGACATGCTGGAACGCTTCCCTGAAGCGGCCTCGCACCGGCGACTAAGAGAGTGGTTCGACCGCGAGACAGGGCGGGCGGAAGAGATGCTGCGCCGCCATGCGCGCGGCAGGCTCGTCGAGCTCTACAAGGACTGGCTGGCCGTCTACGCGGACGAGCACATCGAACTCGATCTGACCTCCTCGCTCTTCGCCTGCCGGAGCGGCGCTCCGGGCACGGAGATTCTGGACGTCTTCGTCAGGGACTACGAACTGGCAGCAACGCTGTACAACGAAGCCGTCGAGGAGACCGACTGCGGCCCCCGGCGGCTGAAGATCTCGGACGGCGAGCTGCCCTTTTTCGCCGTTCTGGAGCACGAAGGCCACACGGCGCGGATAGGCACGTTCCTGCGCGGGGACGAGATTCGGGTGCAGGACATGGCATTCCGGCGCACAACTGACGGCCGCTTGCCGCTGGATGAAATGGCGCGCGCCGGCGTGCGGTGTCTGGCCGGCAAGGCCGTAGTGCTCGCCATCCAGGTGAGACTGGGCTCGCAGGGCGGCCCGCTGGTGCTTCCCTACCGGGGTTCGCACTACATGCTGGCCGCCGACCGGCTGGCGCAGAAGCTTGCCGAGCAGGACCTGCTGCCCGCCGGACTCCACCCGGTGATGCGCATCCGGTTTCACTTCTTGGACAGGCTCCGGGAACTGGACACGGCCGTCCGTTTGCCGCCGCACGTGGCCGCAGCCTTTGGCCGCGACACCGTGCCCGCCAGTGTGCTGGGCGAGAACTACGCGGCGCTGGCCAGGGAAGCGACCGCCCGCCTCGAAGCATTCAAGGATCCGCAGGCTCGGAAGCGCTGGCAGCACGATAACTGCCCCGAGACCGCCCGGGCAATCGAGGCGCTGGACGGGCGGCGCCGCGAGTTGGCCAGGACGGACCCGAAAGGACCGGAGATCCGGGCCCTGTGGAGGGAAATCAAAGCCCTTCAGGCCCAGTTGACCGACAAGCTGGTCCGGCAGATTGCAACCGACTACCAGGTGCGCGACCTGGACTACTACGACTCGCGCGGGGCGCTGCTGCCGTGGAGCGTGGCGCTGGGCGGCGAGGAATTCTACAATAGGTTGATTGCAGAAGCGGAGTTGTACGCCGAACCGGTTCCCGACGGGGCGTCCCGTGAGTAGAAAGCGCAGAATTCTTGACCACTACGATCACCGCATCCAGCCCGGCCGCGCCAGCTTCGATGTACTCGACTGGTCCGACAGGGATTCCCAGTTGAAGCGTTTCGCCGTGCTGCCGGCCAACGTTGAGCTCGACGGCAAGACACTGCTGGACGTCGGCTGTGGTCTTGGGGACCTGTGGGCGTTCCTGAATGCGCACGACATCAGCGTCGAGTACGTTGGCGTGGACCTGTCCGAGAAGATGGTCTGCGCCGCCCGCCGGCTCCACCCCGACGCCGAGTTTGTCAGCGGCGACGTCTTCAAAGACGAGGTCTTTCCTCCGGGTGCGTTCGACGTCGTTTTCGCCTCAGGCGTATTCAATCTTGACCTGGGGAACAACCGTGAGTTCCTGGCCCGGGCCGTGCGGCGCCTTCTTGATCTGGCCGGCGAGTGTGTCGTCTTCAACCTTCTGCACACCCGGGCCGACGTCTGCCACGAGGGCTACGTCTACTACGACCCCGCCGAAGTTCTCAAGGACCTAGAGGCCCTCTCCTGCCACGTCACGGTGGTGGACGACTACCTCGACGGCGACTTCACGCTAATCTGCCGCAAGGTGGATGCCGGGTGAGTCTCCGGCAGCGTACCCGCCTCCCGGCCATCGTCAGACCATGACGCCGGCCCGTGCAATCTGACACCACGAGCCCCAGCTTGTTCCCGCCGGCGAGGCGATCCTGGCGCTGCGGCATAGAACCCTTACCCGCCCTCTGCCTGCTCAGCTTTTCGTCCGGCCTTGACGCACGTCCCACAATTGCACGTCGGATCATGGAAGGGCACGACGACCATCACGCTTTCCCAGAGAAGCATTTCCCACCACCAGGCTTTCATGTCCTCTCCCTGCACCTTCGCGAAGCGGTAAGCGAAGACGGACTTCTCAACCCCGTGGATGACAAGCGCAAGGTCCAGCATCTCCTGGATGTGCGGCGGAACGTCCCTTCGCCGGCCATATAGGCGGCAGTTGTGAGGGGTGTTCTCTGGCAGAAACCTACCGACGTGATGGAAGAACAGACCCCGCACAATCTTCCACATCACCCGGTGGACACGAGGCCTATCGAACGTCTTGGCGACCAGGCCCGGCGGCAAGTACAGCCCACCTGGTTGCTGCTCAAACTCTGCCAGAACCTTCTCGAACAGGACCAGACCTGGCTTGCCCATACTGCGGAACCGACGGCGCCGGTCCCGACGAAGCGCCCATCCCACAGGCGACCGGACAGCGGTTGCTGACAGGGATTGGAACACGTACTCCTCGTCTTTGGCGTAGGACCTGTTACAGCATGGGTGCGTGGGCACAGTCAGGAGCTGCAGGTCGCCCCTGAGTTCCTTCGGGAAGAACTGCTTGGGCGGGACGTGTTCCCTGCTTCGGTCATCCCCCAACGCTTTCCCGCAGAGGTGACAGATAGACTGCCCGGGATTCTTGTGCCCGCTGCACATCGCTATCCATTCCTTGTCCTGTAGGAACGGGATTATCCGAGGGTCGCGCTGCTCTGTCAACACCCCACCACACTCAGGGCAACCCCACACCTGCGACCCTCCGGGGAGGGTGGCGGCACCCCTCGTTCGTACCTCAACCTTCCCGCGGAATGTGAGGTTGGAGAATCCGGCCTGCCCGGTCTGCCTTGTGGTAGAATGTCGTGGGGTTATCGTACAAGGGGGTCCAGGCTATGGCTAGTCGAACACGTAGGATTGCAGTGTGGGCAGCACTGACTGTGCTTGTCAGTATCGTTGTCGCCATCTGTCTCCTGTGGGCCAGCCAGGTCAACAGAGAGCGGCAGCTTCTCAAGAGGGTGCAAGCTGACGTTCAGCAGGCCACGAAGGATGCGGGAGACGCGCCGGCTGAGTTACGGAAGGAACGACAGAGAATAGGCCAACGTGAGGCCGGCACGGTGGGAACACTGGAACAACTCCCGGCCGCCACGGCCGCCGCAGACAACCGGAAGCAACGCGAGCAATTGGAACAGAAGAGACAGCTTTTTGAGCTTCTGAAGGAACAGAATCCAGCACTCCATGAGGCTTTCCGGCGAGACCTACAGGCGTTTGTGCAGGATGAGTTGGGCCGGGCAGAGGACTGCGAGGAGCGTGCGCGTCGGTGCGACGACAAGGACGAGCGACGGCGTTGGCTGGCCCTTGCCAGGCGAGCCCGAGAGACTGCCCGGATATCACAGGCTATGCTTGGCGAGTGACGCCACGCTCTTGCCGGCACAACGCGTCGGTCGGTGCTGAATCACGCGTGGCATAGGAGGATGTGACAGTGACGTTGAAGAAGCTGCCTCGAGGGTTGCTGAACAGAACCAGGAAGCGCCGGGAAGAGCTGCACCGACATCCTGAACTCGGTTACGAGGAGGTGCGGACGGCCTCGGTGGTCGCCGAAGCCCTGCGTGAGCTGGGTGCCGACGAAGTCCGGACCGGCGTGGCGGAGACGGGCGTCATAGGACTGCTGCGCGGTGCTGGCCGCGGGAAGACCGTCGCCCTCCGTGCGGACATGGATGCGCTGCCGATCCGGGAGGAAACGGGCCTGCCCTACGCTTCCGTCAACGACGGGCTGATGCACGCGTGCGGCCATGACGGGCATACGGCCATCCTCCTGGCGACGGCTGAGGTGCTGGCCGGAATGCGCGATGAGATCGCGGGGAACGTCAAGTTCCTCTTCCAGCCCGCCGAGGAGGGCGGGGCCGGTGGGATGAAGATGGTGCGGGAGGGCTGCCTGCGGGGTCCGCGCGTGGACTCCGTGTTTGCGCTGCACGCGCGCAGTGAGATCCGGCCGGGCCAGGTGCAACTGGCCCTTGCGCCCAACGTCGCGGTCAACGGTTTTGAGATGATGGTCGTGGGCAAGGGCGGTCACGGCGCCGCGCCGCAGGACTGTGTGGATCCCGTCGCCATCGGTGCGCAGATCATAACGACGGCTCAGACGGTCGTGAGCCGGGAGACCCACCCGGGCTGCCCCATCGTTCTGAGCTTCTGCTCATTCCAGGCCGGCATCAAGGGCAACATCATCCCGGACACGGCCCGCATTCTGGGCACCATCCGGGCCACGGACATGAAGATGCTGCGCAAGGTCCGGCGTGCGTTGGGGCGCGTTGCCAGGAACGTGGCGGAAGCCATGCGCGGACGCGCCACCATAAACGACCACGAGCTTTACCCTCCGGTCAAGAACCATCCGGTGGCGCTGGGGCTGGTCCGTGAGGTGGGCGAAGAACTGCTGGGCAGAAAGAACGTGCTGGACACGCCGCTGCAGCGGATGGGCGGGGAGGACTTCGCCTTCTACCTGCACGAGCAGGGCGGCGCGCCGGGCGCCATATTCGGCCTCGGTGTCGAGAGCGACGAGAGGCTGCACACGTCGCGCTTTGACTTCGGCTCCGAGGCCCTGGAGCCGGGGATACTGATGCTGGTTAACCTGGCACTGCGCGCCCTGGAGGCCTGAGGGGGACGGGAAGACTCGTCCAACGCTTGTATCACCACGAAGGGCACGAAGAAAGGCATAGAAGGCAACCCGCGCCATTCTGTTATCTGTCTTCCTTCGTGTCCTTCGTGTTCTTCGTGGTGATGAACAACGTTGGCGCACTTCTGTCAGGCCGCTTAGTAGCCGGCTTCCGTGTCCACGATATTGAGCAGTTGCTCGCCGGCGGCATAACGCCGCAGGTTCTCGCACACCAGGTCCACCTGCCTCTGCCACGTCCGGGGCGACATGCCCGAGACGTGCGGCGTGATGATGACGTTGTCCATCTGCCAGAGGGGGCTGTCCAGGGGCAGGGGTTCCCGGGCCGTCACGTCGAGGCCGGCGCCGCCTATGCCGCCCTCTCGGAGTGCCGCCGTCAGCGCCGGCTCGTCGACGACCGTGCCGCGAGCGAGGTTGACAAGGACTGCAGCAGGTTTCATGAGCGCCAGTTCGCGCTCGCCGATCAGTCCCCGCGTGGCCGGTGTAAGGGCGCAGCTTATGAGGACGTAATCCGACTCGCGCAGAAGGTCGTCCAGCCGGTCCGGTCCCCAGACGACGTCGGCGAACTCGTCGTCCTGCGGACGGCGACGCACCGCCAGCACCTTCATCCCCAACGCCTTTGCCCGCTTGGCCGTTGCGCGGCCGATGCCGCCATAACCCACAACGCCCAGCGTCGCGCCGTTCAGTTCCGTCATATGCTCCGTCACGGATCTTCGGCTGCCCTTTGCGTGCCAGAGCGCCTCCGGTGAGCGTCGCACGCACACGTGGATAGCTCTCGCGAAGGCCATCATCAAGGCTACGGCATGTTCGGCCATCGGTATGGCAAACACGCCCGCGGAATTCGTTAGCACCACATCGCTTTCCGATACCGCCGGGAACAGCTCGGAATCCAGCCCCGCCCACATGAAATGAACCCAACGCAGGCGCTCTGCGCGCCCGAAGATGTCCTCGCTCCACGGGCCGGCCACGTAGATGTCTGCGTCGGCGATCTCCCCCGGCACTGCCTTCCGGTCTTGCGCGAACTGGACGTCGGCCTGGGGGATGCTCTGCCGCACTGCCGTCGCATCTTCCTCGGAAAGCCTGTTCCCGACAAGAACTACCATCCGGCTCTGCTCCGCTGAGTTGGAGTCTGCCATGTGCGTGTGTTGTCCTCTTGCTGGAGTGATAGGAGCGGAGTGCGCACTTCAACCTGCCCGCCTCGTCCCCGGCCCTCTGCGTCAGGCCGACGGCGCGTCTCCCCAGTCGGGCACGTCGAGCAACTCGCCGTCCCGCATGGCCGATTTGTGCGCCGTCACTCCGGCCGCCATGTAGCGCACGGCCTCCCATGCGTTGATGGCGGGGAGCCTGTCTTGCACCACTGCCTCGACGAACTCGTGAGCCAGATAGGCGTGTGACCCGCCGTGCCCTCCGTAGGCCACTGACCCGTCTTCACCCCGGAAGGCTTTTGCCACCTCCTCGGGCAGCGGGTCGCGCATCTCTTCCACTGTCAGCTTCGTCCAGTCGGTCTTGGTCACCCAATGGTCCTCGCGGAACGTGGCCTCGGTGCCGAGGATGCGGAATAGCTCCTCCCCGGTGTGCCCGACCTGGCGATACTCGCAGATGCGTGCCGTGGCGCCGTTGCTCATCCGGAAAAGGGCCGTCTCGTTGCTGAACTCGCCGTCGAAGTACTCGTCGTCCGTGCGATCGGTGAAGCCCCAGGCGGACACTTTCTTCATGTGGGCGCCCATGACGGACATCACGCCGGACATGGAATGTGTGGGGTAGTGCATCGGCCCGCCCCGGACGCCTTTCTCTTTGTACTTCTTGGACGCTTCTTGCCACTGGCGCCCGGCGCGGCCGGTCAAACGATGCTTCTTGACACCTCTCAGATTGGAGGCGGGCAGGTCCACGTCGTGGAGGTAATGGCCATCGCCGTGGACGAAGTGGCCAAAGGCGCCTTCTGCGGCGCGGCGGCGGCAGTACATCGTCTGGACCTTGTAGCAGGTCGTCTCACCGAGCATGTACTTCATCCCGGTCCGCTCGCACGTGCGAATCAGCCTGTCGCACCATTCCAGCATCTCATCCCCGTCAGGAAGGCACATAATGGGGACGGCGCTGTAGACGTGCTTGCCCGATTCCATGGCCTGGATGCACTGCGGCGCGTGCAGCCAGGGCTGCGTCATGATGGCCAGCGCGTCCAGGTCGCTCCTGCATATCTCGTCCAGGGAGGTGTAGGCGTCTGAGGTGCTGAACTTGTCCTGCCAGGACTCCCGCTTGGCGAACGCCTCGATGCGTTCCGGCTCCAGGTCGCAGAGCGCGATGCGATCCACGCTCGGGTGACTCTTGAAAGACTCTGCAAAAGCCGACCCGAAACTGCCCAGGCCGACCAGTCCCAGACTTATGCCCATGGCTCAACTCCGAACAAAACCGGGAGTGCGCTGACCTCGGCAGTCCGTTCTGCACCGCGTGCTATTTGACAGCCGGTCGAATGTCCGCTCTCCTCTATGCGCGCGGGCGTAGTTTAGTGCGGCTGCATGCCGTTGGCAAGGGAACTGGTGAGAAGGTCCGACAGGTCAGGGGGGTGTCGATCGTGGCACTGCGGCCAGGAGCGTTTGGCAGACTCGGTCTGTGGCTTTTTGCGATGCTGGCGCTGGTGGCGGGCACGGCATTCGGCCGGGACCTCGTGTACAACGGTGACTTCGAACTGGAGTCTGCCGAGAGCCCTCCTCCGGGATGGACCATGTGGGGGGCCGAACGATACAAGATTCCGGCTAACTACGTCCGTGATACCACCAATCCGAAGGGAGGCCGGGCCTGCTTCCGAATCCATCACCCGGCCCACACGGCGGGCTACATCGTCGTCTCGCCCGATCGCGCCATCCGGCCCGTGACGGGCATGATGTACGCCATCTCTTTCTGGGCGCGCACGGATAGGCCCGGGGCGGCGCTCTTCGGCTTCGAGGTATACGAGACCGTCAGCCCCTTTGTTAACGCGCCCTCGCCCGGCTGGTTCACCATTGACGTGGGCGAGGAATGGCGGCGGTTCACGTTCGAAGTGCACGAAGGGTGGGATCTCTTCGCGCAGAGGAGCCGTTTCCTCCTGCTGTCGTTCAAAGCAACCGCCGATCGCGGGGAAGAGAAGACGCTGTGGATTGACGACGTAGAGGTCACCGAGCAGATGAGCACGCGAGAGGGGCGGTTGGTGGACGAATCGGAGCTGGCGTACGAGCCGCTGCAGCACCGGCTGCGACCCGGGGCCGGGCTGGACTTCACGATAGATGCGAACCGTCGTCTGCACCGGGCGACCCGGAACGTAGGCGGGGTGTCCTTCCACCGTGTGGTGGGCTGGACGGGCCAGCCATACAACAGGGAAGGGGAGTACACGCTGCTGCCGGAGCTGGAGGAAGCGATCAGGGAGATGCGGCTGCCCATGACGCGGTTCTACGCGGTGGGCGAGGAGCCGTTCGGCCTGGAGGCGTCCATAGACAGGGCGGCCGAGCTGTGCAGGCGCCTCGGGGTGCCGCTGGATCGCGTGCCGCTTGAATTCGAGATCCAGAGCGCCAGGACGAAGCTGGAGCCCGATGTGTGGGCTCGCGGAGTGCAGCATTCGCTCAAACAAGGCTACGGCTTCCTGCGCTGGGAAGTGGGCAACGAGCCCTACGCGGCCCTGTGGGGGAAGGAAACGTCGTTCCCGATCCCCGACGATTACGTCGCTCATTTCAAGGCGGTGGCTGCGGCCATCCGCCGGGTCCATCAGCATGCTCAGATGGGCATCGCCATAGCCTCGCGCAGCCAGGACTGGGGCAACTACGTCCTCAAACAGGCGGCCGGCTCTTATGATTTCGTTGCGGGCCATTACTACACCTTTCCGAGGGTGCACAAGACGAAATTCGAGGACGTTGTGTTGACCGAGAACTTCAGGGTCCTGGACCGAATTCTCCAGGTCAACGCCCTCATCCGCGAGTACAACCCGGGGCGAGACGTGTACCAGTACGACACCGAATGGGGCCTGCACAGTATGGGGCCCGACGGCGAACGCGCGGACTACGTGGACCGCAACGGCAACGTCTTCGGCACCGTCCACCGGGGTGTGCGCCTGATCTACTACGCGCGGGAGGGCATGCTGCGGGGGGCCAGCTCGTGGGAGATGCTCAACAGCGTCCGGGCGCAGGGGTTCGGCATTCTTTCGCAGGCGGCTCCGGATAAGCGCTACATGCTTTACTGGCTCTACTACTACTTCAACCGGCACGTGGGGGAGTGGGCGCTTGAGACGGACGGGACGGCACCGTACTACACGGCGGCCGAGGCGGATTATCCTGACCGGCCGACCGGCCCGGCCACCCCGGTGCTTGCGACGCTGACCGAGGACGGGACCGAACTCTACCTGGTGATCGCAAACGGGTTGTGGGACCGGGCGGTGCCGTGCCGCGTGGCGGTGAAGAACTTCGATCCTGTCGAGGTGTCCGGAATCGCCCTCTCGCATCCTGACCCGGACGGCAAGCCGCTGCTGGAAAGCAAGGAAGAGGCCGTGTCTGACTTGCCGGTGCTTCTGGACGGCGACGTGCTCACCTGCACCATCCCGCCGCACTGCATGGCCTTCATCTCGGTGACGCGGTAGGCAGCCGCCTCCGCTGGGGCGACCAGGGACTGGGCCTCGTGGCGGGGCCCGCGCTGTGTGCGCGTTCCTTGACTGAGCAGAGCCGAAGTGCTAGATTGCCGCAAGCGCGGGGCTGGTATTCCGGCAGGCGGCTTCTCTGGGGTCAGGGCAAGCGTGCACGGGGCAGCCTATGGGCGCGCCATAGACTAAGGAGGTGGGGGTGACACGCTCAAGATGGCCATGCGTGGCGGCGCTCTGCGGCCTTGTCGTGTCCGCGGCTGGCTGTGCCTGTTTTGAGAAGGACAATCGCCGTGTGCTGAATGCGCTGGACGGGGCGGTGCGCTTCGAGAGCACCGCTGGCAAGATCGCGGCAGCGCCGGTCTTCGTGCCGGTTGGATTCCTGGCTGGAGCGATCGACATCGTCGTGGTTCATCCTGCCTGTTCTGTTCCGCCGGCGCTGGAGGACACGGGGAAGTTCGCGTTCGATACGAAGGACATGGAGCCGGAAATCGTTGTCCTGTTGTTCCTGCCAAGGCTCGTGCTCTCGCCGCTCTACTTTGTGGGGAGCTGGTCGGTGCGCAGTCTGTTCGACTTTGATTGAGGTGCGAGTATGGGACTCCGTGGGCTGCTTATTCTCGCCTGTTGCCTTCTGTGCACCGGTTGTGCTGCGCTGAAGAAAGAGAACCAGGTGGTGGTGAAGTTCTTCGCAGAGCACGTAGTGCCGGAGAACGAAACAACGCGCAACTACTGTTTGCCTGTGCTGGCGCCGGTTGGGCTCATCGCTTACACGCTGGACGCGGTCCTGGTGATTCCCGTGATGCAACTGGACGACGCTGCACTGGACACCCGCGATGCCCTTTGGCGGCATTTCGACTGGGACGAGGAATACGTGACGTCTTGTGCCACCATCCTGCCGCGCGCCGTTCTGACCCCCATCGTGTTCTTTGGCGATCACCTGGGCCGGTGCCTGTTTCCCATTGGTCCTCGGCATCGTGAGGGTGAGCCCGAGGACGCGAATGCAGGTCCTGCTGGACCGTGACCTTCGGGTGCGCACCATCCCGCCGCACTGCATGGCCTTCATCTCCCTGACGCGGTAGAGGGCTGTTAAGAAAGCGCTACGGGTGGTGTTCGTGCGAGAAGGGAGGGCGTTGCTTCATGGCATCCACCAGTTGCCGGGCGTCGGATTCCTCCAATCCGAACCCGAACCGCTGGGCCTTCCCGCCGTAGTCGAAGGCGATGCCCTCGCTCCGCAGGCCTCCGGCCTTCAGGAAGAAGCCGGGGGAAGGAAGCGACTG
>SDBU01005127.1_pt1 | contig 15784 bp, 10 predicted proteins | sample 2277071 | NCBI WGS metagenome assembly SDBU01 (sample SAMN10397929, study PRJNA504765) | marine sediment metagenome | isolation source: marine sediment core GS08_GC12, 126 cmbsf | place: Arctic Ocean: Gakkel Ridge, Loki's castle | collected 2008
CAGCTTTGATTGTCGTACCTCTGGCTAAGCGAGGGCTTCTGGCCGGCTGGCTGGTCGGATATATATTCTGCCTGCGAGATACGGGAATCAGCATGATGGTCTATCCACCTGGCCACGACACATTTCCCGTTCGCATATTTACACTCATGGCAAATGGATCAGCGGACTTTATTGCAGCATTGTGCGTGATCATGATCGTGGCTACGTTACTTCCCTTGGGATTTCTGGTTATGCTCTTCAAGTCAAGGAGACTCTTATAATGAACGGGATTGTTTTCAAGTCAGTATCAAAATCTTATAATGGCCGGCCGGCAGTACGTGATTTCTCCCTGACCATTTCCAGGGGCGAGCGAATAGTCGTCCTTGGCCACTCCGGCTGTGGAAAAACCACGGTGCTGCGACTTCTCGCTGGGTTCATCACGCCCGACAAGGGAATTATTGAAATAGACGGGCGGGTGGTGGCTAAAGATGGTAAGAACTTGAAAGAACCAGAAGAACGACAATTGGGAATGGTGTTTCAAGACCTTGTGCTTTGGCCTCATCTTACAGCAAAGGGTAACCTTGAGTTTGGCTTAAAAGCCCAAGGAGTGCCAGCCAGCAAACGCAAGCAAGAAATCGCTGATGTGCTTAGACTTATGCATATCGAAAAGTATGCGAATGCTAAACCTTCTCAACTCTCAGGCGGGCAACAGCAGCGTGTTGCTCTTGCACGAGCATTGATACTGAAGCCAAAAGCCCTGCTTATGGACGAACCTCTTTCCAGCCTTGATCTTGAACTAAGCCTCAAACTCAGAAAAGAAATTCTTAGACTTCAAAAGGAAATTGGTTTCACCCTTCTCTATGTCACACATAATCGTGAAGAAGCGTTTGAAATTGGCAGTCGTATAGTAGTTATGAGCCACGGCAAAATCGAGCGAATAGGACCTGTTGACCACATAAGACAATACTTCAAACAGCCGCTTCAATCCTGACCAGGGCCAGGCGCTGCGGTTATCACATCTCTTCCTTGCCGAAACTTGTTGGACCAGTCTCACCAGCCAACAAGAGCGCACTGAGCCGCGCCCCAAGCACCCCAAAACGGCCCCATTTTCGTGAGCTATAAAATGTCAGAATTCTTCGATAAATTCTTGACTCCATTTTGTCACTACAGATGCAGATTTTACCTGAATCGAGTCCGAATATATATCATTTTTTTAGCTAAATATTGCAATTTATAAAAAAATATCGGGCCAATTTCGGATTCAATGGCCGTTTTCAAAAAGCGAGCCTTCAAAAATTTGATTATGAACTGTTGTCACACATACTTTGACAAACAGCCTATATGCAATTAAGATTAGCGGGGAGAGGTATGAGCGAAGGCGGGAAATTCTAAGCAGTGGCTTCAATTCTGCCAAGGGTAACAAGTCGAAGTAGTGTTATGTCTTTTATCTGCTGAGGATGATCCTTCAACCAACAAATTCTTGCGTCATCGGGGGTAGTCGAATAACATAACGGACATAAGGCTGGCTGCGTGGGTTGGCCTCCCCGTTAAACAGGTAAACTGAATAGGATATGCATGACATCTCTTGCTCAAAAGCCGTTGGCTAGCACCGTGGTCGGCTTCTTTGTCGCAGTATTCCTCTGGCTCAGTCCGGACGTTTACGCCGGTGTGAATACTCAACGCAGGACTAGTCCAGAAGCCGTCAAGAGTATCCCCGATGTAGCCAAGAAATTTCGTTTGTCGCCACGCTTTGACCGATTTTTTCCGTTGATCGAGTCATTTGGCTACGCTGGCAGTGGCTCGTATGATATGATCATTTGGCTGCCCGGTGGAAGTGGCAGCAAGTCCTCAGGATTGAAACTACGCCTCTGGATGAAGACCGTTGCGACTAAACCAGAGATTGAGTTTTCTGGCAGAAAACGCCATAAGCCTGTGGGGAGATCCCCGAAGGATTCTAGTTGGGCAGACTTTGGGGTACTGGACCGCGCGGACGAAGAGTTTGGCAACGGGTTTGCCTGCATGCGCGTATTCGGACTGACAGCATCAAACGCCAGGACATCCTATGTTGTGTTCACTCCGCAGACAGATGTTTCTCTCTCAGGATCTATACGCGATGCGGAGCGGGCGCTGTGTGGGATTGCCCGCGATGAAGTGGGACGTACCTACATTACGCCGAGTCGTGTGTCAATCAAAACCCCGACGGAATTCACACTCTGTTATGAGACAGGCCCGCAAGGATTGCCAGCCGGAAGCTTGTTGAGGTTGGCCTTTGCCAAGGCATTTTCCATGCCCCAGAATCACAATCGAGAAGCCGCCGGATGGATTGAGGTTTGCGAGGCAAAGTCGCCGGTAGAATTTGTGACCGCCCGAGTTTCGATCGAGTCTCACGAACGTAACGACGCGTTCTTCCGTCTTCCTAAAGGGCTTGTGCCGAAGGAGCGGATTTATTTCCGCTACAACACGGACTTCACGTATCTTTTCTCTCACACGTGGTCCGAAGTGGATCGCCGGTATTGGTGGAGCGAACTACCACCTATGGCGCTGGCAGTGGCCGTCAATGACCACAATGCTTTTCTGCCACCGCTACGCGGGAACAGCCATGCGCTAGAAGTTGTGGCGGGGCCGCCAGAGCGGCTACACCTCTTTTTACCGGGGCGTGTTAAACAGAAAACGCACCACCGCCTGAACGGCATCTTCACCGACCGCTATCGCAATGTGCCGTTGCCAGGACCAATAGACGGAGATATCTATTTACGGCTTTGCGGAAAAACGACGCATGATTTAGGTGATGCGGAAGGCCATTTCGACCTTTGGTATCGTTTCTCCCTCCCGTTGCCGTCCTTGCCGCCTGGAGTTTACCGAGCCCAAGCCTATGATCCTAAAACGGGAGGGGTTTATGCTGAGAGCAATCCGATGGAGATTTTGGCATCCGATGACAAGCGGCCTCAGATTTATTGGGGTCAGATTCATTGCCATAGTGAACAGAGCGATGGCACCGGTCGGTTCGAGGACATCTACTACAACTCTCGCGACGAAGGGTGTCTGGACTTTGCAGCTGGTTCGGATCATGCCGAATACTTCAGCGACAACGAATGGCTGTGGATGCAAGACATCAGCAACCGGTTCAATGAGGAAGGCCGGTTTGTGACACTCAACGGCTATGAAAGAGCGGGCGATCAGGGCCATTGGAATTTTTACACATCGGCCGACCGCCTTGAATTGTTTCGCGGCATGAATATGGATCCGAAAAAAAACACGTTGCAGTCGGCCTGCGAGTACCTTTCTGACCGCGCGGATGTGGTGGCGGGGCCGCACGTCCATCATGGCCGTTTTTCGTTTGAATACAAGTCGAAAGTGCAGTGTTTTCATGAGTTGTATTCCATGTGGGGCAACTACGAGAAGTTGACGTATAACATTCTGAACAAGGGTGCCGTGATCGGCGTGATCGGCGGGGGTGACAATCATGAAGCTCGCGGCGGATTCTCGTGTGAGGATCCCGAAGGGCAGGGTATAACACCGCATGTTTTTGCTCCCGGTCTGAAGTGGAAGACCGGATTGACAGCGGCTATGATGGCTCGTCTGGGACGCAAGGAACTAATTCGGGCTCTACGCGAACGCCAAATTTATGCTACGACTGGCCCACGGATCCTCGTGGATTTCTCGGTGTCGGGCATATCAATGGGTGGCGAGTGCAAAGTCGGGCACCACACTCCGACAATCATGGCTGTGGTTCATGGCGTTTCACAGATCGCCCGCGTGGAGATCATTCGCGACGGGCAGATCGCACAATCAATACGCGGGGATGGTCGGGATATGACTGTGAAGTGGCTGGATAGCACCGCGGCGCCCGGACGCCACTGGTATCTCCTCAAGGTAATCCAAACGGATCAGGAAATGGCGTGGACCTCGCCGATCTGGGTTGACCGTGAGTAGGTATCCACCTACACTTTCACTTTACACTTTTGGCAGTTGTGTTCATCTGCATAGTTTCTGGATGATTCTTTAATTGCGCCAGTAGAAGCATCGCGAGACCAAAAATTCCTCTCGTCGAGAACACAATATTTATAGAAACGTCTAAATTGAACTGGGCAGGCCCATGCTGTCTGTTGAACCTCAAAGGCTCAGGAAAATACAAAGCCGTCTAAGAAAAAAAATCACTTCCTTAATTAGAAGGGAGTGGGACAAGACAAAAGAATTCAAGGCATATGAGCTTTATAAGAATCCCAGAATCGTCACATGATATTCGGCTGATTTAAGGAAGGCATTATCCTACACATCTGTCATTCGTTAAATGGGACTGCCGGATGCCTACTGCGGACCAGAGGGTAGGTGTTCGATGAGATACCGCGTCATGAGCATTCGCAGGTGAATCGCCGTGCCGCTACCTTCGCGAAGCCCATGGTCGCGATTGGGATACGCCATGTAGTCAAACTGCTTGCCAAGTTCGATGAGGCGATCTACTAGCCCTTCGGTAATCTGAAGATGGGTGTTGGTCTCGCCCGTACCGTGAATGATCAGCAGGTCCCCCTTCAGGCCCTCGGCGAAGTTGATCGGGGCGGACCGGCGGTATCCTTCCGGATTTAACTTGGGGGTCTCCATGTAAATCTCCTGGAACCACGCATTGTAGAGATGTGGCTGTGGCTTGGGCGCAACGGCAATCCCCAGGTGATAGACATCCGGCTTACGAAACATAGCGTTCAAGGTGTTCGAGCCGCCGCCGCTCCAACCCCAGATGCCGACCCGGGACAAGTCGACGTAGGAACGTGTGCGGCCCAGCTCCTTCAGAGCCGTCGCCTGCTCTTCGGTCGAGAGTGGGCCAAGGCTGCCGAACACCGACCGACGCCACGCAGCCCCCTTCGGCGCCGGTGTGCCTCGGTTGTCAAAGGACACCACAAGATAACCGAGGTCTGCGATCACGCGATGGTAGTCGGCGTGGCTGCGTCCCCAGGCATCCAACACGGTTTGTCCGTGCGGCTCTCCGTACACGTATACGAAAACGGGATATTTTCGCGAAGGTTCGAAGTCGTGGGGCTTGATCATCCACGCGTCCATAACAACGCCACCGCCAATTTCGAGTTGAAAGAACTCTGTTGGCTGAGAGATGAGCGACTCCATTTTTTGGCGTAGTTCTTTATTGTCTTCAAGTACGCGTACGACCCGGTGCTCGGGCAGTTGTACAAGCTCGGTGACGGGGGGAGTGTCGAAAGTCGAGTAAGTATGGAACGCCCATTTGGCATCAGGGGAGAAGTCGTAGTCATGGGTACCGGGTTGGCCCATGGGGGTAACTCGTTTGGGCTCTCCGGTACCATCCAGACGTACACGGTAGAGATACTTATGAGTGGCGTTGTCAGGTGACGTGTAGTAGTAAAACCAACCTCCCGCCTCGTCCACCACGCCGCGTTCGATAATGTCGTACTGACCGGGTGTCAGGAGATCCAGTTCCTTGCCGTCGCGCGAGTAGACATAGGCGTGCCGCCAACCGTCTTTTTCGCACAGAACGATGAATGCCTGGCCGTCGCGAATCCACGTTAGCCCGGCATTCTTGCCGTAACTGGCGATGACCCATGCCGGATCGGATTCGTGGAAGATGCGCCTGATTGCACCCGTGCCGACTTCGGCGATGAAAAACTCTCGCTCATCTCGGAATCGGCTCAGCTTTTCCACCAGCAGTTCATCCGAATTTCCAGCCCAGTCGACCTGCCCCAGATAGAAACCTTCTTCCGGTATGGCAATAGAGAGCCAGCGTGTCTCCCTTCCTTGGGTGTCGACAACACCGACACGAAGCGTCTCTATGGTCCCCCCCACCCTGGCAAATCGGACTTCCTTTACTTTCGGATACGTTGGGTCGCCCGGAACAAGGACCGACCTTAGTTTCACTGCGGAGGCGTCCGATTGCACAAAGGCGATCCATTTTCCATCAGGGCTCCAGACTGCCCGACTGTTCGAAACCGAGCTGTCGGCTGCATTCTTCGTGAGGGGAATCTTCCTGTCACTGCTCAGATCGCGCACGTACAGATTCCCCTGTTCGGAGTAGAGAACGCTCTGACCGTCCGGGGAGATTTTGCCAGACCTGCTGGCCTCCTTCCTCTTAGGTGAGTCCAGCACCGTGCGTTTGCCGCTGGCGGCATCGTAACGTGCCAGCACCTTTTCGTCCGCCCCTGGAACCGACTCCAGAACCGTGTAGCCCGAGCTATCGTCGAGCCAGTCTGCACGAAATCTCTTGGCGCGGAACTCCTCCCGATTGTAGATTGCACGCAGTCGTAACTCCGCTTCTTTGAGAATAAGCTCCTGAGAAGTCTTAGTACGAATATCAGAGACGGCGATGGTGCCGACGATGCCGATTAATAAGAAACATGAAAAAGGCATACTCGTTCTCATTCAATTGCTTCCTTTCTTTTGAAGACCCTGCCACTTTGATTGTGTGAACTAATACAGGCCTTTTGTTCCATTCCTTAGCTATCCCAAGTAATCTTCTATAATTGTAAGGGTGTACATTATAGCATTTCCTGGCATTTACCATACGAACAATTTACTGTCCGAGAAGTGCTGGGGAGTGTCCACCATAAGACACCCTTCCCATGAGTTACAAAACGTCTGAATTCTTCGACAAAACCTTGTCTCTAAAATGTCACCAAAAATGCTGATTTTGCTTAAATTGAGTCCGGATATATATCATTTTTTGGCTGAATATTGCAATTTTCAAAAAAATATCGGGCCAATAGAGGATTCAATGACCTATTTACCTTCGCCAGATCATACTGCCTACTCAATTCGTGCTAACGTCATAAGCATCAAATCCTGATTATGCAGAAGATATAGCCTAGTCATCCTGCACCACAAATGGGAAAGACGCAGGAGTTTAAGCAAGCTTGTGGGCTTCTGAGTCTTGTGCTCAGATATCCGGCTGTAGGAGCGATCAGATGTGCTGGAATTGGACAGTGTATTGTGGTATTATATGGCTTCGATGCATGCAGGTACCCTGTCCATGGAGGCAAATGGGAAATTCAGACTGATATGTGACCAAAGAAGGACAAACGCAAAGGAAAAAGCAATGAGAAGGTTTATGCAAATACTTTTTATACTGGCACTTGCCATTGTGCTCCCCGGCCTTGAGTCCCGGGCTCATGCCTCTGAAAAGAAGGTGAAGGTATTTATCCTCGCGGGCCAGTCCAATATGGAAGGCCATGGCATGCTCAACAGCCTCGACCACCTGGGCAACCACCCTGAGTATGGCCATTTAATAAAGAAACTCAAGAACGCCGATGGTTCCTGGGCCACACGCGACGATGTAACAATATACTGGAACAAAGAGTCGAAAAAAGACAAACATGGTCCGTTGAGCACAGAGTGGGGGGCCATCACAGGCGAGTCAATCGGACCGGAGCTGATGTTCGGTACAATCATGGGCCAGTGCTACGAGGAGCATGTCCTGCTGATTAAAACCGCATGGGGCGGCAAGAGCGTCTGGTGTGACTTCCGCTCACCAGGCGCCGGCGAGATGACTTGGGACGAGAAGCGCATCCTCAAACGAGACCACTGGCTCAAGCCGGGCCAATTCTACCACAGGATGGTCGCCCAGATAAAGGAGTGTCTGGCAAACATCAAAGATATCGTTCCGGGGTATAAAGGTCAGGGCTATGAGATCGTTGGCATGGCCTGGTTCCAGGGCTGGAATGACTTTTGCGAGTGGCATCTCCAATTGGACGGCAAACGCGTCGGTATGGGTCTCATCGAGCGTTACCCGCACAATCTCGCGGCAATGTTTCGCGACCTGCGCAAGGACCTCGATGCGCCGGATATGCCGATTGTGATTGGCGAGCTGGGCGTCGGTGGTCATGAAATGATAAAGAGAGCACAGAACCCGGATGATCACGAGGCGGTTGCCATGGCCAAATTCCGCAGGGCCCAGAAAGCTGTAGCTGATAATCCGTCCCTCAAGAACATTACCTTCGTGCCTACCGCCGACTTCTGGGACACTCGCCTTCAGGAACTGCGCCGCCAGGCTGATGCGTATTGGAACGTAAAACAGAAGCAGAAAATCCAGGATACGGATGATAACGTGCTGCCGACCAAAGAGCTCAACGATGAATATTGGCGCCGGGGTGGCCACTGGTACTGTCACTACAACGGCTCGGCATCCAACTACTCGCTCATCGGCTACGCCCTGGCCGAAGCACTCAATACGGACTCCGCCCTTGCCTTGACACCGCCGATGGGCTTCAACAGTTGGAACGCATTCGAAGCCGATATTGACGAGAAGAAAATCCGCGAGATCGCCGACGCGATGGTGAGCTCCGGCATGCGCGACGCGGGCTATATGTACCTGGTCCTCGACGACGGATGGATGGCGAAGAAGCGGGACAAGGATGATTGCCTCGTGGCGGACCCTGAGAAATTCCCTAACGGAATGAAAGCGATCGGGGACTACATTCACAGCAAGGGGCTGAAGTATGGCATCTACCAGGACCGCGGAAAGATGACGTGCCAGCAGTTGCCGGGCAGCTTTCGCCACGAGCGCATTGACATGGAAACGTTCGCTCAGTGGGGCGTGGATTACATCAAGATGGACAGTTGCTTCGCTGAGAACAACGGGAGAATGAGCTCGGAAGATTATGCTCTCTATCGTAAGTGGATCAAGGCTGCAGGCCGGCCGATGGTCTTGAGTATCTCAGATTTTGGAAACGGCGCCTGGGCGTGGGGCGGGAAGGAATTTGCCCAGCTGTGGAGGACTTCAAATGACATCTACCCCTGGATGGGTTCGATCTACGCATGTGCCGAAACCTCGGCCGGAGACCGGGCCATTCATCCGGCCTTTAACGGGCTCTGGCAATTTGCAGGACCCGGTCATTGGAACGATCCGGACATGCTGCAGGTCGGCAACCTCAAGGGCATGGACGAAGACCAAAAAGAGATTGCTGATCGCGCTCACTTCAGCCTGTGGTGTATTCTTGCCGCCCCCTTGATGGCGGGTAATGACCTTCGAATGATGAGCGACAAAGTGCGCAAGGTCTTAACGGCACCCGAACTTATCGCTGTGAACCAGGACAGGCGTGGCGTTCAGGGATACAAGATCTTCGATGAGGCCGGATGTGAGGTTTACAACAAGCCGCTGGCGGACGGGACAACAGCCGTCTTGCTCCTGAACAAGGCAAACAAAGAGGCGGACATTACCGTGCACTGGGACAAGATAGGTCTGTCGGGGAATCAACCGGTGCGGGATCTTTGGGCGCGCGAGGACCTTGGAGAATTCAAAGATTCCTTCACGGCCCACGACCTCGGCCGGCATGAGCACAGAATGATAAAAGTAGGCAGGCAGGGCCCACCTCTGCCTACAGCCGCGAAGATGCCTCTTGAGAAATACACCGTGACTCGTAAAGGGGCCACTTACCTGAGTGACCTATATTACATCTGGAAGGCTGGGAACGCACCTCTCTACAATACCACTTACAGTGGCGATCTGATTATGATCGACGGCCGGATTTTCAAGAAAGGGCTGGGCTGTAAGAGCAAGTGTGCCGTGATGTTCAAAGTCAATGGTCGCGCCGACCGTTTCCGTGCGGTTGTGGCGATGGACAAATCCTCCAAGGATAACGCTAATGGCAGATTCCGCGTGTATAACGAGGACTTCTTTGCCAATAAGGTACTGTGGGACAGTGGCAGGATGACGAAGGATTCACCCGCGAAGGAAATCGACATTGTGCTGAAAAATGTGCAGTGCCTGATGCTCGTCTTCGATGGGAAAGAGGTTCTGGGCAACTGGGCCGATGCGCGTGTGATTGACGAAGCTGAAGAAGATGCAATCAGCAAAAACGACGCCAAGGCAGGAGTCGTTACGGCCCATTCACGCGGTCTGCACGGGTACATCGGCTACAGTGCATCCCGCCCGCCGGCACGTGCCAGCTGCAGTGCTGGAATGGGTTTCTATTCCGCTGTCTGGCCGCTCATTGCCAGGCCGATCGCCCATTTTCAAGTCGGCCTGCCCAGCGCGTGGATCACGCCCGACAACTCCGACAACAAAGACACTCCGCTCGCTCCGATTGGCACTCTCGCTAGAGACAACTGGCCGGAGCGGGGGCCTACATGGGATAGCGTTTTTCAAACAGTGGAAGGCGGCTTGGGATATTGGGCGCGCAACCGGTTCCGATACGGCCCGCCGAAATTCAGCATGAATGCCACACCACAATGCTACGACTATGAGATTGGATCACCCGGATGGTCGTTTTTCTATAGCAGTAAAGCCCTGCCGGATAATCGATTGGGCATCGCCCAACTGAGTAACCGACTGCTCATTCCACCGGATGCACTGCCTTTCCAGGGCAATCCTAACGGAAAGTTTCTGGGCTATACCTACATGGCCCTGCCCTTTACAAGGCCCACCACTGGCGACCCGCCCACCGGTGACCAGGCTTGGACCTGTTTCCTCAGTGCGGCCAACTTCAAAGGACCGATTGCCTATTATATCCCGGAAACCTGGAGCAAAATTGGCAAGCTCTTTAATTATCCCTTTATCTACGGAAGGGGACTCGATGCCCGGTCGGGCAAGATGGGCGGCGGCGCCATGGAGATTAACACCGTACCTCGTTTCGATGCCAAAGACGCACGAGGTGTTGTTTATTCCAAGATACCCAGGTTGCATTTCCCGGTAGACGACCGGGGAAGAACCCTGCTGGTGCAGGACGTGACATACTATTCGAAGGCGGCTCTTTATGACGCCTTCAAGGCATGGCGGGACGGTGGCCCGGCATGCTCAGGACGCTTCGACGTGAAGGGCGCCTGGAAGTCGACGTTAAAAACGCGTACTCCGCGTTTCGACCAGGCCGGCAAGAGAATCACGGGTGTTGACAAAGTCTTTAACACCAAGGTATTTGAATCCAATGTATGGGGTCTTGAGTGGTACGATGGCACTACCAGCGCAAATGGCTATTTTCCGCAGTATTTCAAACACGTCGGGGACAAATGTGTGGCTGTGGACGCGGCGAACGTGCCCAGAGAGACACGGCTTCTGACAAAGCAGTTCAAACTAGCGGGGCGGGGCGGTCCCTACACATCGCCGACAACCGGCGCTTGGACCAACCCCGGCCCGAAGCGGGGACCGTTCACCGTCGATCTTGCGGACGGCTCGACTGTTACCTACTCCTGGTACCGTTTTGTCGATCAGCCGTCTTTCCAGCAATATAAGTGGAGCGAGGATAAGAGGGCGAAATTACAGGCCTTTGTCGAAAAAATCCATGCCAACTGGCCGATCGACAGAGACTACATGGCACCACCCAGCAGCGGAAGCTTAGCAACGCTTGATCCCACATTAATCGTGACACCTCCCGAGGATCTGGAGGTTGGCTATGTGCCAATCGTGACACGCCAGGAAGATGCCGATCAGTAATATGAAATCTGCGGGATTACTCCCTGAGAAGTCCAGTGTGGTGACATCTAAGGACGGTTTGAGTAAATACGACATCTATCCGCGCGTCTTGACCGAAGCATTTAAGTAAGAGACTATACCATAAGATACCCTTCTCCTGAGCCGCAAAAGGTCAGAATTCTCCGAAAATTCGTGACTCCATTTTGACTCCACAGATGTCAATTCTTATGAATTATGAAGCCATCAAACATTAGATTCTCGCCTAAAAATAAATATTTTGTGAATTTAGGATTCAATGGCCGATGATCATTTTGGAAGTATGACACGACAACTCATATAAGCATGTCAAACTTTGGAATTTTGAACCGATTGGTAGAAAAGGTAGTCATCGTATTGAACATCCGTTTGTGGATTTTAAGAGGGATTACCAAAAATAGGCTGTATAGGAACTACCATCAAGACCAGTTTGACGATTCTACGAGCGGACAACCCCCCTGAGAGCTACGCTGGGAGCTGGGAGATTCTACGGGCAGGTTTAACTGTGTTTTCTTCTCAGCATCACCGCGCTCAAGCCGAGCAGTTAAAGCGTAGATTATTATTCCCAGCAAGCACTTTGTGGTACAAGGTTGCATTCAAGCCAGTTATTCACCATAAGTGCAAAATCATAAAAATCTACTTTGCAGTCGCGTATGATGAAGTTGATATTGACGGGGATGGCGACTTGGAGGACCGCGTGAGCATCATTCGCAAAAAAGTGGGCGAATATCTTATAGTGTCTTTAATTTTTGTAGTCTGCTGTTGTGTTGACCATGTTTTTAGCTCCATTGTACAGTTTGACTGAAGGTCATCAGTTTGCAAAAACAAAGACAGATTTTTCTACTCTGCCTTTATTATACCCTGGCTTGTGAGGTCTTCGTCAATTTTTTGTCCCGGCCGGACGATTAGGAACTCATCTTCGTTCCAGTCGCCGTCAAGGAGTCTTTGTGTAAGGGACGGGTCGCCTTTTACCTCGTCGTAGCTCCAGTGGAGAAATTCGGCGCAGCGCCTCGTGTATTCCTTTTCCTGCTCGGAATTGGGAAAGCCCCAGTCGATATATGTTGCCCAGTTGTATTCCTTCATCCAGCTTTGTTCGAGTTCCATCAGGTATTTGGCGTTATCGTCGCCGTACTTTTCGATGTATTCTTTGAGGGTATTTTCATAGTGTTCTTTGCCGGGCTGGCTGCCCGTTTCTATCCAGCCGGGACTGAACCAGTACACGCCGCGGTGCGAATCAAAGTACTGCTGGTATTTGTCTTTTGAGCCAAGCAGAAGTGTAATGCAGTCGTGGCCCCGCGGAACGACGATGGGGATTTCGGCAGAGAGGCCAACTATGCCGTTGCTGCAGAGACCATAGCCAAGCAGGGAAGCGTCATAGTTTCGGCCCTGGATATCAGTGGTGCGGTCGAGGGCCTTTTGTACTTCGCTGCGGAGCCTGTCGGGCTCGTCATGCAGGCCCTGCTTCATCAGTACTATATCGATGGTGTTCTTTGAGCGAGCGGCACAAAAATACGCCTCTTTCTGCATTACCTTGCAAATTATGAACTGGAATCTTTTCATCTTGAATGCACCAGCAGTGTCTCGAGTTTGTCTTTAGGAGTCAAGCGTAAAAGAGGCGTGACGAAAGCATGTTTGATACGAGGGGAGTCCGGGAGGGAGCCGGCGTTTCGACTTATTAAGGAAAATTTGACCTGTTTAAGGGCCATCCCGCTTAAAATAGGATTTCCCATATTAAACGCTTGGCTACGCAACCAAGCCTTTCATTTCAATGATAATATCAAAATTACCTTTAACAATCAAGAATTTACTCTTTCGAAGTTCGTCTGGGAAATCCGGTGTAAAAAAGTGAGCAAAATCCATACAACCATCATACAACCAAACGCCCAAATAGCTCATAAAATCGCAAAAATCGTAAATCCATAAGATTAGTAATAACAAAGACTTTAAAAATTTGCAGAAAATGATAAACGTTTTGAACATACGATTAATACCATTTCGTCTTTGTTTTTGTCTTTGGCCTGCAAGAGTCATCGAGAAACTCACCGCAAAAACGGCACTTTACAGCTTCTTCCTGGATTTCCTCCGCACAAAAGGGGCATTTTTTCATAACTTACCTTTATAACCATCTTCAACAATTGCGATTTCTTTTTAGCTCAGACCGTTATTAAGGAAAAACAGTCCAGGGTTTTGCAGGCAAGTCCTTTAAATATCCTTCCAGCCAGTCATATTGAGTGTGTCTTTCTAAAAACTTCTGTGAATCAAAGCCAATGTCACAGGAACTGCCCCACTTTGCCATAATTTTCCAATCTTTTGCCATCTTTGAATCAACAACTTTTCCGTCAAGTGCACCTGCGGGACTATAGGCAGACTTACTTGTTGGAATACTTCCATCATCTAATTCCGCATGGCCGCATATTGTTCTGGAACTCGGATTTTCTTTCCCTAAGTAGACATCATAATGGTCAGCAAGCATTTGTTTGGCAATTTCAGTACTAACCCGTCCGTGGTGTTTTTTCATAAGCTGTTTCCATCGTTCCCTGCGAGCTACATAGGTACTTCTTACATCACCATAGTTAGCTTTGGTCTCTTCTCTTAAAATCTTTATGTTGTCCGTAATATTTGAACCTGAAAAATATCCATCCGTCTTTTTCTCTAAACTATGATGTTTTAATCCGAGCTCAAGGCGAGCGATCTCATTGGTTTTAATGTCTCCCAACAGCCAGGAATTGGCATAAGCACCACTATTGTTTTTAATCATTATTTCAGCCCACTCATCAATGTTATTGGCGTACTGCATCGCTTTCCTGGCCCTTACAAAAACGGGAGTTCCCTTTTTGTTAAATCCGCTAAAACCTCCAATAGTAGTTTCCGTACCGACCAATCCTGCTGAAGTGATGAAAAAATCTGTACCGCTATATATCAAAGGACCCCAGGATTGCATTAGGATTCGATGACCATTGTCGGGGGCAATGTCCACGATAATATTACAAAATTGAGCATCTGCATAGCCTGACCATGTATTATGGGCCATAACTATTCCGCCATCAGCAGTAACATCACCGGTAGCAATAAAGGCACTGCAACCTGTCCCCATTGATTCTTTCTCATGAGGCCACCAATACCAGAGAATATCGATAGACCCATTCATAAAAAGCATTTGTTCATAAGTTATTTCTTTTCCGGCTTTCTGCATTCCTCTTACCATTCCCTTCATTTCTTCGATATACTCTTTAGGAATTTTCCCTTTGAAAAGTTTAGTAGCAGCCTTAGTGAAAAAGTCAAGTTCTTTTGCAGTCTGAAATTCCTCCATATACGCTGTTGTTTTTAAGCATTCGTCAATTTCATTGGCGGTTAAATAACCCCGCTGGAATCCTCTTTCAAAGGGCTTTCCTTCAATATGCAGGTAAATCCAGCCGTTCTTATCATATCGATATGCCTTTGTTAGCCATTCTTTTTCTTGTAGGGCATTGTAGCCTTCACTGGCTGTTGGAGTAGTTCTGCATCCGCTGATAAAAAATATTATACATACGCTGAACACCAAGCCCCTTAAGCATCGCTTCATTTTTGTTCCTTTCATTTTATTAGCCTGGGCCTCTTTGGGGGAGATTAGACCATACTACTGCTGGATTTTCAATGCTCTAAACGAGATATAGGCTGCCCGTGCATAATTCCCCACACAGCAATACCAAATAGACAATTAAAAACGGTTTTCTCATTTTTCTATCCTTGTAATTCCACGGTAATATCAAAGGAGATCAAGGCTACGATGGTCCGGGTACCGTTGGTTGCAAAGGAGTAACTTATGTGCTGATCTGACTCCATCCACAATGTGCCGGAGTGGATCCATTTTTTTAAAGCATGGGATCCCACGGAGGCAAAATCACCGGTGACTGCTTGGCAATATCCTGAATTTCCTTAGGTACATATTTTTTCAGCACGATAATATTATAGACGTTCATGTCAAACCAGTTATCATACATCGTCCAAAAGCCCTTGCTGCCCGAATCTTCACCCCAACTGTTTTCCACCCGCCACTTCAAAGGCGTCTGGCCTTTCATATCCACGCCTACCAGATTCATGGCGTGACTGCGTACGCTTTGCCGATACAGAGCACGCTCGGCCTTGGTCATCTTAAACTCAAGACCGTACAGCGAGTTGTAATCAAACATCCCGTCAGCCATGATCCCCGTCTCCCGGCTCTGATCATGGTCCACATCGGCCGCAAACAGCATTGCGTCACCACCACGGATAGAATCAACAGCAATCTTTTTTATCGTATCCAGATCAACATTCACATAGCTGATGTCCCGGCCGTCATAGCCGTTACGCGACATGCGGATCTGGTAATACTTGCCCGCAGGGCGGATCGTATCGTGAAAAATATTCATATAATCATCGGGATTAACCCCG
>SDBU01005128.1_pt1 | contig 15784 bp, 15 predicted proteins | sample 2277071 | NCBI WGS metagenome assembly SDBU01 (sample SAMN10397929, study PRJNA504765) | marine sediment metagenome | isolation source: marine sediment core GS08_GC12, 126 cmbsf | place: Arctic Ocean: Gakkel Ridge, Loki's castle | collected 2008
ATATCAAGATAGAGGCCCTTGGCTGTCACAAGAGCCAGATTCCTCCTGACCGATTCGCAGAAATGAAGAAACGGATGAAAGAGCGGTACCGCACGATGGCAGAAGGTGAACCCTTCGAGTTAGCTGAGACTTTCCATCGAGAGGAACTCGGGCGGTAATCTATGCTACCGAAGATTTGAGCGCTATGCCGAAAGCCAAAGCACGTCTCCGCAAAGATCAGGGGCGTGAGTCCGTGAGGAAAAGAGAGCAAACTCCTCCTTCTCTTTCTTGAGTATGGTAGAATCACCGTGACCGGGATATACCTGAGTATCATCAGCTAATACAAAAATCTTCTCAGTTATCGATTTAATTATTTGCTTTAGATTCTCTGGTGACCTAGTCCCACCCGGTCCGCCAGGGAAAATAGTATCCCCGGAAATTAAGTGCCTCCCGTAAAGGAAGCTCAGACTGCCAGGGGTATGACCGGGAGTATGCAACACCTTAAGTTCAATACGCCCGAATGCTACGGTATCACCATCGTTTAAGATGATTTCTGGAGCTAAAGGTAGTCCGGTCGCATCCAGAGAGTGGGCGGCAACCGGAACCTTTAGCTGTGACGATAACTTTGAAAGGGCTCCCAAATGGTCAAAATGGTTATGGGTCAGCAATATGTACTTAGGATTGGTGCCCTTTAGTTGCTCCATAATTTTGCCTGCTTCTCCCGGGGCATCTATTAAGACACTATCCCCGGTTTGCCGGCAGACCAGCATATAGGCATTAGAAACAACGGCTCCAGTTACCTCAAGCTGCTCAATGCGAATGTTGTTGTCCTCAGTTACAACTGCCATCTTCTTGGCCTCCTGGTTATTAATCAGACCGTCTCTGTCTTCCTATCCATACTACGCAGCTAACATTATACCACTCCCAGTAGTTTGGTGCTTGTTGCTGCCTTGACAGTCAGCAGGCGAAGAGTCTATTATCACCGTAGCGATGAGAAACCAGCGACAGGAGGATTGATGGAGACAATCAGACTAGGCAAGACCGAGATGATGGTATCAAAGCTGGGCTTTGGGGGTATCCCGATTCAGAGGCTTGCCGAAGATGAGGCGGTAGCCGTTGTCAGGAGGTGCCTGGACCTAGGTATCACCTTTATCGACACCGCCAATGGCTATACTACCAGTGAGGAACGCATTGGCAAGGCAATCTCAGGGAAGCGAGAGAAACTTATCCTAGCCACAAAGTCCGGTGCCCGAACTCGCGAGGGGGTGGAGAGTCACCTCAAGCTAAGCCTCGAGCGGCTGGGAGTAGACTATATAGATCTATACCAGTTCCACGGCGTCAGCGACTCAAATGCCCTGGACACTGTGCTTGACCCCAGGGGACCAATGGCCGCAGTAGAAGAAGCCAGAATGGCAGGAGTGGTAAAACACATTGGCATCACCTCACACTCGATGGACGTGGCTAAAGAGGCGGTGAAGTCAGACCGCTTCGAGACCATCATGTTCCCTTTTAACTTCATAACCTGCGAACCAGCCGACGAGCTTTTGCCTTTGGCCAGAGAACACGACGTCGGCTTTATCGCCATGAAGCCTCTGGCCGGAGGAATGCTGGACAACGCTACCATCGCTTTCAAGTATCTCTTCCAGTTTCCAGACGTGGTCCCGATACCGGGTATAGAGAAGGCGCACGAGATAGAGGAGCTTGTTAAGGTGCTAGTGGGGCCACGACAAATGACTGACGCGGAACAGCAGGAGATGCAACGCCTGAGAGAGGAACTGGGCACCAGGTTCTGTCGACGGTGCGACTACTGCCAGCCCTGCACCGAGGAGATAGCGATATCTACGGTAATGGTCAGTGGTAGTTTCACCAAGCGCCTGCCTCCAGAGCGGGTTTTTGCAGGAAGGTTCGCCGAGGTGCTGGAAAAGGCTGCCAACTGCACTGAGTGCGGCGATTGCGAGGAGAGGTGCCCCTACCATTTGCCTATCATAGAAATGATAGCCGAGCAGGTTAAATGGTTTCAGGAAGAGAAGCAGAAATACCAGGAACAGATAGCCTCAAGAGCTGCCTAATGTAAACTCTTTGGGAGGTTTAGACACTGCCTACTTCCGCTCCTTTTAATAGATGCCCGAAGACCATAGCCTGGTTTCCTTTATTAGTGTTCGTGGCGAATTGGGTATGTAATCTAAGAAGAGTGAGCGCTGACGACCCTCTGATGTGAGCCCCATAGTGAATGCTGGAAACGAGAAAGAACAATCTGCCGCAAGGAAAAATATGTGTCCAGGCAATAAAGGATGGGGTAGACATAGGCAAGCCGTCGCTATGTTTTGTGGAGCGGGTGATGGGATTCGAACCCACGACGTCTTGCTTGGGAAGCAAGACCCCATAGGCTCCGTCCTTCCAGCCTCGCAATAATCAGGTCGCAAAGCTGGTCCACCACTTCAGGAGAAAGAGAGGCAAGCCCCCCCCCTCGATGTCACGGGGATCCCTACTTGCCATTTCCTTACCTCCTTATACCATCGCAATCGCTGTTGCCAACAAATTTCAAGGAATAAACCAGAGAATTGTGGACGTAAAAAGGTTTGCCGGAGACAGGTGAAAGTATCCCTCCAGGTGCTGTTCATATTCGGTAAGGGCTTTATGGTATCTGTCTTTTGCCTCCTCGTAGGCCAGGCTTGATGATCCATATTGTTGACAAGCAAGTTCATAGTTAAGTTCATAGTTAAGTTCATCGGATTTCATATAGCCGGGCGAATAAACTACCCCATTGGTAGTCTCCACACCAATGTTCAGGTCATCACGCCCTAATACTACTAACCAGACATGGTCGCTTGCAAATACTTTGAGCCACTCCTCCTGGTCTTCAGTATTAACTACGACAATAAGACTGGTGATGTTATTATCCTTAAACACCCGCCAGAGTTCCATTGCCATTTCTCGACATACGTGCAAAGGCTCATCATATGGATTGGCTTTCACATATCCCTTTGCGAGCTCAGCCACCCTTTGTTCCAATTCTCATTATTGGCTGAGAGTATTTCACCACCGAGTTATAGGTGTCTGCTTCTACGACAAAGTGCATGATCTGTTCCGGAGTGAAGTTCCTTCTGACCACTTGTGCCCCCTTTTTGTCCTTCTAGACTAACACTATGACTGGACTCCTTTTTGGGAGGGAGGTCAGTAGTAACACCTACTATGATACGCAAACACACCTGATATGTCTCTTAATTTAAGCGTAGAACTACCTACAATGATACGAAAAAACACTTGACGCTCTCATCAAGAGCGTCTATGATTGCTAAAGATTAACTGCAATTTGTTTCTTCCAGATTCAAAAGTTGCAGTAGAGGACTGGAATTAGCCGAATAGATCGGCGCCGTAAAAAGTTTGGTGAAGTTACCGAATATTAGGTGTGAGGGCAAAGCTCGGTAAGAGACTGAAACTCAATTGATATTGAATAATTTACACAAAAAGTATGCAAAGGGATACGATTGAGTTAATTGTATCCCTTTTTTGTTAGCCTACTTACCAAAAGCGTGACAGGAGGCGAAAGTAAAATGGCAAACAAAAATAGCAAGGGAAAGAGCTGGATTGGTACCGAGATTAGCCGTCGTACGTTTATTAAGGCTACGACCGCATTGGGTGCAGCGGTGGCAATGGCTCCCGTCATTAGATCTGTCCCAGCAATAGCAGCTACACCAGATGGTGCAACTTGGAGTACCCCGGGTGCTGACCCGGTGGAGGGGACTGAGGGAGTAGTTATCAAGCGCACAACGTGTCTGATGTGCCATAGCGGCTGTGCCATTCAGTGCAAAGTTAAAAACGGGGTAGTAATCAAAATTGATGGAAATCCATACGACCCGAGAACTATGGAGCCTCATCTTCCATTCGCTACCGACCCTACTGAAGCAGACATTATTCGAGGTACAGTTTGCGCTAAAGGTCAGTCAGCGATAAAGGAGCTGTACAATCCATACCGGGTGAAGCAGCCCTTGAAGCGAGTGGGGGCAAGGGGTTCAGGTAAATGGAAGGCAATAAGCTGGGACCAGGCTCTCACCGAGATAATAGAGGGTGGCGACCTTTTTGGTGAAGGGCACGTAGATGGACTGAGAGCTATCAGGGATTTAGATACCCTAATTGACCCAAATGCTCCCGAGCTTGGCTCCAAAGCAAACCAACTGGTTTATTCAGTAGGCAGGTCAGAGCACGGGAGAAAGGAGTTCACTGACCGCTTTTTCGGGAACTCCTTTGGCACCGTTAACAAGAGAATAGACCATACCAGCATCTGCGAGACCAGCCACCATGTTGCCTACGAACTCCTGCTGAATGCCGGAGGTATAGGTGGTAAAGGGAAGAATCATCTGAAGCCGGACATTGTTGATGCCGAATACATAATATGGTTTGGCTCGTCACCCTATGAAGCCAACTTTCCCTTCCAAGCCTTGGCCAGAAAATTGAACGAGTTTAGAGAGAAGGGTGGCAAACTGGTAATAGTCGACCCAAGGTTTTCAAATTCAGCAGCCAAGGCGAACCAGTGGATTCCAGTCAAGATAGGCACCGATGCTGCTTTCGCTCTGGGCATGATGCGTTGGATCATCGAGAACAACAAATATGATACCCAGTATCTGGAAAATACTACTGCGACAGCAGCTGATGCTGATGGACATAAGACATGGACCAATGCTACCTACCTGGTAAGACTCGACAACATGACACATTTGAGGGCCCCGGATGCGGGGATAGAGGGCGACACCGAAGAACAATATGTGGTCTGGTCTGATGGTGCTCCTCAAGCCCATGATGCTGTAAACGACGGGGACCTTGAGGTCGAAAAGACAGTGAATGGCATCGCCTGCAAATCTGCGTTCACCTTGCTCAAAGAGAGAACCAAGGAACGAACCACCACCCAGTACGCCGAGATATGCGGTCTTGATGCCAGCGTGATAGAGGGGGCGGCCAGTGATTTCACCAGCCACGGACAAAAGGCATGTGCGGACTTTTATCGAGGCTCGGTGCAGCATACCAATGGAACCTATACCGGCATGGCAATAGCAATGTTGAACTGGCTGATAGGTAATGTAAATGCGGTGGGGGGGATGTCAGCCGGCGGTGGCCACTGGCATGAGACCGGTGGTAAGACAGGCAACCCCTATAACTTAGCAAAGGAACTCCATCCGGACAAGGTTAGTGCCAGCGGCGTGGTGCTCACCAGACAAAAGGAGAGCTATGAGGAGACTACAGAACGCCAAGATAATGGATACCCAGCCAAAAGGCCTTGGTTCCCATTAGCGTTCCACGGTAACTGGCAGGAGATTATACCCAGTATAGGAGCCAGCTACCCCTATCCCGTAAAGTGTCTGATCAACCACATGGGCAACACACTTTATTCCACACCGGGTGCCAAGGAGAAATACACGGAAATACTAGAGGATACGAAAAAGTTACCACTACTCATCTCCTTTACAATAGTCATCAGTGAAACTGACGCCCTCTCTGACTATATCCTCCCCGATAGGCACTTTCTGGAAAGGTACAGCACTACCCACACCGCGCCGGCTATCCTGACCCAGGTAAGCCAGTTTAGAGCGCCAGCGGTAGAACCTGTATTCCCCAATACTAGGCTGGAAGAGGACGTGTTGATTGAAATTGCCAAGATTATGGGGCTGCCTGGCTATGGCAATAATGGCTTCGGCCCCGGAATGCCCTTGAACAATGCCTGGGACTGGTACAAGAAGTGCTTCATAAACATCGCCGGTGAAGGCGACGGCGTACCGGGTACTACCGAGGAAGAGAAACTTGATTACTGTTTGGCCAGGGGCGGTAGATTCGAAGAATATGGGAAACGGCATGATTGGAGTGGTATATGTCAGTTGTACTGTGAGAAGCTGACCAGCACGAAGGACTCAATGACGGGTAAGGCCTACGATGGGCTGCCCAAATATGAGCCGATAAAAGATTGCATGGGCAACGAAGTGAGAGACGAGGATTATGATTTCCAGCTTAACACTTATAAACAAGCATTCCATACCCAGTCAAGAACGGCGGCCAATGAATGGCTTATGATGCTAGAGGAAGAAAACTGGGTGGAGATAAATGCAGCTGATGCCGGGAGATTAGGCATTAGAACTGGTGACCTGGTAAGGTTGACGTCACCATCAAACGGTGGAGGCATTACTGGTATGGCGAAGCTGGTTGAAAGTAGACCTGGTGTTATCAGCATTTCTCACTCTTATGGACACTGGGAATACGGATCAAAGTCCCATGAAGTAGATAGCAAAGGGACAGAGCATGCCACTTGGATAGGGAAAGGGGTAAGCGCTAATCCGGTAATGAGACTGGATCCGGTGCTTAACGATGTAACCTTACAGGACCCCATCGGAGGCAGTGCCTCTTTCTATGATACTAAAGTCAAGATAGAAAAGGTATAGGGGGTAAGCTATGGCAAAACAATTGGGGTTTTTTGTAGAAATAGCGAAATGTCTAGGCTGCGAGACCTGTACTGTAGGTTGTAAGTCAGAGAACAATACACCGCTTAAAACAAACTGGAGGTGGGTTGTGGAGCAGAACACGAGCAGCTATCCCAATCCAAAGCGGGTATTTGTGACCATGGCCTGCTTCCACTGTGAGCAGCCAGCTTGCCTTGTCTCCTGTCCCGTAGAGGGGGCAATTATCAAACGCGAGCAGGATGGTATCGTCCTCATCGACCAGGGTAAATGTGTGGGCTGTCGCCGTTGTGAGTTTGCCTGCCCATATGGCGCTCCCCAGATGAATTTCGAGACCGATAAGGTGGAGAAATGCACCTTTTGCGTGCATCGCATTGAAGCCGGTCTTACCCCAGCCTGTGTCGATACCTGCGTGGGAAGAGCACTTCATTTTGGAGAGATGGATGAGATCAAGCGCAAGCCGGGGACAGTAGAGAAGTTCAATGGCTTCGCTGACCCAAAACTAACCATCCCCAGCGTGCGATTTAAGGTGGATGTAGGATAAGAGCATGCCCAAAGTTACTCTAAAAGCTGAAGAGCTGTGTCGCTTAGCAGAGGGGAGAGGGAGAGTGTATAAATTCTTGGCCGCCGTCTACATAAGTGAGCCCTCCGACGAGATGATTGATCAAGTGCTAGGTAGCTCCTTTCTGGAGAATTTGGCCCAGATAGATGCCTCTGCTCAGCAGCTGAAGGATTTTGCCGCCTCTTTCCTTGGTAACTACGAAGACTTGCGGGTTGAATATGACAGCCTATTCGTGGTTCCGATGGCGCAATATGTAAGGCCTTATGAATCGGCCTATCGGGATGGCCTGACTGGTGACGGCATCACCCGAAGTGTACGCCAATATTATCACAGTGTGGGCGGAGACGTGACGGTGGCGTACGGTGACTTACCTGATCACCTCGCGGCAGAGCTGGATTTTATGTTCTTTCTGTGTGAAAACGAGAGGCGATGTTGGGAAAGTGGGAACATTGAGGAGGCACGCCAACACTTGGGGGCACAAAAGGATTTCCTTGAGAAACATCTGCTGAAGTGGATCCCAGATTTGTGCCATGAGATACAGAACAAGACAGAAAGCAGTTTTTACAGGGCATTAGCTGGCTTCACCCAGAGATTTATCACCGCTGATGTTGAAACTGTAGCTGAGCTTTTGAAGGTAGCAGGCGCACCCAAAAAGAGTGAACGAGCATGCTAGAATCTACGATGCTTACTCAGATGTTGTCTAGGCTAGATGACTGCCCGATTATCCTATCTGTGGAGCGGTGTCTCAATCGCTGTCATAAAGATGCTGGCTGTCACCGCTGTATAGATTTATGCCCGAAGCAAGCTATTAGCCAACTAGAGGACATTGCGGTTGACTCTGAGAACTGTGTTGCCTGCGGCCTGTGCTGGCGTGTATGCCCAACTGAAGTCTTCGCCCTGAAGTCAGTAGATGACAGAAGGCTCTTGGCACAACTCTGTTCACTCTTGTCACAAGGAAAGTGTCTCGAAGTTGCGTGCTCACGGGCGGTAAAAGCCAAAGCCTTAAGAAGTAACTGTCAAGGGGTACTTGAATTGACATGCTTGGGGCAGCTTTCTTCGGCTTTATTAATTGGCAGCATTGTGGCCGGGGCAGAAGCGATTTGGTTAAATGATAGCCTTTGTCATGAATGTGAGCTTGGGGGAAACCTCACTGTCATAAAGGAGACTGTTACTACCACCCAAAACCTGCTAAGGGTATTTGGTCGAGAGCAGTCCGTTTTCAGTTACCGAGATTCAACAGGGTTACTTTCAGACGAAGGGGCCAGCCGTGCCACTATGAAGGTTCGTGCTGAGGAGCCTCTTCTCTCTCGCCGCGAGGTATTCCATTCCCTTGGTAGCCGAGCAGCTCACAAACTGACAGAGATGACATCTAACCTGATGGAAGATATCTTGTCTACTGGTACTACTGCTAGGAAGCTCGAGCAACGACTCCCTGCACAGCGCCTTCTTCTGGCAAGACTCCTGTTGAAGCTAGGTGAACCGTCTATGGACTCGTCGAATTTGGCTAGGTTACCTGTGGCTGAGGTGAAGATCAGCGAACAATGCTCCGCCTGTGGTCTCTGCTCGAAGTTCTGTCCTACTGGGGCACTCAAAGGCGAAGCTTCGGATGACGACATCAGGCTCACATTCACCACGATATATTGCATTGCCTGCGGCATATGTCGAAAAGTTTGCCCTAGCGATGCTATCAAGCTCTCTTATGAGATTGATACAACAAGACTGATTGACCAGGAGTCGAAAGTCTTATTGTACTGCGAACTGGCACCCTGCACCATATGCGGTGCCTCATGCGCTTCCGATGGCCCAGAACCACTCTGCTTTGTTTGCAGGAAGAAGATAGAACGGCAGGAAGCCCTTTCCAGTCCGTCTTTGGGGCTTGCGGGCCCCGATAGAGACCGTTTTACATCTTAGTTCATTTTGTAGGAGGCAGCTTTATGAAAGGTAAAGGAAAAGTCGGATTGATGATAATCGCAGTTTGTATACTGTTAGTCTTTGCATTATTGGCGGCGTCTACTGGCTGTAAACAATCTCCTGCTCCGGCCTTGGGGATGAGCGACCTCATCGCTCTGCACGAGGATCTCACCAACGTAGAAAAGAGTGAGTGTATCGACTGTCATAGCAACAAGGCAGAGGAGACAAGCCTTAACCCAGATATCGAAACTCCTCATGTTATTCACATACCGATTATGGACGAATGTAACGTCTGTCACAAGAAGGCTGACCTACTGGAAGGCTCAGCAGCCGCATTGCAAAAGCAAGTTGACCCTCAAATCTGTAATGGCTGCCACGGACCCGGCGGTTCGGCGCCTCAGCTTTATCAGGTGGAACCAGCATCAGTGGGGGAAACATCGGAACCAACAACGGTAACACCAGTAATACCCCACACACTTGAGGGGCATGATGACTGTCTGATGTGTCACCAGGAAGGAGGCCTGAAGCCATTCCCGTCTAACCATGTTGGACGTACTAATGATACTTGCACAATGTGTCACCAGACAGCAGACTAGGATCCATCTCCATGTTAGCGAGTAGTGCTGAGTAGCACTACAAGGAGATAAAGATGCCATTTCTTATGGGACCTTGGGAGATCGGCCTTATCTTGCTTATCATCCTAATCGTCTTTGAGGTTGGCAAGTTGCCACAGATTAGCGGAGCTATGGGGAAAGGTATCCGCGAGTTCCGGAGGGGGCGGTCAGGAGAAAGCGATGATGCCGGGACTAAGATGGAGCATAAGAGTGAAAGGTATGGCACCAAGTCGAGATTAAAGACGTCTTGAAAAGAGCGACGAGCAGGTGATCCCCGTTGTGTTTTTTGTTGGTAAGCCTGACTCTGGTAAGACCCACCGTGTTGGAGAAGGTAATAAGAGAAATCAAGTTAAAAGGCTACCGTTTCATAAAAAGGAGGAATTAGGAGATGACATTCAGTACGAATAGGTGGAAGAGAACATTGGCAATCGCCTTGACAGTAATAGTTATTGGCTCCGTTTGGGGTTTCTTTGAGATGACCTTAGGTGGTTTTCTGCACATTATTCATTTCCCCCAGACAGGCGCTATTATGGGTGGATTGGCCATTTCTTTCATGGCTATCTTTGTTACCGTAACCAGAAAACCTTCACTTGTTCCCATATTAGGCGTTATCGCTGCTTCCTTTAAACCAGTCGACGCTATTATTTTTGGGGTCCCCGTTTTGTCACCATATGTCATCAACCCCGCCATGGCCATAGTAATGGAAGCACTGGCTTTCAGTGCTGTTACAGTTGTCCTGAAGACAGCTATTGATAGGCGTCTGCTTGCCAGGGCAGGTTCCGGTATCCTAGCAGGCTCTTTAGGCTACGTTTTTTACGCCGCTTTTGCCTCAATATTTGGATTGGGCATATGGCCTACCCTTGCCTTTATAGAAAAGCTTCAGTCTATTGTAGCTAATGCAACGCCTATGGCTATCACGGGTGCTATAATGCTCGTCGCGGGGTACTATGTGGGAAGAGTCAGTATGCCCAGGCTCTCCACTTTTAAGGAATTGCGTCCAAAACTCTACTATTCGACTTCCTTCGCATTGGTGCTCCTTTGCTGGATAATTCCTATTGCTTTTAATCTCGGCGGTTAGTTGAATCTCATCGTTACTGGAGAAGTTCAATCTGGCAAGACCACATGGTGCACTAAATATAGCCACTGGCTTAGCGGACAAAAATTCACAATAGGCGGAGTCCTATGCCCCGAAGCTAGAAACAATGACATAAGAATCGGATACGATGTAATGGATGTCCAGACAAGGCAAATAGTCATGTTTGGACGGTTTACTTCAGAGGCTGATTTCCCTGGCGAGATGGTTGGTGACTACCTAATCAGTTACGAAGGTCTTGAATTCGCCGAGAGGGCAATACAAAAGGCTCTTGAACATGGATGCGATATGGTTTTCACAGATGAAGTAGGTCATCTGGAACTGGCCGGAAAGGGTATTATTAAATCTGCCATGGCGGCGTGCCAAAAAGCACCCAATGCCACGATTGTAGTCCGTAAACCACTATTAGCCAAATTCTTCAAATATTTTCACCTGACAGACCGCCAAATACGATTCAGTATCAAAGATCTCGAATTAGACACCAGTTACCCACTTCCGGAAAGAAGATAGTAGTTTCAAGAGGTATATGAAAGTAACATCAATTGTTCTAGCTGGTGGTAAAAACACGCGGTTGGGTAGGAATAAGGCTATAGAGACTATTGACAGTAAGAGCCTGATTGAGCGTGTAGTCGAACGGCTCAGCCCACTAACCAGCCAGCTTCTGATAGTGACTTCTCGGGAGAGATCTAACGTCCTGGCCGCTGGGAAAGCAGAGATCCTGGTAGACCTATACCCTGATAAGGGGCCGCTTGGAGGTATATATACAGGTTTGATGGCTTCTCGGTCTTCACACAGCATTGTGATGGCCTGTGATATGCCATTTTTGAACCGAGCCTTGCTGAGCTATATGATACAAATTTCAGCTAGCTTCGACCTAATAGTTCCACGCTTAAACAATATGGTTGAACCACTTCACGCAGTGTACTCGAAAGACTGCTTAGCTCCTATAGAACATTTACTGAAGCTGGGTAGGCTAAGCCTGTTAGAACTCTTGACTCTTGTCAATGTAAGATACGTTGAGGCTGAGGAGATTAATAGATTTGATCCCGAGAATTTGAGTTTTTTCAACGTCAACACTGAGGATGATTTGGAGAAGGCAAGGAAGCTAGTAAAGGAGGGCGATAGCCACGATAACTATTTATGTGGCTCTGAAGTGTTACGGGAAAGGCAATCTGTTACCGTATTTCTCGAGTCAGAAAATGAGATACTGATTCTCCTCCGGAGCGAATACGTTAGCACTTATAAGGGAAGCTGGGCCGGTATAAGCGGTTCCATAGATGACGGCAGGACGGCTGATGAGCAGGCATTAGTAGAGATAGAGGAGGAAACCAGCGTATCCAGAGGACAAGTCGAATTAGTGAAAAAGGGCAAACCACTACGGATTACTGACGAAGCTCACGGCGTAGTGAAAGTAGTCCATCCTTACCTTTTTCTTATAAACGATCGGAGTCAAATCAAAACGAATTGGGAACACAAGGAGATGAGATGGATAAAGCCCAGAGAGATAGATAACTATGAGACTATGCCCAAACTCAAGGAAACACTGGCTAGAGTATTATCTTGAGAGGGTTATCGAGTTCGTGTCCTTTGGCGGCATTCCATCGCTTACTGTTAACCCAACTTGTTTCCAAGGCCCAAGCTCCTGTAATATGGAGATTGAATAAACTAAATTGTGAGTAACGTCGTCTTCTCTTGAATAGCGGAAAGAGGCTTCTCCTTGTGGGGGCATAAGCCCATGACCTTCATCACCAACCTAACCCTAGGAAAGAAGATTACGCTCCTGACTACAGTGGGCCTAGTCTTGGGAGTTGCCATATTTAGCTTCCTTGGTATACGAGCCGTAGACCAAGCCACTGAAACAATGCTTCACGACCGACTAACCACTGCCCGCCTAGTAGCAGACTACATAGATGAAACGCTAGAACTCGCTCTCACTGAGCTAGAAACCACAGCTCAGACGATAGAAAGCGATAGGCCAAAGGGAGAGCTTGAACATCAGATAGAGGATCTCGAGAAGACCTATTCACGGCTGTCAATTTATGTTAGTGGTACCTACATCCTCAGTGCGGAAGGACAGATAATATGGAGCAAACCAGAAGCGCAAGAAGCGATGCGTATTAATATCTCTTCCTATCCTAGCCTGAGGCAAACCATAAGAGAAGATGAGGCCAGTGTCTCCGGACTTGTTTTGACACCAATGGCTGAAGCCCCGGTGGTTCTTCTGTCCAGCCCCACCAAAAAGGGACAACAAGGGAGCAAAGGTATGCTCGTCGTGACTATCGACCCAGCTAAATCGAGTATAGGTGGTTTCGTTCAGCCTATAAGTCTGGGACAGACAGGCTACGTTGAGATTGTAGATCAGAATGGAATCGTCGTTGCCAGAACTGATCCTGGTCCTAAGGCGGCTCCTTTTGAGAAGAGTGACCACAGTGGCCACTTTGCTGCATTGATTACCACTGGAGAGCCAACCCGTGGGGTCTGTCATACCTGTCATGAGCTAGAGCAGAAGGTGGAAAGGAGGGATGTGTTGGCTTTCGTTCCCCTTTCGGTAGCCAAGTGGGGAGTTGTCATCCGCCAAGCAGAGGAAGAAGCACTCGCTCCAGCGCGTGAATTGCGTCAGAGTCTACTTCTCTTCGGGATTGTCTTAGTCACCATTGTTTTTCTGTTCACTGTGATAACAACACGAGGTGTCGTCAGTCGCATCAAGATGCTCACTGCTGCCTCCCAAAGGATAGCTAAGGGAGACCTTATCAGTCCGGTTACTGCATTGGGGAAAGATGAGGTTGGCATATTAGCTCAGACCCTGGATGACATGAGAACCAAACTGAAGACTTCCTACGAGGAACTAGAACAGTTACACCAAGATGTGAGACGCAAAGAAGAGATTCGTGGAGAGCTACTACAGAGTCTATTCTCGATACAAGAAGAGGAGCGGAGGAGAATTGCCCGTGAGCTACACGATGAGACGAGTCAGGTCCTTACTAGCCTATCTGCTAACCTTGAGGCTGTGATAGGTATGTTACCCGACAGTGCAGATAAGACCAAAGCTATATTAAGAAAAATACAGAAGCAATCCCTCAGTGTTCTTGATGAAATACTTAGGTTGATCTACGAACTTCGACCCGCCGTGCTCGATGATTTAGGATTGTTTTCTGCTATACAGTGGTTAGCAGAAAACAACTTGGAGAAAGCGGGTGTCATAGTTCACTTAAAGACCACAGGACGGGTAAAAAGATTGGATATTCAGTTAGAGGCAGTACTTTTCAGGATTATTCAAGAAGTAGTTCATAACATCGCCAAGCATGCTGACGCCAAGAGTGCCCACATAAGTCTGAATTTTAAAAAGAGTGCCATCAAAGTTCGTGTCACAGATGACGGTATAGGCTTTGATGTTGAGGAGGCTATGAGTACAGAGGATAGACCCCGCGGGTTGGGGTTGCTTGGTATGAAGGAAAGAGTAGAACTTGTGAGAGGCAGCTTGTATATCCGGTCATGCTCTGGTGGCGGTGGCACGGAAATTAATATTGAAATTCCCCTGAGCTAGGAGGTTCAAAATGGATAAGATCAAGATTCTGATTGTGGATGATCATCCTATCTTGCGAGATGGTATTCGTGCCTTGCTTGGTATCCATGATGAAATCGAGATAGTGGGAGAAGCGTCTGAAGGGAAGGAGGCTATCCAGAAAGCGCTAGAGTTCACACCAGATGTGATACTAATGGACTTAGTGATGCCCGGCATGAATGGGCTGGAGGCCACACGCCGTATTAGAAAGAGAATCCCAACAGCGAAGGTCTTAGTTTTAACTCAGTACGAGACTAAACAGCATATACTATCGGCTATCAAGGAAGGAGCTGTTGGTTTCGTACCCAAGAAGGCACTGAGTTCAGAACTGCTGACAGCCATACGTACCGTATATATGGGAGACTCCTACTTATACTCCTCAGCTACAAAAGCGCTGATAGATAGTTACCAAGAAGGAGTCGAGGGAGAGCCCTCTGACCGCCTGACGGCAAGGGAGAGAGAAATTCTGAAGCTAGTTGCAGAGGGGCACACTAGTCAAAAGATTGGCGACATGCTTCACATCAGCTTTAGGACGGTTGAAGGTTTCCGGCTGAAAACAATGAAAAAGCTGGGTTTACACAATCGTACGGAACTCATCAAATATGCGATACGTAACGGCCTCGTAAGTACAGATACATGACCGGTGTCGCTATGCCAGTGTTGCATACCGGGAAATGTAGCCAGCCATTAAACGGAAGTCCATTTTGTTTACTTGCAGTAAAGGCAGCAATAGCTCGTTCTCCCACCCGATGCGACAACCTACTGATTTTGTCCGGTTTCTACGTCATGTTATTGACAGAGAGCTAATAGTTGTTTAAATTAAAGGAGCTTAAAGGTTAGAAAGAGGGGGGATATGAAATTAAAAGACCTATTTGGAGGGGGCAAAGAGTCTGCGGTAAAGGCTAAAGCAGAAACAAAGGCGAAGTCTGCGGTAAAGGCTAAGGCAGAAACAAAGGCAAAGTCTGCGGTAAAGGCTAAAGCAGAAACAAAGGCGAAGTCTGCGGTAAAGGCTAAGGCAGAAACAAAGGCAAAGTCTGCGGTAAAGGCTAAGGCAGAAACAAAGGCAAAGTCTGCGGTAAAGGCTAAGGCAGAAACAAAGGCAAAGCCTGCGGTGAAGGCTAAGGCAGAAACAAAGGCAAAGTCTGCAGTAAAGGCTAAGGTAGAAACAAAGCCGGAACCTGTGGCGGAGTTTGAGATAGAAACAACGACAGAGCTTGTGATGAAGGCTGAGGCAGAAAAAACGAAAGAGCTTGTGGTGAAGGCTAAGGCGGGAACAAAGTGGAGGCCTGAAGTAAAAAATATGACAGCACCAAAAAGAGCAAAGTGGAGAAAAAGATTTTAGTACGCATTCGATAATAATGGGCAATACAAGGATGGGAATTGGCTAGGAGAGAAATAGCTGGAGGGTGCTGCAGTTAACCGTGTTCTTACCAAGAATATGCTGTGCTAACATTATGATACATAACCGAGTTAGTGGGGTCAAAACGGCAAGTATATTAAGGGAAAATGGAGCGGGAGACGAGTATCGAACTCGCGACCCTCTGCTTGGGAAGCAGATGCTCTACCACTGAGCTACTCCCGCTATTTATGGATTATAACGTATGGAGTATTTGAAAGCAAATG
>SDBU01005129.1_pt1 | contig 15783 bp, 16 predicted proteins | sample 2277071 | NCBI WGS metagenome assembly SDBU01 (sample SAMN10397929, study PRJNA504765) | marine sediment metagenome | isolation source: marine sediment core GS08_GC12, 126 cmbsf | place: Arctic Ocean: Gakkel Ridge, Loki's castle | collected 2008
TTTAGCTAACACTCCTAAATATGCTAAACAACTTAAGATGGATGGAAGTTCAAGTGATGATGATTTTTTCATTCAGCAACCTTTTGATCTAAGCAGAAATCTAAGCAGAAAGAATGGCTATGTCGCTAGGTTCTGTGCTGGTTCGAGTTATGCTAACTTGAATTGTAACTACTACTCGAACTGTTCGTATTCGTCTCTCGGGGTACGTTTCGTTCGTAAAATTAAAAAATCCAAACAGTGATTTTTTAATTTTCTTATTTTTTTTGTTAATTACACATCCACTTAGTTTAGGAATACTTTGTTTAACTATTGTTTTAGTGATATTGATAATTAAATGGAAAAGTGAAAAATGAATAAAAAACAAATAATAAATATCAATGAATTAGTAGAAAAATTAGGTTTAAATTTAAATGATCAAATATTCTTAAATTATAAAGAAATAAAAAATCCTGAAGGAATTATTTTTCTGTTTTACTTATTGAAACAAGATCTTGATAAAATTAAAAAAATGTGGATGGATGCATTTATATTAAATGAAGGATTAAAAAAGATTAAAAACGCAAATATTAATAAAAATAATGAATCTAACAAAAAAACAAAAAGAAGAAATTAAAAAAATAATTGGTAAATGCGAACATAGTTCTTGTGAAAATAAAGAAAATTTAGAAATTCATAGAATCAAACGTAAAGGTGAATATTCGATTAGAAATATAAAAATCCTTTGTGAAATGCATCATAAGATGTATCATGGTAAGGAATTTACTAATTAATCTCTATTTCTCATAGATAATTTATCATTAATCAAATTGCCATATACTAAACCAAGACTTGCAGCTTTATACTTAGATAAAGACCCTTTTTCTATTTCTTCTTCTTTTAGAGGTCTATTCCATACACTTTTAATTATAAAATCATGATAGCCATTATATCTTGGATTTGAATCTAATAAGTTTGTTATTGCATCTATTTTGTTTCTCATTGTATGGCTAGTTGCATTATCGATCTCTATATCCAATTTTAATCTTTGTATTTCACTCTTTAACTTTAAAATTTCTCCCTCATATCTTGTTTTTAATACTTTTTCTTTATCTCCATAATCTTTATATCCACCCCTACTATAAATTACACAATTTAGTAATGGAATTTCTTTATCTGCAAAAATCCATATAACTTGCTCATAGTTTATTAATAAATCATTAATTTTATCTTTTTTACTTAACTCTCCAACCTCTACTGCAATTTTACCTTTTATTATGTAATCTGGTAAGGGATATTTTCTTGCATCAATAAATTCAGTTGGAATTCCTCTGTGAGTATAAACTATATCTTTTTCCCTATAACCTAATCTTTTTAAGATAGGTATTACATAAATTTCTAAATTATGTCCGTTTCTCATTTTAATTCTCTAACTCCTTTTCTATATCCTCATCACTTATATGTGTGTAAATCTGAGTAGATTTAATGTCTTTATGGCCTAAATATTTCTTTGCAAATTCAAGTCCTTTCTTTTGTTTAACTACTAAATCAGTACCTCTACCATGTCTCAATGAGTGTGTATTATAAGATTCATTAAGTATTTCCTTAGTTACTTTTCTAAATAAGAATGAATATCTACTCTTTTTAATATCCCATATAGGCTCATTTGTATTAAATGGTTTTTTACTTTTTTTAACATGAACCTTTAACCACTCCATTATTCTTAAATAAACATTTGTAGGGATGTAACCAGTTCTCTGTTTGCCAAATTTAGCACTCTCTGAACTTATTAATATTTTTTGCCACTCTTTTGTAAAGTCTCTTTTAATAGGTTTTGGTTTTTCTTTATCTTTTTCATTTTCTTTATCTTTCTCAGGATCATGGTTGGGAAGGCCTTTAAGATTATCAAAAGATAAATTAATTAGCTCATTAATCCTTAATCCAGCATAGAATTGTGTAAGGATCATTATTTTAAGTCTCTCGGTATCTTTAGACTCATGAAGATTTATCTTAAAATCTAGCTTATCTATGTCGCTTTTAAGCATGAATTTGGGTATTGGTGCTTCTTTTTTTGCAGTAATTTTTGGTATATCTATAAGTATTACAGACCTTTTTATTTCATCATCAAAGTCCCATCTTAAAACAGAACTTAAAAGATTCTTTATCATAGACCTTGCAGGAGAACTAGGGTTATGTTCTAAGAAAGTATCAACATTTTTTAGGTTTAATTCAGGATAAAGATTAACAAACTTGTGATAGAAGTGTAAGTATTTGTTCTTTGTTTTATCTTCTAGCTTCTTTGATTTCATAAAGCTTACCAGGGCTTGTTCAAAATTGTAATCTAATTTAACCATATAAAAAAGAAGGCTCAGGGGTTTTTAAATCTTGTGGTGGTAATACTCATTACCTCCAATCCCTCAAAGACTCTAATATGATATATACTTTTACATCATCAAAATTATTATGGAAAGGTCTTAGCATCCTAAAAACGCTTAGGTCGAAGTTAAGTCATTCAATTCTTGTAATACTTGTTCATTCTTTTGAGATATATTTAAAGGAACTTTAAGGAGTCCTTTAACTCTGCTTGGATTGCCTTTCTGTTTTAATAGTTTATTAAGCCTAGTCCTAACATATAAGATATTTTTATTATTAAGAGTACAAATGTTCTGAAGCTGTTCTAAATCCATATTACCTTTAACTAACATATCAAGGAGTTTTTCATAGAATGAAATATTCTCAGGAGTATTTTCAATATTCTTCTCAGCCTCAATCTTAGCCTTTTTTTCATCCCTGATTGCCTCATAGATTGCCTTCTGTTTAGGTGTAGCATCATTAAAGAATAAATAACCAACAAACGTTGTATATTTGTGATAAGGTATTTTATAGTCAGGATTCTTCTGACGAGCTTTACTAAACTTTTCCTCTAATTTAGCATTTATTTTAACATCCCAAGGATCATCAGAGTATCTCCTACCACCCAATCTCATATGAATAACTGCTTTCCCTCGACCAATTATATCAATATTAACTGCAAACAATTTTATAAGTTCTTTATCTAGTGTGAAAAAAACAGGCAAAGCACCAAAGAACATATTATAATTACATCTATATTTTGTTAAAGTTTCAATTAAATCTATTTGTTCTTTTTCATAGTGATGACGTTTAAATGCAGCACTAACCAACTCATCATTCCAACAATAAGAAAACTTATAATCCTGTAATAATCTGATAGTATCTGTTCGAGAATAAACCTGATGCTTTTTTTGTTTGAAGCCAGGCATTCTTAAAAGAATTTTATTTATTAACGTACTTTTTCCTAAACCTGTCCAGCCTGTAACTAAACAATTATTATCAAATTCATTTTGAACTCTGCTTTGACACATTTCAACAAATTCTTTAATACTCCAAATTAAAGGTTTCATTATTCACCTCGTATGAATCTATCTTTAATACTTTGCTTATATTTATCTGCATCAAATTCATCCCTATGAGTAAATATCAAATCAGCACGATTCAAAGGTTCATTTATATCTGCCTTAATATTAATCAAAATATCTAATAATTTCTGAAATATCTCTTCATCTATGACAACTGTAGTAGTTTTATCTCTTTGATTAAAAGTTTTACTTTCAATATATGGCAAAACTTTTTTAACATTCTCTAAATCTTCTTTAAATTTTTGCATTTTAGGTTTATCACCCTTTTTAACAGCAAATTGAGTATTTGAAACTAACAAAGATAAAGTTTTTAGTAATCTTCTAATTCCTTTAATACGAGCAGTATTTTTCATATTGGGGTTATCATCAAAGTCCACCATTTCAGACCAAAGGTCAGTAGTACCAAAAGTAGCAACTTCTTCGTAAATATCACATTCATATAAAGGTTTCATTACCTTAAGCTTTGTAAAATCTGCGGCGACATTCCAGTTTCCACTCTCAGAAGTTTCCCAGTCTTGCTTAGGCATCTTTAACCTCCACACAATCTTTTAATCTTCTCTTAACTTCCTCGCTATGAACAGAACAATCAATATTTGAAATTCTACCATACAAATCATTCTTACTCCACCAACATATACATTTTTCTATAAACTTATCTTTCATTTTTAACCTCCAAACCAAAATACTCTTTCAATATTTTTAGAATTATATAATTAAAACTTCTATCATCATCTTTACATTTATCTTTTATTTTTTTGAATAAATCAGGGTAAGGGTAGATATTGACTTGTGTAAATTTCATGATATGTTGTGCATACCATAATGTATTATAATGTATTAACTTTATAAACTTTTCTAATCTTATTTTGTCAACGTTGTCAACGTATGGGGAAAAATGAGTGTGATTAATTCTAAAAGGAGAACCAAATGGTAGAAAACCAACAAGAACTTTTAAGTAGAGAACAACTACAATCCCAATTACAAGAAACAACTCAACAGCTTGGAAGTTTTGAACAATTAGTTACTCAAAGAAGATTAGCATTAATTGCAGGAAGGAGTTTAGATGATGTACCACGTTCTAAACTACAAAGCTTATCTCGAAGAAATCAAATTGAAAGAAATGCATTACAACAAAGACAATTATTTATAAAAGAATCATTAGCACAATTAGGGGAAGGACAAGCATTTGTTAAATCAAGATTTGAGGCTGGACAATCTGAAAGGGTTAGGGCAGAAGCATTTGCTACAAGGGTTCAACAAAGAAAAGAAGCAGAATCAGGAGTAGAAAGAAGAATACAAGCATTAATAAGAGAAGCAAAATCAGGACAATTAACCATAGAGGAAGAATTTGCAAAAGAAGCTGAAATCTCAAGATTATTGGCTGCAAGAGGCAGAGGGGAAGAATTTGTAGAAAAGTTTTTAGATACATTTAGACCAGAAGCTAGAGAAGCAGTAGAAGTAGTGGGAGAAGAATTTAGAGAATTAACACCACAACAACAAAGATTAGTTATAGAAGAATTAAAATTTGCAGAAGCACAAGTAAAACAAGAAGAAGGAAAATTAGAATTAGATGGATTTGTTACTTTTGTTAATGGAGAAAAAGTTTTAGTTGGAGATGTAACTTTCATTAGTGAAGAAACAGGAGCTGAGAAGGAAGCAACTAAAGAGGAAAGAGAATTTTTAAAAGAAGAATTAAGTCCAGAATTAGAAACAGTTGAAAGACCAGAAGGATTAGAGGGAGTATTATTTGATATTACACAAAAAAGACAAAAATTTGAACAATCAAAAGATATAGAAAGAGGTGGAGAAACTATACCACTTATAAAAGAACAAGCTATTGGGTCGGGCTTAGGAATTTTAGCTTCAGTAATAGGATTAGTCCAAATAGTAAAACAATTTTCTGAAGATCCATTAGGAACTGGTAAGGCAATCGGTAAGGGGATTGTTGTTGCTGGTAAAAGAGCATTTGTTACTGGAGAAGGTTTCCCAGAGGTAGGAAGAGTTTTGCTTGAAGAACCAGGATTTGTCACAGGATTTGTTGCTGCAGAAATTGCTCAAGATATAGCTTTAGGAAAAGGAATAGCTAAGTTTGGAGATATAATTGATGTAAGTAGAACATTTACTTCTAAAAAGTTTGTAAGAACTGCAGACCAAGTTGCATTATCAGAATCATTAATAAATCTTTTAGATGTAGGGGATATTTCAAAAGTAAGTACAATAGGAAGTAGGATAGCAGATTCAAAGACAGTTTCTTTATTAGATGATCTATCAATACAAGTTAGTAAATTTGATGATGTAACAGGATTTAAAAAAATTACAACAAAAGAACTTTCTAAAATTGAAGACTTTGCAGATATTAAAGAAGTTCTTAAAACAGATCTAGATATTACAGGTTTCAAATCAATTGTAAGAGAAGGAACAGAAACTAGATTAATTTCTGCATTAGATGATATAAGTTTAGATATTGGAAAAAAAATAACAGAACAAACTAGTAAGATTCCAGATATTGAATTATTATTTCAGAAAAAATTTGTTTCGAAAGGTACAAAAATATTAGAAAAGTTTGATGATTTAAACTTACCAGAAATAAGTTTTGCAGGAACTAGGGATGCTTTAATTGACGCAGGAGATATTATTGGAGTTAGAAAAACTATTAAAGAAATTGCAGAAAAACCTTTTATAAAAACTTTAGATGAAACCTTAGATGAAATAAAATTACAAGGATTTTCAGATGTTTTGGACATACAAAAAAGGACAGAATTTTCAATAGAAAAATTATCATTAGGTTCTGGAAAAACAGCATTTGGAGAAGAAATTCTATTAGATATTCCTGGAAAGGCTGGAAAATTTGAGATAGGATTAATACCAAGAGGGACACCAGAACAAGCATTAAGAAATTTACAAATAGATATAGCTAAAGCAATAGAAGAAGCAAATATACCATTAAGTAAAAAGCCAAAGTTACCAAAAACTACAAAACTTCAACAACAAATTATAGACATCACCAAAACAGATGATACGATAATAACTGGAAGTTTTGCACAAGAAACATTATTACAAAAACAATTTACTAGAAATTTTAAAGATTTAGATTTATTAACTGAATTCCCTGAAGAATTAGCAAGTAAAATATTAGGATTAGATAAAAAATTAACTGCAGTTAAACAACCTACAGCAATAACTATAAGAAAAGGTGGAAAAGACATTGCAGACATTGTTAATATTGACGTGGGTGAAGCAGGATTTGCTAAAGAATTTGGATTTGTTGAAGTTAAGGGTGTGAAAGTTATAAGGCAAGAGGGAAGATTGGGTGGAAAATTAACAGCATTACAAAAAGGAATAAAATTAGATAAAACTACCTTAGATATTAAACTATTAACAGGAGGAGAGTTTGATCCAAGTTCTCCTTTATTTAAAGGTGCTTTTGGATTCCCTGAGAGTGAATTAAGAAAATTTTTAGGAAAGAAAGTAACCGTAACTTCTTCTGCTCAAGATTTATTTGAGAAAAAATTCTTTCAATTAGAAACAGAAGTACTTTTAAAAGAAGGAGGGCAAGGGGTAGGATTATTTGTGAGTTTTCCAGATCCAAAAACAGGAAGGGCTTTAACAAGACGGTCTTTCTTAGAAACAGGAGATACAGGAAGCATATTAGATTTATTAAAAGGAGAAGATATTGCTTTCAAAAAACCTAGACCACAAATAGTATTCTTTGAAGAAATAGTAATTGGAAAAGATACTTTAGGAAAAAGAATAACACCTGGAGAATTTGAAGATGTTTTTGCTGTAGGAAAAATACCAAAAAGAGTAGGAGAGAAAACAGCGACAATTTTAGATGGCAAAAGAGTAGAGGTAATTGGTGCAGAAATAGTGGACGCAAGTAAAGAATTAGGCGATTTATTATTAAAAGAAAGTAAAGATTTATTAAAATTAGAAGATGTAATAAAGTTAGAAAAGCAATTAGTAAAAGAAACTGGTTTTGATTTATCAACAATAAAAGAATCAAGGTCATTAAAAGAAACAACAAAATTTATATCACCAAGTTCTATTGCAATACAATCTAGTGTAAAAATATCAAAAATAAGTAAGGATTTAAGTAGCGATATATCTAAAATATCAAATGAATTAAGTTTATCAAGAGTTTCTAAACCTTCAAAAGTATCAAAAATTTCTAAAGCAAGTAGGGCTAAATCTTCGGTAGTTGAGAGAATTAGCGATTTAAATTCAGCATCATCATTCGAACCAATATCTAGAAGTCAAATAAGCAGAACAGAAAGAATCAGCAGAATATCTAGAATTAGTAGAATTAGCCCAACAGAAGAAATTTCAGAAGTTTTTATAATAAAAGAAATAGAGAAATTAACAAAACCATTAAAAAAGAAGATAAAAGAAAGTTCTATAAAAAGAAAGGTACAACCTCAACAAGCATACCACGTTTCAATCAAACCAGCAAAACAAAGAAAATTTAAAAGAATTACTAGAAACCCTACAACCAAATCAAGAGCAGAAGATTTAAGAAACTTTGTAGTAGATACGTCCCTTTCAAGACAGGGAAAAATTCATAAGGCTGAAGGAATACCAAGTGGATTAGATATAAACGTACCAGCAGGATATGCAATTTCAACAAGAGAAAAATTTAGAGATTTCAAACAAAGAAAAGGGAAAAGAGTTCCATTAGCTGAAGGACACTTAATTGAAAGAGATTTCGCAATTGGAGATACAAGACAAGAAATTCAAAAACTTAATCTAAATAAAAGACTTAAACAATTAAAACCAAAAAAAGGTAAAAAAATAACAACAGGAGACTTAGACATCCCTACTTCAATAAAATCAGACATAGTTAATTTAGTAAGTTGAAAGGAGGTTGAAATGACAGATAAATCAAGAGAAGCAAAAATAAAAAAATTAGATGAGATAAAGAAATTGTGGAAGATTTAGCTGATTTTGTATTATAATGAACATAGGACAACAAGAAGCTGCAAGAGTTAGAGCTATAAGTAATTTGACTAATGTTGGAGGTGGTTTTGGTGAAATGGGTGATGAAATGGGTGAAGAATCAATGAGAGATGCTGCAGGATTTGATGCACAGAGTAGTTCGTTTATTGCTAATCGAAAAGCTAACGAAATAAGATGAATGAACAAGAACAACAATACTTAGACGGTTTGAGAAATCAAGTTAATCAAAAAGATGCACAAGTAGTTAGTGCAAATAAAGCTGCTAATTCAGTATTTCAGTCAAATCAAGATGTAAATCTAATTGAATTACAAATAGAAATGGATTCAATCTTAGAGAAACTAGATCATAGTATGCGAGGCCATGTCTTAAAACTTGATGGAAAAGGAAATTATGTTTGGCAAGAACCAGACGATTCATCATCAAAAGTTTTATCAGAAGCAGGAGTTCAAGCACTTTTAAGAATACTTTCAGTATATCTTTCAAGAAATACTATTCTTTCTAATTATGATGAGAAAATGATTAAAGATAGAGTATTTGATATTGGAACTGAAATAAATGATTTAATTTTTACAAATTATGAACAATTTTTTTATGGTTCTGGATTTGACTTTTTTGCAGATAAATTGGGTTATGAACCAGAAGATGAGATAACAGACAAAAAAGACTTAGAAGAAATAAATCAAATGATTAAAGATGAAAGAAATGACAAATGTAAGTTTTATAATATTTTAGCTTTAGAAATAATCCACTCAATAGAAGCTGCTTATTTAAGAGCAAAAGGAGCAGGAGAAAGACAAAGTCTAAGAAAAAGTTATATGGTTACTCAAAATGATTCACCAGGTATGATGATGCCTCAACAAAAAAAAGGATTTAATTTATTACATCCAATTAGGAGTTTAAGATAATGAAATATAAATTAATATTTGCAATCTTAATAGTCTTAGCTTTGCCTTTACTATCTGCTCAAATTAACCTTATCCAAAACGAGGTTGGAGATGTAAAGTTTCCATGTTATTTTAATGGTACTTTTTGTTCAGGCTCAGCAACTTGTAATGTAACTATGACTTTTTCTGAAGGAGATTTAATAGTCAATAATACTCTAGCAACAAATCAACTAACTTTTCATAACGTAACATTAAACGGGACTCAGACAAGTAAAATAGGAGATTACTCAGCATTTGTATCTTGTACAGATCAAGGATTCTCTGCTGATTCAACTTTTTCATTTAAAATATCACCGTTTGGAAAAGAATTATCAACATCTCAAGGATTAATTTATTTAGGAGTATTATTAATAACATTAACGCTTTTAGGAATATCAATGTATTGGGCAGTTGTAATTCCGTGGGCGAATACAAGAAATTTAGATGGAGAAATAGTTCATATAAATAATTTAAGATATTTGAAAATACTTTTATGGTTTATCTCATATATATTCTTAATTTGGATAACATTTTTAATGAAATCTGTTACAGAAAATTTCTTGTTCATAGATGTTGCGGCAAAAATATTTAATGCAAGTTTTTGGTTCTTAATAGCCTTCTTATTTCCAATATTTACTTTACTAATGATATTCACAGTAATTATATTCCTTAGAAATTTAAAATTAGCTAAATTAATTAGTGAGGGAATATTCCCAGAATAATGGCAACAAATAAATTAGATAAAAACATAAGAGTAGCAATTGAATTTGATGAAGAATTGACAGCTATGCAAATAGCAAAAATAAAAAATGGGACTGCTAAAAAACTGAAATCAACAAGAAGACTAACAGAAGCAATAACAAAACATCCAGATTTTATTAGAATAAAAGACGACATAATAAGTCAGGAGTTAAAAGAAATATGAACAAAAAAGGAAATCTTTTAATGACATTAACCTGGTTAGCTTTATCTTTCATAATCTTAATTTTCTTTGCAGGATGGATGTTTGCTCATGAAACTATTACAAATGCTTTAGTAGCTCTACCAGATGTAGGTAATGTAAGCATTTCAAATATTGCAGCAGACACCTTTGGACAAATAAATTCTGCATTAAATTCACTTAAAATATTAGCTTTCTTAATGATATTAGCATTAGGACTATCTACTTTAATCACGAAAGCATTAACTAAATCAAATCCTGTATTTTTTATAGTACATATTTTGGTAACAGTAGTCGTATTTATATTTGGAGTTGAAATAAGTAATGCCTATGAAGGTTTATTAAGTAATGATTTACTGGGTGCAACATTATCAGGATTTAAGGGTGGAAATTTTATCATGGCCAATCTACCAACGTTCATTGTTATCTTTGGAATAATAGGTGCAATCATAGTATCAATTGGATTAATTAAAGATAGAGGCATTGGAGGAAGCCCATTTTAATGAAAATATTAATTACAATAATAATGAGTGTAATCTTAATGACAACTTTAGTTAGTGCCTTTGAGTTTGATAATTCTCAAAAGATTTTAGAAACTTATGGAAAAGCAGGATATAAAGATATTGAAATTAAAAATTGTAACTTCTGGGTTGGAACTTGTTTTATTGAAGGAAAAGTATTGTGGAGTGGAACTTTAGATTATAATACTGAAAGTTGTAGGGGGGGAAGATATTGCGAAGCAATACAAACAATAACCTTGCATGAAAAAGGAAGTTTAGTTGATGAATTAATAACAAAAACTTTACAAGAGGACGGATCTTGGATTGAACAACCAATTAGAAGTTATGAACTTTATGCTAATGATAATCTATATGAATTAGGAACTGAATTAGATGCAGGGATTTATGAAGTAAGATTAAAAGGAGAGAAAAAACCAACAAGAACTATAGAATGGATATATAAAACTCAAGGTGAATTATTGGAATCCTGGGCAACATGGTCAAGTTCTTCTCCAACTGCACAAGATTTAGTAGCTTATTGGTCTTTTGATGAAAATGCAGGATTAACTGCACAAGATAATGTTACAGGTAATTTCGATCAAACATTAATTGCACCAATGACTACAAATAATTGGACAACTGGAATCTTAGGAAATGCAATTATTTATAATGGAACTGGAGGATATTCAACATTTGAAAATGGTTCTTTAGCTAACGCAGTTAATTGGAGTCTTAACTTTTGGATGAAACCAGATGTTGTTGGTTCTGCATCAACAATGACTTTTTCAGAAGGAATAGAAATGGACGCTCTTAATAAACATACTGCAGGAGATTTCCAATTAGATATAAATGATGTTTTTGATGTTTATGTTTCAGAGTATACTACTGATTGGAATATGATTACAATAACTTATGACCAATCAAATACTAATCTAACAATTTATAGAAATGGAAATGCCACAGATAGTAAGACTGTTGCTGATGGGCAATTTAATAGAACAACAGGAAATAGATTTGGAATTAATTATGATGGATTAATGGACGAAACAGGTTTATGGAAAAGAACACTAAGTCAGTCTGATATTGATACTCTTTATAATTCAGGTAGTGCTTTGGCTTATCCATTGTCAGATGGTATTGTAACCTTAAATTCCCCAGGAGATAACTCTGGCTCAATATTACAAGAAGTAAAATTTAATGGTTCAGCAACTCTAACGGGGGGATCAACATTAGTAAATGTTAGTTTTTTTCATAATGCTTCAGGTACTTTTGAATTAAATCAATCTTTTCCAATAAGTAATTTAATGTTAGATAGTTCAGGAAATTCAAATGATGGAACTGTTACTAATGTTACTTTGGGAAGTATTGGTGGTGGAAGTAATCAATTTTATGGGGAGTTTGATGGAGAGAGTAGTTATGTTGAGGTTAATGATAGTGATAGTTTAGAAACCGAAAATATAACTATTTCAGTTTGGATTAATAGTAATGTTTTAGATGATGATAAAATTATTATGGCTAAATCTGATTCAGTATCAGATTCTGCATGGGTTATTACTGCTAAGAATAGTGGGCAGAAAGCCCAATTTAGATTTAATTCTACTGGGAGTGATGATGCTACAAATACTCTAACTTCTGCTTCTGCATTTACTGGTTGGACATTTTTAACTTTTGTAGTTGATACAATTAGTTTAAATATTTCTATTAATGGTATTCATGATGTGGGTTTAATTGTTAATGATAATATTAATACGACAACTACTTCTAATATTAGAATTGGTAATTATAGGGATTTAGCTAATAGATTTTTCAACGGTTCAATAGACGAAGTTCTTATCTACAACAGATCTTTAAACCAAGCAGAAATCACCGCACTATTCAACCAATACACATTAACAGCAAATGGACCAATAAGGGATTCAGAACCTTCAACAACAGGACAAGTTCTAAATATGAATTTTGACCAATTTTTAGGAGGTACTGCCATATTCAATACAACATTACCAGATGGATTCACTTTATGGAATTATCGTTTCTGTGACTCTGACGGAGATTGTGGTTGGAATCCAACTAATTTTACAGTAAATATTGATTCACAAGCACCAATAATAGTAGTAAATAATCCATTTGGAACATTGGATTATGGAAGATTAGGATTCAATGAAACATTAAATTGGACTATAACAGAATTATCAATAGATACAATATTATTTAATTATGATGGAATAAATACAACAATCTTTGGATTATCAAACTCTACGAATTTTACATTAACCAACACAAAAAATATAACAATATGGGCTAATGATACATCTGGAAATTTAGGATTTAATCTAACTGAGTGGGAATACAGAATATTCGAGAATGCAAGAAATTTTACTAAAATAATAGCAGAGGGAGGTTCAGATACTTTTATGCTTAACTTTACATTAGGAAGTTCGGAATCAATTTCTAGTGCTTTCTTAAATTATAATAATACAAACTTTGCTGCAGAAATAACAACATTCCCAAATAATATTGTAATTTTAGATAATCCTTTAGAGATTCCAAATGTAGGAATTGATAGAAATGTAAGTTTCCTATGGATTATAAACTTAGCTTCAAAACAGGTAAATACAAGTTCAAGCAATCAAACAGTATTAAATTTTGGAATTGGTAATTGTACAGATTTTGGAACTTTAATTATAAATTATACTTTACGTGATGAAGAATTTCAAAATATATTGGGTGGCATAGCTGAAAATACTTCAATAGAAGTAGATGTAAATATTTCAACCTTAATTGGTAATCAGGCAGTTGCACAATATAGTAATTTATTTAATAGAACAAATCCAGCATTAGTTTGTGTAAAGGATGAAACATTAAATGAAACAAGTTTTAGATTAGATGCTCAAGTAAGATATATTTCACAAGATAGACAAGCAGAGTTTCATAATATTCAAAATTTTACCTTAAACAATAAAACAATCCCTCAAAATATAAATTTATTTGATTTATTAAGTGCAGATGCCCAAGTATTTACTATTTTATTTAAAGATGGAAATTTTTTACCAGTAGAGGATGCGTTAATAGATATTCAAAGAAAATATATTGCTGAAGGGATATTTAAATCTGTAGAGATCCCAATAACAGATAGAGACGGAATAGGGGTAGCAAGTTTAGTATTGGACAATGTAATTTATAATATTGTAGTAAGCAAAAATGGAAATATTTTGGGTACTTTTAGGGATCGTATAGCAGTTTGTGATAATCTATTAACAGGAGATTGTAGTATATCTTTAAATGAAATCGAAACAGGAACACCAATGGAAGATTTCCAAGAAGCAGCAGGAATAAACTTTGTAACTTCTATAAATCAAACGACTAGAACCATATCAATTTTATTTACAACTACAGATGGTAGTTCAGCAAATATGGCCTTGGTAACAAATGTATCAGATAATTTTGGAACTAATTTGGCTTGTGATGATAGTTTAGTAAGTTCAACAGGTACTTTAACCTGTGTTGTACCCAACTCAGTAGGTAATACTACTGTAATTTCTGAATTAATAAGAGACGGAGAAATAGTAAGAACTTTTCAATTTAGCTTATTTGATGATCCTGCAGATAATTTTGGTGGAAGTGGATTAGTAATGGCCTTAGTATTTGTAATGGCAATCCCTTTTCTATTTATAACTGATCCAAGAGGTTTAATAATAGGGGGATTGATGGGGTTCGTAGTAGTTGGAATGATTGGATTAGTAGTAAGTGGAGCTTTTTTAGCAATTGGAAGTAGTTTTACCTGGGCAGTTGTAATAGCAGCCATAGGAATTTGGAAAATAACGGAGCGTGAAAAATAATGCCAGAAACATTTGTAAAAATATTCATATCCTTCGCAATACTATCACTAGTTGGACTTTCAATAATAGGTTTTGCAGGTAAAATGGGATTAGATAATAATGCTAATCAAACTATTTTAGATAATTCATTTATAAATAAGACATTTATTCAATTAGGTGGAAATATAACTTCTGCAGGAGATACTGCAAACGCACAAAGGGAAGCAGTAGAACGTGAACAAGTAGAAATCCCAGAAGGAAGTTTCTTATTAGTTTCAGTAGTAGGAACAGCCAAAAAGTTTGGGGACATAATGGTAGGAAATTTTAATTTAATCTTCTTATTGATATTCACATTTTTAGGTTTTGCAGCAAGTGTACTTATAGTTTTAGGCACGATATATGTTGCTAAGATAATCTTCGCAGGATGGAAAACTTTTAAAACAGGAACATGATAATTCAAACATTTCAAACATTAACACAGTATATAAACGAAACAAACAGAACAGGAATAGACGGAGTTTTAGTATATGTTGCAACAGTAGAACCACTATTCACACAATTAGTTTTATTTGGATTCTTTATGGTAGGATTCTTAGGTTCAATGTTTAGTCAATGGAGATTAAGAAATAGATCAGATTTTATTGCTTCATTTTTTGCAGGAGCATTTACAACATTAATAGTAGCAGTTTTAATGAGTTTAATTGATGGATTAATAAGTTTGAATACTTTAATCATAACCGTAATTGTAACAATTATATCTTTAGTTTGGTTATTAATCGCTAAAGATAGATAATGTCAACGGCGTTGACACACATTTATAAATAAAGAAATCATAATTAAAATGCGTATGCAGTCAGAACTATAGCATACGCAGTTCTTCTGCATACCACACTTAAAATCCTTGAAAGGAGGGCGTTTTAAAAAAACGCAAAAATTTAGATGAAAAGTTTAATAAAAAAGAATAAAAGAGGTATTCTTGGACTTAACACCACTACTCAATTTATAGTTACTTTATTAGTATTAGCTGTAACAGCTTTCGCTGTAATTATTGCTTTAGCTGCTCTTAACGACACTAATGTATTAACTGCAGGTTCAACAGAAGCAAATCAGACTACTGCTATTTTGAATAACGTATCTGGAGGTATCGCATCTTTCTTTGGTAACGCAACTACTTGGTTTAGTTTACTAGCTATTGTAGTTATATTATTGATAATTGCTATCGTAATTGTTACTGTAAG
>SDBU01005130.1_pt1 | contig 15781 bp, 15 predicted proteins | sample 2277071 | NCBI WGS metagenome assembly SDBU01 (sample SAMN10397929, study PRJNA504765) | marine sediment metagenome | isolation source: marine sediment core GS08_GC12, 126 cmbsf | place: Arctic Ocean: Gakkel Ridge, Loki's castle | collected 2008
TCGATTTCGAAAGAGAAAGCCGGGCCGAACAACGGCTGGGGGAGATATTCCCGATGGTTTCAGTCATCACCGATGCCGACGGCGCCAAACTGATTCCGATTCAGGAAGTCTTCAAGATCGACCAGGTGCATCGGCAGGAGAGACTGAAGGAGCGTCAGGCCGGTCTCGACGAGGGCAATCGCAAAGGGTATGATCGGGGCCGAGCCGAAGGCCGGACGGAAGCCGAAGAAGTGCTGAGGCAGTTCGATCAGGCCATCAAGGATGCCGTGCAGCAACGCGAGATATTGCTGCAGCAGTCCAAACAAAAAATACTCGAGCTGGTCATACAGATCAGTCGTAAAGTGACTTTCGACGCCGTTGCGGTCGATCCCGAGGTAACCCTGACCATGATCAGCGGTGTCATCGATTCCCTGATTGACCGCTCACACCTGAAGATCAAGGTCAATCCTGATCACCTGCCGATGATTGAGCAGAATATCGATCAATTCATGGCCGGATCGGCGATGATCAAGGAAATCAAGATCGAAGCTGATCCGCGGGTTCGCTATGGCGGCTGCCTGATCGAAACCCCGACCGGTGATATCGACGCCCGCCTGGATTCGCAACTGGAAGTCATAGAGGAAACGATTCTCTCCGATAAGGAAGAGCAGTGAATCCGGTTGCCTACGATGTCTATGCCGAGCGTATCAGGAATACCCGCACCGTCACCCATTTCGGCAAAGTAACCCAGGTGGTGGGGCTGGTTATCGAATCAGCCGGTCCGGCCGTATCAATAGGTCGTCTGTGCAACATCGAAAACTACGATACCGGTACCCGGATCCGGGCCGAGGTGGTTGGGTTTCGCGATGGTCGTCTCCTGTTGATGCCGTTGGGGGCAATCACCGGTATTACACCGGGAGCTATTGTTACCTCGACATCGGAGCAATTGCTTGTCCCCGTCGGACAAGAACTGATCGGCCGGATTCTCGGCGGCCTGGGGCAACCGATCGATGGCCGGGGGCCGATTCTGACCAACGTGACGCGACCCATCAACGCCGACCCCATCCCGGCCCTGAAACGACGGCGCATCACTCAGGTACTACGCACCGGTATCAGGGCTGTCGATCTGACCACGGCCGTGGGCAAGGGGCAGCGACTGGGTATCTTCTCCGGTTCGGGAGTAGGCAAGTCGGTCATGCTGGGCATGATGGCTCGCAGTTCCTCGGCTGATGTCAACGTCGTTGCTCTGGTGGGTGAACGGGGACGAGAGGTGCGAGAGTTTATCGAGTCCGATCTGGGAACGGCAGGCATGAAGAAGACGGTGGTTGTGGCCGTTACTTCCGATCAACCCTCATTGATTCGCATCAAAGGCGCTCAGGTAGCTACCGCTATCGCCGAATACTTTCGTGATCAGGGCATGGATGTAATGCTGCTGATGGATTCCCTGACCCGAATCGCCATGGCCCAGAGAGAAATCGGCATTGCCATCGGTGAACCTCCCACCACCAAAGGTTACACGCCGTCGGTGTTTGCAATGCTGCCGCGTCTGCTGGAACGAGCCGGACAGAACGACGCCGGTTCCATAACCGGCCTGTACACGGTGCTGGTGGAAGGTGATGATCTGAACGAACCGATTTCCGATGCCGTCAGATCGATACTGGACGGACACGTGACACTCTCGCGACGGCTGGCATCACGCAACCAGTACCCGGCCATCGACATTCTCGATTCCATCAGCCGGTTGATGGTGGATGTGTGCACACCCGAAGAAGTTGCTCTGGCCGGAGAACTGCGCGAATTGATTTCGGTCTACCGTGAAGCTGAAGATCTCATTAACATCGGCGCCTACGTCAAGGGATCCAATCCTCACATAGATCGAGCCATCTCAAAGATAGACGCTATCAATGCCTTCTTCCGACAGGGGATCGACGAACAAGCCCAATACTCCGAATCATATGAACAGTTGCAGGCCATCATGGCCGACGCTCCGACCGTGACCGAAACGGACTGAACCGATGAAAAAGTTCCGGTTTCGTCTTCAGGTTTTACTCAAGGCTAAAGAACATATCGAAAGAGAGAAGCAGAAGGAACATGCCACTGCCCTGAAGCGGGTCTACGATCAACGGCGGCGTCTGGGGGAGGTCAGCCGACACAAACAGGACACGATAGATCGGCAACGCCACCGGCTGAGCGACCGGTTGTCGGTGATGGGGATGCGCATCCATGCCCGCTACGTCAATAGAATCAAGAGAGACTTGCTGGCCGGTGATGAGCTTTTGCGGGCTTTTCAGAAGACGGCCGGTGATAAACACCAGGCTTTACTGAAGGCCTCAAAAGAGCGCAAGGTTTTTGAAAAACTGAGAGATCGCCGACGCCGACACTTTGATGAGATGGTCCGGACGTTGACCACCAAGGAAAACGATGAGATAGGGCTCAACAGCTTCCGGCTGAAAGAGGGAAGAGGGTAAACACCGGTCGTCTAATGACGGCAGGGGGCAACCATACTTCTCGATTTCAGGGGCACAGGGGCGGGATTGCTCCTCCCTGGAACAGATAAGCCACCAGGTACGTCAGGTCTCCGACGATCACGCCCAGATCATCACCATCGACGTTGCCCTCCGCCATACACGGCGGGGGAGCTCCGCCCTGGAAGAGATAGGCCACCAGATAGGTCAGGTCGCCCACATTGATGACATCGTCCGGGCTGCCGTCTACGTTGCCGCGATTACCGATGCAACAACCACCGCTTTCCTTAATGTCAAGATAGCCCTTCAGGAACTGTGGCTTGAAGGTATTGGATATTGAATCTGAAAACGTTGTGGAGTACTCAATGTCGCCGTTGATTATCGTGAAGGAGTCAATTGTGAACACCTGGGTGTCGATTGAAGGCGGGTAGGAGAAGTACAAGGTCCCGAACAATCCGCTATCGGGGGCAATCAGTTGCTCCTCGGAAATTGGGAAACAGTAAATCGTGATGGTACTGTCGCTGGTCATGAATCCCTTGACGGTGGCATATTCCACTCTGGATGCGGCAAACGAAATAGAGTCTATGATCACGTCGGGCGAGTCGAAGATCAGCGTGATTTCGATTCCAGCCAGGGGCTCATCATTGATAAAATCGATCGCCACCAATCCCGGTCCGGACTTGGATACGATTGCCGAATCCACTATTACCCAGTCAGGATCTCCGGGATCTTCGATCAATGCCTGACCCCAGCAGGGTACCAGTGCCGTTATCAGGAGGGCACCGGTGATGAGAAACATTTTTGTATACATCAGATTACCTCTTGTACAACAAACCTGTTTCAGCAAATAAGATGCTTTCTTGACAGGAATACTGAAAATCCGTCAAATATCAAAGTGCGTCCGGAGACGTTTCTGTAAGTACTTGATACTACGCTTCTTTGATCCTCAGAAATATAGTGCCTGGGCTGTTGGAAAGCAACAGATTTTTCACCTTCACTACTTACTTATGCACTTCGATTCAGTCTTGCCTGCAAGCGGATCACCTGCGATCAGCGGACTGTGAGTCACGGGGGACTCATCCGGACGGCCTCAGTTGCCGATAATACCGACTATGAACCGCCAGTCGATCTGTAAGAGACCCGAACGCTGTGTTTACCTGAAGGCTTGCTATCTGGCCGAAGAATTGAAGTGCTTCGGCTACAAAACCGACTGTCCTTTGTACCAGCAATCCAACGGAGAGTTCTACAGTGAGAGCCGTTTTAATGACGCAGTTGACCGATTGATCGACAAAACCCGCGCCCGACACGCCAATTTGAAGAAATCGGCAGTGTCCGACAAATCCGCGACGGCCCCCCGGACCAATGAAAAAATATCCCAGGGTCTGAAGAAATAGTTTCCTTTCAAAAGTCCCCCCAGGCTCAACCCGGCTCCGGATAATAACCGTAACAACTTGGTATTTCGCCACTTCCGGCGACCTCGAGGTTGTTGGCACAGCCCATGCTTTATCTACCGGCGGAGGATACCATGATTAAGGGTTTGTATACATCGGCTTCGGGAATGTTACCCCGGATCAAGAAACAGGAACTGACGGCTCACAATATATCTAACGTCAGCACTCCCGGATATAAGCGTGATATGCTTTTCACCAAAGAACTCAGCCGGGCCGAGAAAAAACTGGTACCCACCCGGACCGACTGGAACCAGCCGATGGTCAATGAAATCTACACGGATTTTACTTCCGGTGCCTTTGACAAGACCGGCAATCCGCTGGACCTGGCCATCGAAGGCGATGGATTTTTTACGCTCGAACTGGCTGACGGTACCCAGGCTTTGACACGATCCGGCTCCTTTACCATAAATAACGAAGGGTTCATGGTTTTTCCCGGTGGTGCTCTGTTGCTGGGGGAAGGAGGTCCGATCGAGGTAGGCAACGGTAAGGTGACGGTGGATCAGTCGGGTGGGGTGGAGGTCGATGGCTCTGCGGTCGGCCGTATCGTACCCATGACCGTCGACGACCTGCAAAGCCTGAACAAAATCGGCAGCTCGCTTTTTCTGGTTACCGAAGGTATGGAACTGATACCGGTAACCCGGTCTACTGTCCGCCAGGGGTACCTGGAGGCGTCTAACGTTGATGTCGTGGGGGAGATGATCGATATGATTGTCTCTTTCCGCGCTTACGAGGCAAACTCACGCGCCCTGCAAGCCCAGGACCGATCACTGGAACATCTGTTCCAACGCGTCGGCCGGACGGGCTAACATAAGCGCTATTGGCTGGGAGGAGCCATGCTCAAAGCTATGCGAACTGCGGCGTCCGGCATGCTGGCGCAGCAGATGAATGTGGACAATATCGCCAACAATCTGGCCAACGTAAACACCACCGGTTTCAAGAGAAGCAAGGTAGAGTTTCAGGACGTACTGTACCAGAATTTTCGTCGTGCCGGAAGCGCCACGGCGGTTGGTTCGCAACTACCGACCGGTCTGGCTATCGGCTATGGGACCCGGGTCAATGCCACCGTCAGGCATTTCTCAGGCGGTACCCTGATGCCCACCGGCAATCCACTCGACCTGGCCATCAGTGGCGATGGGTTCTTCCAGATTCAGTATCCCGACGGCACCACCGCCTACTCCCGGGACGGCGCATTCAAACTGTCATCCGACGGTCGGGTGGTCACCAGTGACGGCTACTTCATGTTGCCGGAGCTGACCATACCCGAGGATGCCACGGCGGTATCCATCGGCGGCGACGGTGTGGTTGAGGTGCTGATGGTCGGCCAGGACGAACCGACCCAGATCGGACAGATCGAACTGGCCCGTTTCGTGAATCCGGCCGGATTGATGGCTATCGGACACAACCTGCTGGTGTCCACCGGGGCTTCCGGAGACCCTATTACCGACGTCCCGACCCAGAGCGGTATGGGTCAGATCGATCAGGGTGCCCTGGAAACTTCCAACGTCAAGGTCGTCGATGAAATGGTCAACATGATCATTGCCCAGCGGTCGTACGAAATGAACTCCAAGGCTATTCAAACCGCCGACGACATGGCCGGCATCGCCAACAATCTCAAGAGGTAACGATACCATGAAAAACTATCCGGCGGTTTTGCTGATGGTTGTCGTGGCGCTCCTGGTCTCAGGCGAGTCGCCGCAGGCGGCTACCTGTGAACAGGTCGTTGCTGACAGGCTGATCACCATGTACGACCTGGATACCAACTCCTATGCTGTCGAGGTCCTTTCCTGTCGCCTAAAATCAGCCGACATCGAGTCGGATGATATCATCATCCGCCCGCTGACGCCCAAAGAACCCTTGGGGCTGTTTACCGTCATGGTTGACGTCAAAGACGACGGGCGAGTCATAGAGAGCGGACAGGTGCGGCTGCGCATAAGGAAATTCGACGATGTTCTGGTGGCTGCCGACAAGATCAGAAACCGCCAGTTGCTGACCGGACAATGCCTGACTATCAGGCGCATGGACGTCACCTCTTTGAATGAGACGCCTCTGCGGACCCTGTCCGAAATCGACGGCTTCCGGGCCAGGCGCAATCTTCGCCGGGGCACCATCCTCACCAGCGGTGCCGTTGAGCCGGTGCCCGATATCGAGGCCGGGCGGGAACTGACCATCGTCTATATTGATGAACTGTACCGCATCACGGTGGCCGGGGTGGCTCTGCAAGCGGGGATGGCCGGGGAATATATCAAAGTGAAAAACAAACAGTCGGGAAAAATTATTGTGGCCCGGGTGATCGATGAAACCGCGGTGGCGATCGATCCCTGAATGATATGACAGTCTAGGGTGTGTGAAAATGAGTTACAAAAAAGCTTTTTTGATCCTGATGGTTCTGCTGCTGTTGCCGTTTACGCTTAAACTGCGTGGCCAGGATTTCGGGCAGAACCAGTCGTTGTTCACGGATATCAAGGCCCACAAGGTCGGTGATATTCTGACCGTGCTTATCTATGAGCAGAACCGGGCATCCCAGAAGGTGGAAACCAAGACGGAAAAAACGTCCAAGTTCTCCGCCAAGGGAGGACCGGGCATAGGTCCCCTTGATTTCCTGCCCTTGTTTGGCGCCGACGGTGCTACCAAGGGATCGCATGACGGCAAGGGAGAGAATATCCGCAACGGCAGCATGCGAGCCAGGATGTCGGTAACGGTGGTGGCGGTCAAACCAAGTGGAGATCTCATTATCGAAGGTTCCCGCACTATCGGTCTCTCCGGTGACCGGGAGACACTTAACCTGACCGGTGTTGTCAGGCAAAAAGATATCACGCCGCAAAACACTATCGACTCTTACCTGATTGCCGATGCTGAAATCCATTACTCGGGTAAGGGCAACGCCAGCACCAGTTCCCGACCGGGACCCATATCCCGCTTCTTGAGCTGGCTTTTTTAGGAGGATCGGATGTCAACTACTACCATTAGAACCGGTCGCAACTGGTGGCGCTGGGTGCTGGTGCTGATCATTCTGGTCACGCTCAGTACTTCCCTCCATGCCGGTAAAGTCAGGGTTAAGGACATCTGTTCCTTCCAGAACAAGCAGGATGTTGACCTGGTCGGTTACGGCCTGGTTATCGGTCTGGACGGCACCGGTGACGGCACCGGTACGCAGTTTACCGTGCAGTCACTGGTCAACATGATGGAGCGTATGGGGCTGACGGTCGAGGCCAACAAGGTCAAGGTGAAGAACGTCGCCGCGGCTATTATAACGGCGCGCATCTCCAGCCAGCAGACCAAGGGCGCCTATTTTGACGTCACCGTCTCATCCGTGGGCGACGCCAGCTCGCTTCAGGGCGGCACTCTGCTGCTGACGCCGCTGTCGGGTCCGGATGGAATCGTGTACGCCGTTGCGCAGGGGCCGGTTTCCATCGGCGGTTTCAACGTTCAGGTGGACGACAATAAAATCGTCAGCAATTATACTCTCGTCGGCCGGGTGCCGGGTGGCGGCAAGATCACCGGTGCGCTGCCGACACCCGAGGAAACCTCCCGGGAGTTTTTTCTTTCACTGCACAATCCCGATCCCACTACGGCCTACCGCATCACGGAACGAATCAACATCAAGTACGGACTGATGGCTTACCCGATCGACGGCGGCACTATCAGGATAGTCGTACCGGACTCATTGTCCCACCCGACCAAGCGGATGAAGTTCATTTCCGATATTGGTCAGCTTCAGGTGGTGCCGGACAACAGCGCCCGGGTCGTAATCAATGAAAAGACCGGCACGATCGTAGCCGGGCAGCATGTGACCATCGAGCCGGTAGCGGTGGCTCACGGCACTATAACGGTCGACATCAGGTCCACCCCCATCATATCGCAGCCGGCGCCGTTTTCCGCCGGTGAGACGGTCGTGACTTCCGAGTCGCGGATCACCGTGACTGATGAGAAAGCCCGAGTAGTGTATTTGAAGCGTTCCGTCTATCTGGCGGATATCGCCAAAGCGATGAACCGGATCGGGGCCACGCCACGTGACATTATCGCCATCTTCCAGGCTCTCAAACAGGTGGGTGCTCTCAGAGCGGAGTTGATCATACTCTGATGTCTTACCCGGTAACCAAAGCCGCCGTGGGGATCTACCCACAGTCGGGCATAGAGAAACTCAGAGGTTCCGGCCGGGGCGGCCTGGCCTCGGAGAAACAGCGGCTGCGACGGGCCGCAGCGGAGTTCGAATCGCTGTTCATGTACGAGATGCTCAAGACTATGCGCCGGACGATTCCCAAAAGCGATCTGTCGCAGCAGGGCGCCCTCTCGGGTGACCTGGGCAAAGAAACCTTCACGCAACTGTTCGATATGGAACTGGCCCGAAAGATGGCCGGATCCGGCCACAACTCAATCGCCCAAATGCTCTACCATTCTATGGAGCGGGTGCTGGAGCGGCAGCACGGACAGGAACCGGAAGCGACCATCAAACCGTTAAGAGCGCCACCAAGGGCTATCCCGCTGGGGCGCCGGCGACCGGACATCCCGCTGCCGACGGCTGCGCCAATTTCGATCTCACGGCACCAGCCGGTAGCTCTGCCGCCTCGGACGGCCGTACCCCGGGACCGACCGGATACCGTTATGGCCCGATACGGCAGTTTTATTAATGAAGCTGCCAGCGAGACATCACTGGACTCCGCCCTCATCTGCGCCGTTATCGAGACAGAATCCAGCGGCAATCCGCGAGCTGTTTCCCACGCCGGGGCCAAAGGTCTCATGCAATTGGTTGATTCCACGATACAGGATTATAGTGTGACTCGGCCATTTGATCCCCGGGAGAACATTCTGGCCGGTAGTCGCTATCTCAAACGCCTGCTGGATCGTTTTGGTGACCTGAAACTGGCCCTGGCCGCTTACAATGCCGGACCGGGGCGTGTTCAGCATTACCAGGGCGTGCCGCCGTTTAAGGAAACAATCGAGTATGTCGATCGAGTGATGAATCGCCTCGCATTACGCCACCGCGCCGTGTCTAACGAGGCTAAAGATAGCATGACGACTATCCGATAAAAATGATATGCCCGCAATCGGAAGCGAACCAACATGGTAGAAAAATTGATTCACATACTGGGCAAGGAAGCGGCTCTCTTTGAGTCGTTCCTGGAACTGCTTGAGCAACAGCAGCGGATGCTGGTGGCCAATGACGTCGAAGGACTCAATCGAGTGACGGAACTTCAGCGCGAAAGGCTGGTCGAGAGCCGTATTCTGAGTCGACGGCGAGAACAACTGATTGAAAAGATCAAGGTGGCCAACGCGGTCGAGGGTGATCTCAGCGTGACCCGCCTGCTGGATATGGTTGATGGCAATCGGGCCGACCAGTTGTCCCGTCTGCGTGACACCATTCTCAATCTCAATGACAAGATGCTGCACGTTCGCAATCAGAATACCATGCTGCTGAACCGGTCCCGGGAGTATATCGCCAGAACGATGAAGCAACTGGCTAAATTACACACCCCCGATGGCGCCTACGCCCGCGCCGGGACGGTTCCGGCGTCGGCTAACGTGGCCGTGGACAGGAGAGTCTGATGGCGGGACTGTTTCAAATGATTGAACTGGGTAAACGGGCTCTGCTGACACACCAGATTTATATGCAGACCATCGGCCACAATATCGCCAACGTAGAGACTCCCGGTTACAGCCGCCAGCGGGTGCGTATTACGGCCACCCGACCAGAGTTCAACACGATCGGGGCCATCGGCTCCGGTGTTGAAGCAACTGATATCAGGCACGTGCGCGACCTCTTTCTCGGTGAGCAATACCGCCGGGAGACCAAGGCGCTGGGACAGTGGTCCTACAAGGATAAGATACTCCACCAGGTCGAAGCCCTCTTCGGCGAACCCAACGATAACGCGCTGGCGGATCTCATCAATGATTTCTGGGATGCCTGGTCCGATCTCTCTACCAACCCCAGTTCTACCAGCCATCGGGTAGCGGTGCTGGAGTATACCAACCTGATGGCCAGCCGATTTCACCAGATGGCCAACCAGTTGTCGACTTTACAGGAAGCGATCAACTCCGATATGGTCGCTATGGTTAACGATATCAACCGCCTGTCGGCTGAAATCGCTCAACTCAACAATCAGGTTAAGATGCAGGAGTTGGGAGGTGATCGGGCCAACGATCTGCGCGATATCCGTGACCGGCTGGTCGATGAACTGGCTCTACTGGTCGATGTCAACACGCTCGAACAGGACAATGGCGAATTGACGGTGTATATAGGCGCCATGGGAATCGTTGATGGAGTCGATACCACTACGATAACTACTGAGACGTTTACGAGGGACGGCACCGTCAGGCATCGGTTGCTCCTGGGGAACAGCACTATCACCATCACCAACAACAACGGTCAGCTCAAGGGGCTGATGGACGCCCGTGACATCGTCATACCACGTTACCAGAACGAACTCAACAACATCGTGCAGGAGTTGATACAGCGGGTCAATGTTCTGCACAGCGCCGGTTACGGTCTGGATGGTAGTACCGGCCAGGATTTCTTTGACGCCAACTATACTGATGCCGCCAATATTCGACTGAATCCGATTGTGGAGAACGATACGGCCAGGATCGCTACTTCCGGGACCGGGGAAGTGGGCGACAATTCCGTCGCCCTGGCAATTCAGGCTCTGCGCAACCAGAAGATCATGGGAAACAATACTTCCACGCTCAATGACTACTATAACAGCGTGGTTGGCAGGTTAGGAGTGGAAGCATACCAGGCCAGATCGTTTTCCGAAAATTGTGAACTGTTGGTGCACCAGGTTTCTAATGCCCGACAGTCGGTTCGGGGTGTTTCCCTGGATGAAGAAATGACCAACTTGGTGAAGTCCCAGCATGCCTATGACGCGGCCGCCAGAATCATCACCGTCATGGATGAGGCTTTGGATACGGTGATTCGTAGAATGGGCATAGTGGGCCGATAGGCGCTGGGAACCGCCGCTAACACAAGTACCACGGAGGGTAGTGTGCTCATACTGACACGGAGGTTGGGTGAATCGATTACCATCGGAGACAATATCAAGATCTCCGTGCTGGGCGTTCACGGACGCCAGGTGCGACTGGGAATTGATGCTCCCCCGGATGTAGTCGTTCACCGAGAAGAGATTTATGTTAAGATCCAGCAGGAAAATCGCAAGGCCTCAAAATCGATCAAGGGAGACCTGATCGGTATGGTCAAACTCCTGAAGGACAAGATTAAGGGCAAGTCAAGCAATCCGAACAAGATGACCCGGATCGATTACAAAAAACAACCCCGGCGAGGCAACCGGCCTTCCGGCCGGGATGATCGGCGATCTCGGGGAAACTAAGGTAAGCTGTGGTCAGGAGTTGACAGATGCGAATTACCAACAGCATGATCAGTGATCGCGTCGTTTACAACATGCAGCGATCTATTCGGCGCTTCCTGGATAAACAAACCCAGCTTTCCTCCGGGCGCCGCATCAACGTGCCCTCTGATGACCCCATCGGCACCCAGCGGGACCTTATCTACCGCACCGAGTTGAAGAAGAACGAACAGTACCGCAGCAACATTTCCCAGGCCCAGACCTGGATGTTATCGTATGACAGCATTCTGGCCGATCTCAAGAACATGATCTCATCGGCCAAGGAGATCGGGATCGCCATGTCTAACGGCATCTATGATGCTGTAGCGCGGGAAGGCTCGGCCAACGAAATTGAATCAACCTTCGAACGGCTCATCCAGTTGGGCAACAGTGAACTGGAAGGACGCTACATGTTCTCCGGTTTCCGTACCGACACCAGGGCTCTGGTGGCGTCCGCCAACGGCGTCACCTATGCCGGCGACCAGGGTCAGATCGACTTTCAGGTAGACGCCGCGTCGCGGATAGCGGTCAACATCAACGCGCAGGATGTATTCCTGTCATCTCTGGCGGTTCTGGGCCAGAGCGCCGACCTGAATGTAGGCATCGTTTCTACGACACTGCTGGCGGACCTGCAGGGCGGACAGGGGATCGATCAGGCTCCGGGCACTTTTACTATTACCGATCAGAATCAGGGTATCGTTTCCACCATAGACATCAGCGCTGCGATCGACATTAATGATGTCCTGACCACGATTAACGCCCAACTGGCGGCCGACGGCATCACCAACCTGCAGGTTACCATCGGCCTGGAAAAGAACAACCTGCTGCTGGATACGACCCCAAATGGTCTGATCACCAACGTTACCGCTCTGAACAAGCTTAACAACGGAACCGGCGTCGATCTTCAGCCGGGTAAGATTCTGGTGACCGACGGTGGCGCCATCAACGTCGAAGTAGATTTTTCCGGCGCCGCCACCATCGGTGACGTGATAAGTGCCTTCAACACCCAGTTGGCGGCTCAGGGGGTGGCTAATGTGACCATGCAGATCAACGGCGCCGGCACCGGACTGGACATTATCGACGCCAACGGCGTGCCGCTGGGACTGAGTATCGAGGAGACGGCTGTATCGGAGAACACCGCTTTCGGCCTGGGTATACTGGGCGCCGTCAACCCCACCCTGAACGGGCATGATCTGGAGCCGACCGTCTCATTCAAAATAGACGAAACTACCGGCACCACCGCCGTCGATCTGGGCATCCTGAGTGACTTTTCCGGGGACTTCGCCGGTGCTGATCTGAACTCCTTGTTGAACACGACTTCCAATGTGATCGACCTTAACGCCGGTAACGGCTTTAACCTGAGTACCATCGTTGTCTGGCAGGGAGAACTCAATCGCCTTATTGACCTGTCCAATCCGGCTATAAATACCGTCCAGGACATTATTGATGCCTTCAACAACTCGGGACTGAACATCACGGCCTCGATAAACCCGGACGGTACCGGTATCCAGGTAGTTAACAACGACACCACGCGGTCGCTGACTATCGAAGATGTATCGGGTGGCCGGGTGGCCAAGGAGTTGGGGATTTTCGGTTCCAGCGACATGATGGGCTCGATGCTGGTATTGGTGAATGCCTTGCGCAACAATGACCAGGAAGGTACCGGCCTGCTGCTGCAAAATCTGGATGACTCCATGCAGAACCTGCTGAACCGCCGGGCTATTGTCGGTGCCAGGGCGCTCAGGCTGGAGGGCACTCACGCTCGTTTGCTCGACCTCGATATGAGTTTCACGAAATTGCTCAGTGAAGTTGAAGATGCCGACATCAGCAAACTGATCACCGATCTGGCCACTTATGAAAACAGCTACCGGGCTTCTTTGATGGCCAGTGCCAGGATTATACAACCGACGTTATTGGAATTTTTAAGATAGGTAACCACAGGGGATAAAGCATATGCAAGTACCGACCACACGATTTGGAGAACTTCAGATTCCGGATGAGAAACTGGTCCGGATGCAGAAGCCGATATTGGGTTTTGAACGACTCAGTCGGTATTGCCTGATCGAAACGGAGGAGTTCCTGCCGTTTCTCTGGTTGCAGTCGGTCGAGGATCCGGCCGTGGCTTTTGTGGTGGTCAACCCACTGGTGATTTTCCCCGAGTATCGGATAGAAGTGCATCCCCAGGAGTTAGCCGAGTTGGAAATCACCCGGACCGACGTAATTGAAACCTACGTCGTGGTTACCATACCGGAAGACCCCGCTCGGATGACCGCCAACCTTCAGGGCCCGATAGTGATCAACACCGACAACCAGCGGGCCAAACAACTGGTGCTGGTTAATTCCGACTACCAGGTCAAACACCTGATCGTGGAGGCATTGCAGACGGCACCGACGACAACGTCGGCAGAAGAACCGGTGGAAGTCTGACACTCTTCACTCAGGGAAACGAGAAAACCGTCTTCTTATGATTGACTTGTGAGATATTCTCCAGTTACCGGCCGTTCAAACGACCGCTCCCCGAATAAAGCAGGAAGCCAATGAGCAAATTCACATCCGGAAAACATCGGCGGACCAGGCAGCGACGACAAGCCGGTGCAGCTAAACCGTCGGTTTTCCCGGAGGATTCATCACCATCTTTGGACGTGCTGCTGACTGCGGTTCGAGCCAACCCCGACGATGTGATGGCGCGCCTGGAACTGGGCGAATACTACCTGAGAAACGATCTTGAGGAAAAGATTCTTGACGCTCTTGGCGATCTGAACGAAGATTACACATTTCCGAACAAGTTCACCCGTGGTTACTACCACCGGCTCCTGGCGTTTGGTCATGCCCACCGGGGCCAGTTCGTTGAGGCCGAAAGGGCGGCCCGCCGTGGAGTTGAGGAATACCCGGACTCTCTAGATTTTTACTTTGTACTCAGCTATCTTCATCTGTCGCTGAAGGAATATGACCGGACGGTAACCGAGGCAGAGTGCTTTCTTTCGTTATATGAGCGAATCAAGCAGGGTCGGTTGCCGCCTTCCGACTTCAGCTTTACCGGTCGCCATGTCACCCAGTTGTACAACATCCTGGCCGCCGCCTACCAGGAGTTGGGTCAGTTGTCTCAGGCTCGTCAGCACTTCGAAAAGTCAATCCAGGCCGACCCCGGCAACCACCAGCCATACGCCAACCTGGCTAACCTGCTCCGACGGGAAGATAAAATCGATCAGGCGCGGGAAGTCGTCCAGCGCGGCTTGTCCCACTGTCGGCAGGTTCACGAGTTGCGTCTGCTGGCCCGTTCCCTTGAGAAAAGAGCCACCGTCTCGGCCTGCATGATAGTCAAGGATGAAGAGGAACTGCTGCCCGGTTGCCTTGAGTCCATACGCGACTGGATCGATGAGCTTATCATCGTCGACACCGGTTCCACCGATCGCACCGTAGAAATCGCCCAAGCCTACGGCGCTCGCATCTTTCACCAAACCTGGGAGGGCAATTTTTCCAAACATCGGAACTACTCTCTCAGCAAGGCCTCCTGCGAGTGGATCTTGTACATCGATGCCGATGAACGCATCTATCAGGAAGATATTCCTCTCATCAGGAAAGTTCTCGATCAGCATGATTTCAACATTGTCTCCATAAACATCTTTAACATGAACAGTGAAAATAATGAAGAGGTCACATTTCTGCCCTCAATCAGGTTATGGAGACGGGAAATCAATCTGAAGTATGAGGGCATTGTACACAATGTCCCCATCCTGCCGGAGGACCAGCCCATTATGCGGGCTGGAATTCGGCTAAAACACTTGGGTTACGGATTATCGCCGGAGAAAATGAAAGCCAAGATGGCTCGCTCCAGAGCACTGTTGGAGAAACAGATTGCGGAAGACCCCAACAATGCTTTTGCCTTTTTTAACCTGGCCCAACTGCTGCGCGGCGAGGGTTTGGAAGATCATCCTGAAAATGCCGCCCGGATCAAAGAAATCGCCGGCCGAGCGCTGGAGCTGACCCATCCTGACGTTGGTTCAGAGCGCCATATACATATTATGACGCACCACCAACTCGGCTGGGTTCATTTTGTGCTTTGTGAATACGACCAGGCGGAGCGGTACTGCCTCGATGTTCTGAAGTTCAAGCCTGATTATCTGGATGCCCTGCTTCTTCTGGGGCATATCTATCTGAGAAAGCAAATCTTCGATAAGGCGGAACACTATTACCAGAAGTACATTGAGGTTCAGGCAAGTTACAACGAAACCTGCGAGACGGACGATATCATACTGCTTCACCCGTCCAGCCTTCGGAGGGCTCATTACGGACTCGGCCTGGTTGCTGAATATACTGGTGAACATCAGAAAGCGAGAGAACATTACCGCCGGACGTTTGATCTGTCTCCTGACTTTATGGACGTGGGTCTTCGTCTGGGCCGGTTGTACCTGTCCAACCACGACTTCGAAGATGCGGAGCGATGCTTCCTGAAGCAACTGGAATTGGACGAGAAGTCTCACCCGGCTGCACTCGGGCTGGCTGATCTCTGTTTCCAGCAAAAGGACTTCAGCCGGGCAAACCAATACTA
>SDBU01005131.1_pt1 | contig 15781 bp, 12 predicted proteins | sample 2277071 | NCBI WGS metagenome assembly SDBU01 (sample SAMN10397929, study PRJNA504765) | marine sediment metagenome | isolation source: marine sediment core GS08_GC12, 126 cmbsf | place: Arctic Ocean: Gakkel Ridge, Loki's castle | collected 2008
GGAATGGGCGAAATTCTGCGGTCGCAAGTTCTGCCTCGCGACGAACAGCGGCACCGCCGGCAGCATGATCACGCGGGCCCCGCCGGTGACCACGCGGCGCAGGGCGGGCAGGTCGCCCCGGCCGGCGGCCTTGTGGATGTCGGGGCTGAGCACGTGGACGATGTGGGCGACCGCCTGCCGTCCGTATTCGATCAGCATGAAGCCGATGGCATAGATCGTAATCCGCTCGGCCCCCAGCAGCAGGCCGATGACCACCACGTCGGTGTAGTAGATCAGCTTGATCGACACGTGCCCCACCGTGGCCCACAGGCCGAAGCCGAACAACTCGCCGAAGGTCTTCCGGTCGCAGTGCCGCCGGGAAATGCAAACCGCCTGGCCGTAGCGGCGAGAGAGCACGTACACCGCCGCACAGCCGAACAGGCCGGAGGCCAACTGCACCGCCGCCAGCGCCGCCAGGCCCCACCCGGCGGCCAGGACCCACACGCTGCCGCCCGCTCGCACGGCCAGCACGGCCACGTCGACGGCGCCGCGGAGGTCGAAACGGTTCCGCGCGCAGAGGAGTTGGCGGAAGACCGCCGAGAAGAACCCCAGCCACACGTTCGCCCCCAGCAGCAGCAGGACCCATTGGGCCTGGGAGGCAAGTCCGCCGGGCACCTTCGGGAAGATCCGCCCGAACAGCGCCCCCACCCCAATCGAGGCGCCGAGCACGAGGAGGCTGACCGCGCTGAAAAACAGCAGCGAAGTGCTGACGAAACGGTTGACCTTCTCCAGGTCGCCCCGGCCGAGGTGGTAGTTGATGAACCGCCCGGTGCTGCCGCGGACGCCCATGTCGATCAGGCCCAGGTACCCGGTGACGCCCACCATCAGGGCCCACACGCCGTAGGCGGCGTCGCCGAGGGCGTGCACGACGAACGGCGAGAGGAAGAACATCACCAGCAGGTTGGTCCCGTAGGCGGACCAACTGGCCAACACGCTCCGCGAGTATGTCCGAATACTGCCCATTCTGACCCATTATCGGCGAAATCCCGGTTCTGCTCGACACGCCGACACTCCCCTTACGGCGCGGACCCGCCGTCCGCGTGGGTTCGGCGCGCAGCGGCCACATGCTGTTGTCGTATCGTCGCGGGCGCCAAAGACGCTGGATAAGGCAAGGGCCTTACCCCGCCAACGGCTGCCGGCTCCCGGGTCGCCGCCCGGGCTCGCCGTCATCGACCCATCGGCATGCTGGCCTCAAGGACCTTGTGCAGGAAGGGGATGTCCACGAACAGCAGCACGCCCATCAGCAACAGGCAGGCAGCCAGGACGACCATGATGGGCTTCTCCCGGTAGAGCTTCTCGGGGGCCTGGGCGGCGCTGTCGTTCTTCAGCCCGGTGAGAAGATAAACCGCCATGAACACGGCCACGAGCGGGAAGGCCAGGACCAGCTCCAGCCGGTAGCGGACGATGAAGGCCCCGAAGAACAGCATGGCGGCCGAGGCGTAGAACATGATCGACACCAGCAGCCGAGAGTCGGTGTAGTGGGCGAACGACTTGCGGTACGTCGCGGCCCGGGCCGGGTCGGCGAGGCTGCGGTACTCGGCGTAGCGCTTCATGGCCATGAAGTAACAGCCGATCATCCAGTAGCTCAGCCACAGCGAGGCCGGGGCGAAGTGCGGCGGGGCGACGATGAACCAGCCCATCAACATGCGAAGAGGGTTGTTGACCGCCTCGGAGAGCACGTCGAGGTACGGCAGGTCCTTGCTGCGGACCGGCGGGATGTTGTAGATGCAGCCCATCAGCCAGAAGGCCCCCATCGTTGCGGCCAGCGGGAGCGACACGAGCGACGCGACGGCCACCCCCAAGACCATCAGGGCGATCCACTGGGCGTAGGCCAGCGGCACGTTGACCTCGCCCGAGGCGGCGGGCCGGCCGCGCTTGCTCGGGTGGGCGCGGTCGGAGGCGGCGTCCAGCAGCTCGTTGATCACGTAGTTGCTCGAGGCCACCGCGCAGGCGGCGATCACGCCCAGGACAAGCCGGCCCAGCAGGGCCACCGAAAAAAACTGGGGGGCCACGCTCAGGCTCACCACCACCCCCGGCAGGATGAAGGCGTTCTTGAACCAGTGATCCGGCCGGGCGATCCGCACGTGGGCGGCGAGGGTCGGTCGCCGCACGGCGACGACCGGGAAAACGGGCGAGGTCAACTCAGGGCTCTGCATGGTGCGTTGTCCAGTCGGCCCCGGGCGCCGTGGCCGCGGCGGCCGGGCTCAGGTCTGTTTCTGGTAGAAGACGGTCCACGAATCGTGCAGGTTCACCGGCACCACTCGCCGGTACAGCCATCGCAGCGGCGAGGTCCGCCGGGCCAGCCGGTTCAGCCGGCCCAGCGGCAGGTACCGCGACAGGCGTTCGGCGAGGTACTCGACCCGGAAGAACCACTTCGCCCGGAACCGCTTGACCGCCCGCGCGCCGCCCCGGGCGGCCGCGGCGTCGAGCGTCCGACGGTTGAAATACCCCAAGTGCGCCACCCGAAAGTGCCACCACCGCCGGCCCAGCACCTTGGCGGCCACGCTGGCCGCGTCGGGGGTTACCACCACTAGCACCCCGTCGTCGCTCAAGGCGTTGACGCAGGCGGTCAGCAGCGCCACCGGGTCGGCGACGTGCTCGATGACGTCCACCAGGCACACCAGGTCGAACGTCCGCCCGGTGAGTTCGGCATGGGGGAACACCCCGCCCAGCAGGTCTACGCCGTTGCGGCGGCGGGCGAAAAGCCGGAGCGAGCGGCTGGGCTCCACGCCGACCGCCTCCAGCCCGTGTCGCTTCGCCTCGGCCACCAGAAGCCCGGTGCCGGCGCCGATGTCCAGCAGCGACCGCGCCCGCGGCGCCCGCCGCCGCAGCCGACCGACCAGCCAGCGTGCCTGGAAAGCCCGCACGTCCTGGGTCTGCTCGTAGCCGGGGTCTTCCAGAGCCTCGTACAGCGCGTCCAGGCCGGCCAGCTCGGCCGCATCGGCGAAGATGAACCCGCACCGGCGGCACTTCCACAGCGACAGCGTGCTGCCGTACCGGCTGTCGGTGATGCACAGGTCCGCCGAGGCCAGCGGCCGGGCCAGCGTGCCGTCTTTCCACGGCCGCGGCCCGGCCGGGCCGGAACAGATCCAGCAGGCCGGGGCCGACGCGTCCGTCGACGCGGCACCGCAACCGACGGCACTGGCGATGCCTGTCATTTCGCAACTCGCGCCATGGGGGCACACTCTCCCAACAAGGCACCCCCGCTCCGGGCCAACGCACCGTTCGCGCCAGGTGGGCGCCCGAGATTGCATCGGCAGCTTCTTCCGTTGGCCTTGAAGGGACTTGTCGGCTTTCCCCCGCCCCGGCGGGGGTCACGGCTCGGCCGGCGCCGCCGGCAGCCAGAGCGCCGCGTCCGGCAGGCCCTCCACGGCCGTCCGCCGGTAGCCGTGACGGCGGGCGTACTCGATAAGCGGTTTGTCCTGATCGCCCTCGAAGCCCACCAGGACCCCGGCGGGCGGATCGTCCCGCAGAAACGCCTCCAGATCCTCGGCCGACAGCACCTGCAGGCGCCGCCGTTGCTCGGGGGTCATGTAGGGCCCGACCCGCCAAGCGTATGGTCCGTTGGCCAATTCCGGATAGATCGCGCCGCCCCCTTCCAGCGGGTAGCTGGCGGCAAAGGTCAGGATTTTTCCGCCGCCGGCCACCCGCCGCAAGGCCTGCCCGGCTCGATGGGCGACCACCGGACGCCACCGGGAAGGCTGAATCAGCGATCCGTCCCGCAGGTAGAGGTCAGACCCGTGGACCACGCCGACCATCGCCACCATGGCCAGCAGGGCCAGGCCCCTGGATCGCCCGCCGGGGTCCGGGGCCTTCGCGGCAGTCATGATCACAAGCCCCAACAGCAGGAACGGCACCAGCGCGAAGAAGTACTGGTAGTGGACTGGCGTGGGCATCAGGGCCCCGGCCAACAACACGAGCAGGACCATCAGCGTCAGGGCCACCTCGAAATGCTCCCGCCGGCCTCTCCACCACCGCCCCGGCGAGGCCAGAAGCATGCACACATAGGCCACGCACAGCGCCAGCGTGGCCGGGTGGGCCATCAGGATTTCCCGGCGCATGTACAGCAGCTTCGAGGCCAGCGACATGCCGTGGTGCACGCGGCCGAGATAGTGCAGTTGGGCGTACTGGATGTAGAGCATCCGGAACTGGTAGTTGTTGAAGAAGAACGCCCGCGGCGCCGAGGCCAGCAAGGCCAACGTGGGGGCGAATCCCACCAGGCCGCCGGCGATGAACACCGCCACAGCCCCCAGCCGCTGCCGCCGGCGCGACAGGCTCGGGAACAGAAAGATGCCGATCAGGAAGGGCAGGCCCAGCGGGGCGAAGGACAGCCGGGTGCCGGCGGCCAGGCTGAGCAGCAGCCCGCTGCAGAACGTCCACCGGATGGGGTGCCGCGTTCGTCCGGCGTGAAGGTGGGCCAGCAGCGCGAGCACCGCCAGCAGGGTCGAGGAGGCGTGGTTCCAGCCCCAACCGGTCACAAAGGCGAACTGTGGGTTGGTCAGCAAGACCACCACCGCCCCCGCGGCGATGGCGAGGCGCTTGGCTTGGCCGAGTTGGGCGAACCGGGCGTAGGTCGCGGCGAACAAGGCCGCCAGTAGCCCGGCCGCGCAGGCCACCGAGACCAACCGGGCGATCAACAGCAGGTGACGGCCGAGGGCGAACAGGGCCGAATACAGGTACACGAGATTGGGCGTGTGGAACAACGGGAAATCGCGGTACGGCATTGCCCCGTTCAGACGCACCATTTCGGCCCCGGCCACGAACTCGTGCTCGTCGTGACTGACCGGGCTGCTGACGCTCCGGTCCAGCAGCAACACCGACGCCGCGACCACGACGATGACGGCGGTGACGACGACGAGGATCTTCTTGGGCTTGGGCAATGTCGCCGGCATACAGGGCTCCTCGAGCAGCGTGCGGGTCGGCTCCAGACATTGCTATCGGGATGACTCGCCGATAAACTTGAGCAGACCTTGACCGCGAGGACACCCCCGGCGAAAGAGGAGACCGGATGCCTTCCCGTCGGCCCGCCAGCCCCGCTGAAGCCCCCCCTCGGGCGGTGCTTTACGATGTCGACGGAACGCTGTACCACCTCTGGCCGGTGCGGCTGTGGATGATGTGGCGCTTGGCCCGTGCGGCGGCACGGCACCCCGTCCGGACGTGGCGGGAGGTTCGCATCCTCCGCACCTATCGCCGATGCCAGGAGCGGCTCCGCCGGCCAAGCGGCGATGCCCCCGCCGCGGCGGGCGATCAGTTGCGTGACGCGGCCGAGGCCCTGGCCCTGCCGACCGAGACGGTTCGTGCGGTGGTGGACAGGTGGATGCAGCGCGAGCCCCTGCGGGCCATTCGGCAATGGCGCCGCCGCGGGGCCCTCGAAGCGATCGCCCTGGTGAGCGAACGGGGGCTGCCGCAAGGGGTCTACTCCGACTACCCGGCCGAAGAGAAGCTCGAGACCCTCGGCGTGGCCGGGGCGATGGACGTTACGATCTTTTCCGGCCAGCCGGGGCTGGGGCGTTACAAGCCGGCCCCCGAGGGGTTCGCTCTGGCGGCCCGGCGGCTTGGCATCCCGGCCGGCGCCGTGGTCTACGTGGGCGACCGCGATGACGTCGACGGGCGGGGAAGCCGGGCCGCGGGCATGCGGTACGTGAACGTCAGGCGCTTGACCGCGCGGCGGGTGGCGCGGGCCAGGCGGGCGCCGAGCGGGTGGGCGGAGAAGCTGTTCGGCCTCGAGGATAACGGACCGGGTCACCCCGCTACCGCGCCGGGGAGAGAAGCCCTTCGCCGGCGGCCGGACCGGTCGACGACCGGTCCGGGCGGCGATCAGGCGTAGTTGGCGTAGCGGTAGTACTTTCTCCCGGCGGCCTGCTCGTCCAGGGCGATTATGCCGGCCACGTTCACCCCGGCGTTTTCCAGCAGTTGCGCCGCCTGCTCGACCGTGCGACGCGGGGTCCTGTGAATCCGCACGGCCAACAGGGCCAAGTCGACCCAACGCCCGATAATGCCCGGATCGGCAACGTTGACGGTCGGGGGCGTGTCGATGATGACCGAATCGTACGGCTGGAACAGTTCCCGCATCGTCTCCTCGGTCGCCGGGCCGCTGAGCAGTCCGCCGATGGCATCGAGGGTCACTCGGCCGGTGGGAACCACATGGAGGTTGGGCCGCCCGGTGCCGCAGACGACTTGATCGATGGTGCTCTCTCCGGCCAGCAGTTCGCTCAACCCGGCGTGGGAGCCCAGGCCGAACAGGCCCGCGATCTTCCCTCGGCGCAGGTCGGCGTCGACCAGCAGTGTCCGCTGGTGCGAGATCTCGGCGAAGCTGCAGGCCAGGTTGCCGGCGGTGACCGTCTTGCCCTCCCGCGGCTGGGCCGAGGTGATCATGCACCGCATCGCACCGCGACTGGCCAGGCGAATCAGGGCCGTGCGGAGTTGACGGACCTGCTCGCTGGCGTCGCATCGGGGTCGGTGGTGGGTCAGGACCATCGGGCTGATGTGTTCGGCCTGCCGGGCCGGTTCGACAGGCGCCTCGAGCGCCGGTTCAGCCGCGTCGGCGACCGGTGGGGGCGAGGCCGGATCGGCAGGGGTCGGCAGGGGCCGTCGCTGAGCCTGCCCCGCGGAAGGGGGCGCCTCATCGAGTTTCTCGTCGGCGAAGGCCGTGGCGCTGGCGACCGCCTTGGAGATGACGTGGACAGCCGACGTGTCGGCCGAGGTGCCATCAGCTCTGCCGGCCCTCTTCAGTGCTCGTAGAACGTGTCCCATACTCGGAGCCTCCAAAGGCTCTCCGCCCCCCGGAGGGAGCGACGGTGTCTACCCAGCCGCGGCAAGCGGCATCTTGTAGTTGGTCTCTGTTTCCGGCTGGGCGATGGCCCATCCGCAACTGGTCATTTCGCTGGTTACCGAGGCGATCTCCGGGGCCGCGATGACGTCCCGCTCATCGGCGAACGCCGCCAGCATGGCCGCGTCGCACACGTTGTTGATCAGCCGCGGGGCGCCGCCGGTCACCTGGGCGATCAGGGCCACCGCGTCGGGTTCGAAGGTGATCTTCGGCGTCCCGCCCCCGCTGGCCACGTGCAGGCGATGGCTGATGTACGGCCCCACCTGGTCGGCGGGAAGGGGTAGAAGATGGAAGCTGAGCACCACGCGCTGCCGGAAGTGCTCCCACTCCGGGCGTTGCAGCCGCTCGCGAAGTTCCGGCTGCCCCACCAGCACCCACTGGATGAGCTTCTCGGCGCGATGCTCCCAGTTGCTCATCAGCCGCAATTGCTCCAAGGCGCCGCGGCAGAGGTCCTGGCATTCGTCCACCAGCACCGCCACGCGCTGGCCCATCCGCTGCAGGGCGATCAGCCGGTCCAAGAGGGCCGACTGCATGGTCAGCCGATCGACCCGGCGGGCCTGCGGACCCAGCAGCGCCAGGTGGATGCATCGCATCAGTTGGTCGCCGCGGATCAGCGGGTCGGTGATGTTGACCATCACGGTCTGACGGCGAAGCCGCAGGCTCAGCACGTTGGACACGAGGGTCTTGCCGGCACCGACTTCTCCGGTGACCATCACCATGCTCTTGCCCTGTTCGATGGCGTAGGCCATGTTGGCCAAGGCTTCCTCATGGGCCTCGTTGGCGAAGAAGAAGCGGGGATCCGCCGTGTTGGCGAACGGGAACATCTTCAATCCGAAAGCGTCGAGATACACCGTTAGCTCCCTTACCTAAATGGCACCCAGAAAAGCCCGCACACCGTGCCAGGCCGACCGCGTCATGGGGGTGACCTGCTGCATGATCTGCGTGTACTTCACGGGATAGTTTGTGGACAGCACCACGGCCGCGGCCGCCAGGACGGTTATCGAGATCAATAGACACGTCAGCGCCGGGACCAGCAGGAAACGCCGAATCGCCCGCAAGCGGCGAGCGGCGGGCGAGATGATCGGGCCGACCACCCCCAGCAGGGGCAGGCCCAGCGATTCGGTCGCTTCCTCGCCCGAGGCGAAGCACCGGCTGAGCCGGGTCATCAGGATCACCGTGATGATCCCGAACAGCGTCCCGCCGCCGAGGGCCAGGACGAACACGTGCCACAGGGCCGGCCAACTCGGGCGATGCACCAGGACCGCCGGCTTGATCACCCGCATGTGCGTGCGGGAGCCGTTCTTTTCGGCGTCCAGGGCCATGTGCACTTCGGCCCGGTTCTGCCGCCACATGTTCACTTCCTCGTCGGCCTGCTCGATCCGGTCGGTCAGCCGCCGGTACTCCCTGGCCACCGGCACGAAACTGGCTTGGGCCGTCTGGAAGCGCTCCCGCCGTTGCTCTTTCTGAACGATCAGCCTGTCAAGCCGCCCCAGCTCGATGCGAACCTTCTCCGCAGCCGGGTTGGTCATGGGCGTACCGGCGATCCGTTGCGGCGTGCGCGCCAGCTCGGCCTGCTCGGCCTTGAGGGCCTTGTTCAGCTTCACCAGCTTGGGGTGCTTGTCGGTCATCCGGTAGTCGTCTCGCAGATGGGCGATCTGCTTCTCCAGGTCGGTCACCTTGCGCCTCTGGACGACGTACTCGGGCGTGAGGCCGCCGGCGACACCGTCGGGCGTCTTGGCGGCTTCCACGGTGGGCTCGAGTGAGGCCAGTTGGTCGGCGGCAAGCTTTCGCTGCTGCTGAAGCGTCTCCAGCTCCATGTCGATCTGCTGCACCCGCTCGACCAGGATCTGCGGGTGCTCCGGCATCGCGTCGGGATGCTGAGAGAGAAACGCGTGCCTCTGCTCCCGGAACTGGACGGCCTTGACCTTGGCCGAGTCGATCCGTTCGCTGAGGAAGTCCAGGCTCTCACCCAACTGCTCGAGCAGCCGTTGGCGGGTGGCGACGATGTAATTCTTGACCAACCGGTTCGGCACCATGTAGGACAGTACCGGGTCGCAGCTGGTCAGCGACAGCGCCACGCGATCGACGCTGGCGGACTTGACCACCCACATGGGGCGGAGACCTTTCTGGACCGTCCGGCTCAGCCGGGCCACCTCCACCTCGGCCTCGGCGGTGAACGTGCCGTCGGCGTTCTTGTCGAACCGGTCAAGGTACCCCAGGTCGGCCAGGGTCTGCCGGATGGCCGAGGTGTCGGTCAGGTCGGTCATCAGCATGGGTTTGAGGTTGCTGAAGCTCTCCGGGACCGTTTTCTCGGTCCGCCTGGCGATCGTGTCGCCATGGCGTTCGAAGACCGCTTTGGCCGTGTACCGGCGCGGCACGAAGTTGAAGGCGACGAACGTGACACAGGCGAACACCACCGCCAGCAGCATCGCCGGCTTCCGCCGCCGCCACACCATCGCCACGTAGTCGGTGAACCCGAGTTGTAGGCCTTGCTTGTTCATTATCTTGTCGCCACCGCCATTATCTGTACCTGCGGGAACTGGACGTCACTTCCGGTTCGACCTCACTGACCATGTCGGCCGGCACGTGCACAGCCTGGATCGCCGGAGTCGCCGGCCTCAGGAGGTTCTGAAGCGCCAAGCCGACCTTGGCAAGCGGATTAGCCGGCACGTAGATCACGTCGTTGTTGGCCAGCAGCACATCCCCGGACATCTTGCCGTCGCGGGCCATGTCCCAGAGGTTGATGGTGATCTTCTGCACGTCCCCCTTGATCTTCCCCTTCTCGTCCAGCTCTATTTCCTCGACGGCGGGCATCGGCGTCATGCCGCGAATGAGCTGGATCTTCTCCGGCATGGCCAGCCGGTTCAGCCCGGCCGCGGCCAGGGCGCTGAGCAAGGTGTCGGTACCGGTGTAGGAGTACACGCCGGGCCGGTTGACCTCGCCATACACGTAGAACCGCTGGCTCCGGTAGTCGGTCACCATCACCGTCACCTGCACGTCCTCGTAGTAATCGCGGAGGAGCTCCGTCAGCTCGGCGGCGATCTGCGTGGTGGTCTTGTCGGCCAGATCGAACTCCCCCACCAGCGGCAGGGAGGCCCGGCCATCGGGGCCGATGCGGACCATCAGGTGGGGGTACTCCTCGGTGGGGCGGGCATTGATCGAGATGACGTCCGGCGGCATGACCCGGTACTCCCGGCAGCCCACGGGGCTCCGGGCGCCGGCCAGGAAGGCGACCAACTTCTTCTGGTCGGTCCGTGCACAGCCGCCCAGCAGCAGCAACACAGCCGCCGCCGCCAGGATTCGTTTGGTCGTCGATACTCGCCTTGGACGATTCGGTTCCATGGTCGCACCTTCTCCAGGAAGCAAGAACCTTCTATCTTGCCCCCGAGTCATATAGCTTCGTCAGTGTCAGCGCCAGAATGCCCAGTTCCATCAGCCACGACCGCCGGCGGATGTAATCGAGGTCGTACTGCAGCTTGTGCTCCACCGCGTCCAGGCAGGTGTCGTACCCGTTGCGCACCTGGGCCAGGCCGGTGATTCCCGGGCGGACCTGAAGGCGGCAGCGAAACTCCGGGATTCGCTGATGAATCTGTTGGGCGATTTCCGGTCTTTCCGGCCGAGGGCCCACCAGCGACATGTCGCCCAGGATCACGTTGATGAGCTGGGGCAACTCGTCGACGTGGCTCTTCCGCATCCATCGGCAAAGCGGGAGGATCCGGTCGTCATCCTTGGCGGCCAGGACGGGCCCGCTCTCGACTTCCGCGTCGACTCGCATGGTCCGCAGTTTGAACATGCCGAACAGTCTCCCGTCCTTACCCAGGCGTGTCTGCCGAATGATCGCGGGTCCTCGACTGGACACCTTGATGATCACTATGCAGGCGAGCACCAACGGCAGGGCCACGATCAGCAAGGCCAGACTCAGTGCGATATCGGCAATGCGCTTGAACAGATCGAACCCGCCCCGCCCGCTGATCCGGATGCCGTCGCTAAGCCGATCCCCGTACGCCACTGTTCCAGCCAACACTGCCATGCTTCGCTCCAAGTCGTCCCCCAAGGCGAGCGGGGGACACTACGGTCATGTCCTGCCACCTGACCATGCCTCCGGGCACTTTCTGCGTGTCGGCATAGGCGCCCGGAAAGTCGCCTCGGCGTTTGGCAGGTCCGACTTCACTAAGGACAAGGACTGTAGCGGTCGTGCCGAATGAGCCGGAAGGGAAGGTCGGGCCGGCTGCACCGCGCGCAGGGGTTACTCAACATCTGACAGGTCCTACGGTTACGCGGCCATTGCCACCTCGCCGCCCCCGTCGATCCGGCCTTGGGGAACTGGGAGAGTTTAAAGCAAATGCCTTAGAACCACCGATACCAACTGCAGTGATGCTCCGCCGCGTCTCTGCGCAGTAGCCGGGGCCGAGCGGGGCACGGGAGCCGTATAAATGTCAGGGATAACAGCCGGTATCGGGTTGATCAGCGGGATCAAGACGGCGGAGCTTATCGACCAACTGATGGCGATCGAGGCCCGGCCGATCCTGTCGCTGCAGGGCCGTATGGCCCGGCTGGACACCAAGACGACCGCATGGATGAGCGTGTCGGCCAGCCTGCTGAGCTTGAAGCTCTCGGCCGGCAACTTCTCCGAGCCGGACACGTTCGAGGCCACCAAGGTCACCTCCAGCGACCAGACCGTCCTGACCGCCACCGCCGACGCGGGGGCGAGCCTGGGCACGTACCAGTTCACCGTCCGCCGACTCGTCCAGAGCCACCAGTTGATCTCCGCCGGCCTGGCCGACACCGACACGACGCCGTTGGGGGCCGGTACGATTACCCTCGATATCGGCGCCGGCAACCTGAATCCGGCCACGGACCTGGGGTTCCTCAACGGGCAGCAAGGCGTGCAGCGAGGAACCATTCGCATCACCGACTGGGCCGGCAGCACCGCCGACGTGGACCTCATCGACGCCGTCACCGTTACCGACGTGCTGGACGCCATCAACGCCGAGTCCGGCGTCAGCGTCACCGCCGAGGTGATCGGGGGGAGCATCGTCCGGACCGACGCCACCGGCCTGGGCAGCGGCACCTTGACCGTGGCCGAGGTGGGCGGTGGGCAAGCCGCCGCGGACCTCGGCATCCTCGGCTCCGCCATCGACACGGCCCTGACCGGCAGCGTCGTCAATACCGTCACGATCAACACCAGCCTCGACCTGCTCAACGACGGCAACGGCATCGAGCGGACCGAGCTCGGCAACGATATCGACATCACCCTCGGCGACGCGACGGTGCTGGACATCAACCTCTACGGCACGGTCATCGACGGCGAGGAGACCATCAACTACACCACCTACACGCTGGGCGACGTGCTGGACGCGATCAACGACCACGAAGACAACGCCGGCAAGCTCGTCGCCTCCATCAGCGACGACGGAATGGGCATCAAGCTGGTCGACACCACCGGCGGCGGCGGGAACCTGGTGGTCGCCGACGCGGCTAACAGTTCGGCCGCGACCCAACTCGGCATCGCCGGCACCACCGCCGGGGCGATCGGCTCGGACGTCGAGGTCACCGGCGGCCCGGTGATCGCCGACCTCAACAGCGTCCTGCTGGCCAACCTCGACGGCGGAACCGGGCTGACGCTCGGCCAACTGGACCTGCAGGACCGCGCCGGCAACACCACCACGGTGGACCTGTCGGGCGCCACCAGCGTGGGCGACATCCTCCAGGCGATCAACAACAACGGCACGGTGTCCATTACCGCCTCGCTCAACGCCGCCGGCACCGGCATCACCCTCACCGACACCACCGGCAGCACCGCCAATAACCTGGTGGTCGCCGACAACGGCGGCACCGTGGCCGCCCAGCTCGGCCTCACCGTCGACGACGCCGTCACCGAGGTGGCCGGCACCAACGCCCAGCACAAGTACGTTTCCACCCAGACCCGCTTGAGCGACCTGAACCCGATCGAGCCGTTCACCGGGGGCTCCTTCACGATCACCAACAGCAACGGCACGTCGGTGACCGTCAACGTCTCGGCATCCAACGTGGTGCGGGTGGAAGACGTCATCCAGTCGATCAACGCGGCCGCCGACGCCACCCTCAGCGTCACCGCGTCGCTCAACGACAGCGGCACCGGGCTGCTGCTGACCGATGCGGCGGGCGGGGCGATGGAGCTGACCGTCGCCGAAATCGGCACCGGGCGGGCGGCCCACCAACTGGGCATCTACGGCACGGCCGAAGAGGGCGAAACCGAGATCGACGGGTCGTTCCACACCACCGTCACCATCGATGCCGACGACACGCTGGACGACGTGGTCGACCTGATCAACGCCGCCGACGCCGGCGTCACCGCCGCGGTGATCAACGATGGATCGAGCACGAACCCCTATCGCCTCATCCTCAGCAGCGACATCACCGGGAAGGCCGGCGAGATCGTCGTCGACACCGCCGGCACCGTGCTGAGCATGACCACCTTCGTCGAGGCCCGCGACGCGCTGGTTTACCTGGGCACGCCCGGCACGGCCAACGCCGTCGTGCTGACCAGCTCCAGCAATCAGCTCTCGGGGGTGATGAGCGGCGTGACGCTCGACCTGGTGGGCACCGACGACGACCCGGTCAGCATTACCGTCTCGCGCGACACCGCCGCGATCGTCAGCCGGATGGAGACGTTCGTCAGATCCTTCAACACCGTCATCAGCACGCTGGACGACTTGACCCGGTTCGACCCCGAGACCATGGCCAGGGGCACGTTGTTCGGCGACGGGTCGGTCTGGCTGATCCGATCGCGGCTGGTGAACCTGGTCCTCAACGCCGTGGACATCAGCGGCAGCTACACCCGGCTCTCCAACGTGGGGTTCTCCCTGGAAGAGGGCGGGAGCCTGGCCTTCGACGCCGAGGTGTTCCAAGACGCCTACGCCTCCGACCCCACCGGCATGGCCTCCCTGTTCACCGAGGAGGCCGATACCGAGGAGGTGACCGAGTTGGGCATGACCACCGAGCAGGCGGTGGCGGGCACCGGCGGCATCGGGGCGGTGTTCACCCACACCCTCGACACGCTGACGCGAGACTACGACGGGCTGATCGCCAACATCACCGAGGGGCTGGACGGCCAGTCGGACATCCTGAACGACCGCATCGAGTACATCAACGTGCTGCTGATCGGGAAACGCGCCCGGCTGGAGCGGCAGTTCATGGCCATGGAAATGGCCCTGGCCCAGCTCCAGGCCCAACAGTCTTCATTGAATTCCCTGGCCTTCCTGATGACGCCGTACGAGTAGCGGCGTGGAGCCGACATCAAGGCGCCCATGAGCGAGAAACCGGTAGCCGAATACCTAAAGGCCAAGATCATGACGGCCACGCCCGAACAGCTCCACACCATGCTGTTCGACGGGGCGATCCGTTTCTGCGAGCAGGCCAAGGGGGCCATCGCCGCCGGCGACATCTCCGTCACGCACGACCGCATGCTCCGGGCCCAACGGATCGTCCTGGAACTGTCCAGCAGCATGAAGGTGGAGATGAACCCCGAGCTGTGCGGCAAGCTGTCCAGCTTGTACAACTACGTCTACCGGCTGCTCATCGACGCCAACCTCAACAAGGACGCCGCCAAGGTCACCGAGGCCCTCCGCCTGCTCCACTACCAGCGGGACACCTGGCTTCTGGCGCTGGAGAAACTGGCCGCCGAACGCACCGCCGCCGCCGGGGCCGCGGCCCTCACCGACGAACCCCCGGAGCCGCCCGCGCACCCCGCCCTCGACACCCCCGCCGGTGGCCGACTGTCGGTGGAGGGATAAGCCGACCGAAACCCCCGGCCGCGACGACCGGCGCGTCGGCCGGCCCCCAAGACCCCCCCCCGCGGCGCCGGCGTTGCCCACTGGCGGTGTTTCAGCGGAGCAGCTCGCACCGGGTGACGTCGCCCGGGACGCCGATGATGAATACCCCGGAGATCGTCTTGAACCGCTCGTCGTCGTGAAGTGCGCTGACGACCTTCTTGTCACGCGTGACCTCGACGATCTGCGGCTGCTGACCCACGTGTCCGTGCCCCCCCCAGTTGCAGATCACCGTGTTCCCGTTAGGCAGCCGTTGCATGCCCGCGACGAAACGCAGCGGGTTGCCCGGCAGGTCGTTCTCGTTGATCTCCCAGACGACCTTGCCTTTCGGATCGACCTCGATGACCTGGTGCCCGTCGCCGGTCGCCATGAGCGTGTTTCCGTTGGGTAGACGAATCCCGCCGAAGGCCTTCTTGGGCTTGTACTGCCAGACGATCTTGCCCGACGGGTCGTACTCCCGCACCACACCGTCGCTGTACTGGCCGATGAGGTAATTTCCGTTGGCCAGCTTGCGGGAGCCGCGCATCTGGCCGTGGGCCCGCTTGCTGTTGGTGGTGAGCTTGACCTCCGCGACGATCTTGCCGGCGCGGTCCACCTCGATGATCCGGCAGGGCCCCGACTCGGCCACCATGACCACGCCGTTCGGCAAGGGCTGGCAAGCGTGGATTTCGTTGGACGCGGCCGTCTTGTACTCCCAGACGACCTTCTTGTCGCGCGTGACCTCCTGAACGCCCTTGAGATGCGTCAGCAGGATATTCCCATTCGGCAGCAACCACGCGTCCTGGGGCCGCCGGGCCGGGTACTCCCATTCGATCTCCCCGTCCTTGTTGACCAGGAAGACCTTGTTTGCGCCGTAGTCGGTGCAGATGAAGGCATGCCCCAAGGTGGTCGGCTTCTTCGGAGCCCCCTCGGCCGCAAAGGTCACAGCCGAAGCAACGCCCAACAATACAACGGTCGAAAGCCAGGTCCTCAAGTCCACAGCAAGCTCCTCGTCTCAGTCAGGCCGGTGATCTCAACGGCTCAACGCGGCGAGGATTGTAGCAGAAGGAGCACCGCAGGCGCCCGCAAAAACGAGCGAATGCCGACCAATCGGCCTCGGGGG
>SDBU01005132.1_pt1 | contig 15776 bp, 10 predicted proteins | sample 2277071 | NCBI WGS metagenome assembly SDBU01 (sample SAMN10397929, study PRJNA504765) | marine sediment metagenome | isolation source: marine sediment core GS08_GC12, 126 cmbsf | place: Arctic Ocean: Gakkel Ridge, Loki's castle | collected 2008
CATCGACTACAAGGATATCGACACCCTGAGCAAACTCACCAGCGCCCAAGGCAAGCTCTTTTCGCGCAAGCGCTCGGGCAACTGCGCCAAACACCAGCGCAGAACCCGTCGCGCGCTCAAGCGCGCGCGCATCATGGCGCTGATGCCCTTCGTGAGCTGATTCACCCCCGCGGCCGGCAGTGCGTGCGTTCAGCCGTGCGGCGTGGCCGCCGAACTGGAGAACGTGCAAATGAAGCTCATCCTCAAACAGAGAGACAGCGGCAGGATCGTGGAGAGGTTCACAGAATAGCGCGGAGACCGCAAGCACTTGTGAAGGGACGACGGGAGACCGTTGCAGAATTCGGGGGCCGCGCGTTTGCCGCCGTACCCACGCTGCTGTCGTATAGATTTTATCTCAGTTGGTTGTGTTTTGTAGGGGCGCATCGTCGCAGATCCCGGTCGAAGGCCGAAGGCCGGAGATGCCGGGGCACATGCGCCCTCTTCTTTTGTGCCTCCTCACGACCGCTGCTGACCGCGCCCCGATGCACACGGCGGACAAATGGCGCAACCCCCATCCATTCTGGCCAGACCGCCGCGTTTGGTGGGGCCGCCTAGCGGCGTATAATGGGGCCACTCGTGCGCCAGCCACAGAGTGTCATCTGTCGATAGCTCGACTCAGCCGCGCGAGCTCTGCATGTTGCTGGAGGGGATGGGGCTTTGAGACAGCCGGAAGCGTCAACGACCGAGCGCCCCCAACGCGATCTGACCTCGGGGGCCTTGGGCAAGCATCTTCTGACCCTTTCCGTGCCCTCAACGGCGTCGATGGCCCTCTTCTCTGTCGTGGGTCTGGTGGATGCGTACTGGGTGGGGCAACTGAGCAGCACGGCGCTGGCAGCTCAGGCCATGGCCACCGCGGTGCGCATGGCGCTCATCAGCCCGATGATGGGACTCTCGGCCGGAGGGATGGCGGTTGTGGCCCGCTGCATCGGCGCCCGTGACCAGCCTGCCGCGGACCATGCCATCATGCAGACGATCTTGATGGTCGTCCTGTTCGTTCTTCCGCTATCGCTTCTGGGCCAACTCGGGGGAGTGACGGCTCTGCGCTGGATGGGCGCCGAGGGGCCTCTGCTGGCTGAGGCAGTCGCCTACATGCGTATCGTCTTTGGCGGACTCCTCTTCATGGAGATGCTGCCCACCTTGAATGGTGTCATCATGGGGACAGGGCGCCCAGAGTATGTGTTGCGCTTCAACCTGGCCAACATCGTGGTGATGATGCTGCTGGAGCCTGTGCTCGCGTTGGGGCTGGGTCCGTTTCCCAGGTTGGGGATTCGCGGCGCAGCCTGGGCCACTGTGCTGGGGAGCGCCTCTGGTGTTGCCGCTCAGCTATGGACCCTCTGGCGGGGCGGGTGCGGAGTGCGCCTGCACCTGAGTGACATCCGCCCTGACCCGTCCACGATGCGCCGAGTTCTCAAGATCGCCCTGCCCACCACGGCCCAGCGCCTTTCGCCAAACCTGGCAAGTGCACTTTTGATTCGGCTGGTCTCCTCGTTTGGCAGTGACGTGCTCACCGCCTACAGTGTGGTCAGCCGTCTGTTTGGCTTCTTCCAGTTTCTCCCCATGGGCATCTCTGGGGCGACGGCGTCCCTGGTTGGACAGAACCTGGGTGCAGGCAAGCCCGAGCGCGCCGAGCGCTCGGTCACCAGCGGCAGCCTTGCCTCTGCGGCTACCTCCCTCGTCCTTTACGCAGCGTTGGTCATCTGGCCAGCACAGCTTCTCGGCCTGTTCACCGATGATTCCGCGGTCATCGCGGTCGGATTGATTGCGTCCAGGTTCATGGTGACCTGGGGAACCTTCCTGGCTTGGTCCACCGTGGTCGGAAGGGCTCTCGTCGCCGCGGGCGATGCGCTCTCTCCCATGTGGGTCAATATCGGCGCAATGTGGTTGGTGCTGTTGCCCCTTTGCTGGGGGCTCTCAGGGGCGCTGGGCCTGGGACCGCAGGGCATCTGGTTGGGGATGTCGCTGGGCACTCTGCTGGGAGCCGTGGCCATGGAGCTGGTCTTCAGGCGGGGTGCATGGAAACGAGTCATCGTGTAGAATCGGAATGTTACAGGCCGCGCCTTCCAAGATTCGCACCAACAGGGGGCCCGGAGGAATCATCTCCTCATGCCCCACTCTTGATGGAGGAACACAACATGACAAAGGACTGGCAAGACCCATCCATTGTGGGCCGGAACAAGGAACCGGGGCACGTGCCCCTGGTGCCCTATGCTGACCGGGAGACGGCGTTGGTGGGAGACCGACGCGCGTGCGCCTACTTCAGACTGCTCAATGGCCAGTGGAAGTTCACTTTCGCGCCCAACCCGGCCTCGTCTCCCACAGACTTTTTTCTGACCAACTACGACGACACCTCCTGGGATGCCATCGAGGTGCCGGGGAACTGGCAGGTTCAGGGGCACGGGAGGCCCATCTACACTAACATCCAGTACCCCTTCGCCATCGATGACTTGCCCAGAGTGCCCGAGGACGACAACGAGACTGGCTGCTATCGCTGCGAGCTCACCGTTCCCCAGAGCTGGGACGGTCGCCAGATCTTTTTGCTGTTTGAGGGCGTTGACTCGGCCTTTCACCTGTGGGTGAATGGCCGCGAGGTGGGCTACAGTCAGGGGAGCAGACTGCCCGCAGAGTTCAACGTCACCCAGCATGTGCAGCCCGGTGCTAACATGCTGGCCGTGAAGGTGTATCGCTGGTCGGATGGCAGCTACCTGGAGGACCAGGATCACTGGCGTTTGAGCGGCATCTACCGCGACGTCTATCTCTACGCAGCGCCCCAGGTCAGCGTGCGAGACTACTGGGTGAGAACCGAATTAGACGATGACTACTGCCATGCCACCCTCAGAGTCCGGGCCAAGATCGGGAACTTTTGTCCGCAACGCATCGAGGGCTATTCGCTGGAAGCGACGGCGCTCGACTCTCAGGGCATCGCGGTGTGGTCACAGACGCTGACCGCCGATGTTGCCGTTGAGGGGAAGGGCGAGCTGACCCCGGAACTGGTGCGCGATCTGCCCAACCCAAAGAATTGGTCGGCCGAGGAGCCCAATCTCTATCTACTGCTCCTTGTCCTGAAGGATGCTTCCGGCCAGGTCATTCAGGTCGAAAGGTGCAAGTTCGGCTTCCGACGCGTGGAATTGCACAGTGGACAACTCTTGGTCAACGGCGTGCCGGTGTCGATCAAGGGAGTGAATCGTCACGATCACCATCCCGACCGGGGCAAGGCGGTGACCGTGGAGTCGATGATCCAGGACATTCGTCTCATGAAGCAGTTCAACATCAATGCCGTGCGCGCCTCGCACTACCCCAATGACCCGCGATGGCTCGACCTGTGCGACCAGTATGGCCTGTATGTCTTTGACGAGGCCAACATCGAATCCCACGGTGTCTGGGACCGCCTGACTAAGGATCCAGAGTGGGAGCACGCCTTCATGGAACGGGGCGTGCGCATGGTGGAGCGGGACAAGAACCACCCCTCGGTGATAGTCTGGTCGCTGGGCAACGAGTCGGGCTACGGCCCCAACCACGTCACGCTCGCCACCTGGATTCACCGACACGATCCCACCCGGCTGGTGCACTATCATCCGGCTGGGAATGCGCCAGAGGTGGACATCCTGGCCCCCATGTACCCCACTGTGGACAGGATCGTCGAGATGGCCCAGGACGAGACGGAGACTCGCCCGGTGATCATGTGCGAGTATGCCCACTCGATGGGCAATAGCACCGGCAACCTCAAGGAGTACTGGGAGGCCGTAAGGACATACAAGAGGCTGCAGGGAGGCTTTATCTGGGACTGGGTCGATCAGGGCATCCGCCAGATGACGGCGGATGGTGAGGAATGGTACGCCTATGGGGGCGATTTCGGCGATGAGCCGAACGACGGCAACTTTTGCATAAACGGCCTCGTCTTCCCCGACCGCACCGTTCAGCCGGCTCTGTGGGACTACAAGGCGATTCTCCAGCCGATGACGGTCGAGCCCCTGGACCTGCAAAAGGGAGTCCTCAGGGTTGTCAACGGGTACCACTTCTCAGATCTGTCTGATCTGGACATCACCTGGAAGGTCACCGCCGATGGCCAGGTGCTCGAGTGCGGTCGTCTGCCCACCTTGACCACTCCTGCGGGCGCGGAAGAGACCATCACCGTGCCCTTCAGCAGGCCCCACGTGACGCCGGGCACCGAGTACTGGTTGGGCCTCAGCTTCAGACTGTCCAAGCCAACCCTCTGGGCAGATAGAGGGCACGAAGTGGCCTGGGCCCAGTTCAAGCTGCCTATCAGAGTGCCCGCCGTATCGCCGCTGCCGGTCGCGGACATGCCGGTGTTGAGTCTGGAAGAGTCGGAGGCGACGTATGTGGTGGATGGTGGCGGCCTGCGCCTGGTCTTTGCCAAGGCAGAGGGCACGGTCAGCTCATTTGTGTACGAGGGCACAGAGCTGTTGGCACGTGGGCCCATGCTGAACCTGTGGCGCGCCCCCACCGACAACGACGCCAACCGCTCTGAAGGTCTGTGGCGCGGGGCAGGTCTGGACAGGCTGGAGCAGCGTGTCATGTCCGTCGTCGCCAGCCAACCTCGACCGCAGGTGGTTCGCATCGCCGTGCAAGCGACCCTCGAGGCGCCCGATCTGGGCTCGAGGTGCGTGTGCGACTATGCCTACACGATCTATGGCAGCGGCGACCTGCTGATAGAGATGTGCGTCGCGCCTGCCGGCGACCTGCCGCACCTACCCAGGATTGGGCTCCAGATGACCGTGCCAGGCGGCCTCGAGCACTGCACCTGGTACGGGCGTGGTCCCCACGAGACCTACCGCGACCGCAAGAACGGAGCCCGGGTTGGCGTCTACTCGGGAACGGTCGATGAGCAATACGTTCCCTACATCATGCCGCAGGAAAACGGCAACAAGACCGACGTCCGCTGGGTCGGCCTGAGCAACGCCGATGGCCTGGGGCTGCTGGCCGTAGGAATGCCGCTGCTCAACGCGAGCTGCCACCATTACACCACCCAGGATCTCGCCGAGGCCAGGCACACCCACGAACTCACCAGGCGCAAGGACATCACCCTCAACCTGGACCTGGTCCAGTCTGGCCTCGGTGGGGCGAGCTGCGGGCCCGGCACCCTGCCCCAGTACCTGATTCCCGTAGAGAAGGTCTGCTGGAGGGTGAGGCTGCGGCCCTTCTCCAGAGATTCACTATCTCCGGTGGAGCTCAGCAAGCAGGTCTTGGAAGAGATGTAGGGCGTAGGGGCGCATCGTCGCACATCCCGGTCGGAGGCCGAAGGGCAGCGGAGCTGCATGAAAAGACACCGGAGATGCCGGGGCGATGCGCCCCTACTGGCTCATGTCGCCATTTGACGCCAGACCCCTAGCTCATACAATCGAGACGGAATGAGCGAGCCCACGATCAATCGCGCCAAACTACCCCCGCCGACCACTGGGCGCGTGATGGAGCGCCTGGCGGCGGCACTGCTATTGGTGTACCTCGTTGGCGTGGTCGTGGGGTGCGGCAGTGGGCAGAGCGGCGCGAGGGCGCTGGGGCAGGCCGTACAGAACAAGGGCTCCGATACCCTGGTCAACCTGGCCCTGGCCTGGGCCGAGGCCTACATGGCCCTGCACCCCGATGCGCTCATCTCGGTGACCGGCGGCGGCTCAGGCACGGGCATCGCTGCCATGATCAACGGCACCGTGGACATTGCCAATGCCTCGCGAGGGATGAAGCCCGAGGAGATCCAGGCGGCCAGGCGCAACGGTGTCACCCCAGTCGAGTTCGTCGTCGCTCGCGACGCCATCGCGGTGGTGGTCAATCCTTCCAATCCCGTTGACCGGCTCACCCTGGGGCAGATCTCGGACATCTACACGGGCAAGGTCACCAACTGGCACCAGGTCGGCGGTGACGATCGCCCCATCGTGCTCCTGTCTCGTGAGTCGAACTCGGGAACCTATGTCTTTTTTCTGGAGAACGTGATTCGCCTGGGAAGAGAGGACAGCGACCTGCTCTTCTCGCCCGAGACGTTGCTCATGCCCTCGTCCGAGGGGATCAGCGCCGAGATCCGGCAGAATCCGAACGCCATCGGCTACGACGGGCTGGGCTATGTGACCCATGACCAGAAGATGGTGGCGGTGGCGCGTGACGCCGATGGCCCTTACGTGATGCCAGCCGTGGAAACGGTTGACGATGGGTCCTATCCCATCTCGCGCCCGCTTTACATGTATACTGCGGGCCAGCCCAGCGGGCAGATCGAGGCGTACCTGGCGTGGGTGCTGAGCGACGGCCAGTCGCTGGTGTCGGAACTGGGCTTTGTTCCCCTGCGGTGAACGACGAGACCGCGGAGGCGTGAAAGCAATGGTGATAGCCACATGACAACGCGATCGGTCGGGTCCCTTTCGGCACTCAGGTCCCGCTGGCGGGAGTTCGCCGTCGAGACTCTGATCCGGGTGTTCGGGCTTTCCACCATCGGCTTGGTGACCCTCATCTTTGTGTTTCTGCTTCGAGAGGGCCTCCCCATCTTTCTTGAGGTCCCCTCTGGCGACCTCCTTCGCACCCGATGGTACCCCACATTCGGCCTGTTCGGCGCAATGCCCTTGCTCTTGGGCTCGGTGCTAATCACTCTCGCCGCCATGGCTGTGGCCCTCCCCCTGGGGGTGGCGACCGCCGTCTTTGTGCGTGAGGTGGCCCCGGCCTGGGCGCGGAGTATCCTCAAGCCGATGATCGAGGTGTTGGCGGGGATCCCGTCGGTGGTGCTGGGCTTCTTGGGGATGACTGTAGTGGCTCCCCTGGTGCGCACGAGCCTTGCTGTACCCACCGGCCTGACCGCCCTCAGTGGCGCGGTCATTCTGGCCTACATGTCGCTTCCCACCATCATCAGCGTTGCCGAGGACGCGCTGGACGCCGTCCCCAAGAGCTATCGAGATGCAGCCCTGGCCATGGGAGCCACGCAGTGGCAGACCATCTGGCGAGTGGTGGTGCCGGCTGCGCGCTCGGGCATCGTCACGGCCCTGATGCTGGGGATGGGACGGGCCATTGGCGAGACCATGGCGGTGATGATGGTTACCGGCAACGCGGCCCGTATGCCCCTCTCGGCTGACTCCCTCCTTCGTCCGGTGCGCACCATGACCGCGACCATCGCCGCCGAGATGGGCGAGGTCGCTCAAGGGAGCAGGCATTATCATGCCCTCTTCGCCATAGGGATCATTCTGTTCGCGCTGACCTTCGTGATCAACCTTGTCGCAGCCTCAGCCATGTTCAAGAGACGCCCAAGAGGGGGACTGCGCTGATGCATCATCGCATAGTGCAGCGGCTGGGGTTTGCTGCCCTGAGTCTCGCGGCGCTCTCGGTAGTGGCGCCCATCCTGCTGGTAATCGGCATCATCGTGGTACGGGGGCTGAGCGCCATCAACTGGGAATTCCTCACCGCCATGCCCCGAGATGGCATGAGGGCGGGGGGCATCTTTCCGGCGATCGTTGGCACCCTCTTGCTCACGCTGGGCACGGCGTCAGCGGCCATCCCGGTGGGCGTGGGCGGAGCCATATACCTGGGCGAGTACGCTCGGGATACCTGGCTCACTCGAACGATCCGATTGGCCATTCTCAACTTGGCTGGCGTGCCTTCAGTCGTGTATGGGCTGTTTGGCCTGGGACTGTTCGTGTTACTTCTGCAGTTCGGGACGTCCATCCTGGCCGGCTCCTTGACCTTGGCCATCATGACCCTGCCCATCGTCATCAGCACCGCCGAGGAAGCGCTGCGTGCCGTCCCCATAGAGTTTCGAACGGTCAACGCCAGCCTGGGAGGGACTCGCTGGCAGGGAATCCGGCGCGTCGTGCTCCCCCAGGCCATGCCCGGCATCATCACCGGCGTCATTTTGGGGCTGCTTCGGGCGGCCGGGGAGACAGCGCCCATTCTCTTTACCGTGGCTGCGTTCTTTCTGCCTCGCCTGCCTCGGTCGCCCTTCGACCAGACGATGGCCCTGCCCTATCATCTCTTTGTGGTCAGCACCCACATTCCGGGCATGCCCCAAGAGATCCAGTACGGGACCGCGCTGGTGCTGTTGGCGCTCGTGCTCTCCATGAACGTGGTCGCCACCACCATCCGCGGCTACTTCAGGAGGCGGCGAGAGTGGTGAGCACGTTGACTCTGGCACCTTCAGATACCATGTCGCCTGAACGCGAAGCAAAGATCAGCGTCCAGGATGTCACCTATAGCTACGGGGAGAAGGTCGCCCTGCGAGGCGTGACCCTCGATGTTCCGGCCAACGCCATCACTGCTTTCTTTGGTCCAGCCGGTGGGGGCAAGACCACCTTGCTGCGTCTCATCAATCGGCTCAACGACCTGGTGGAGGGCACCCTGATGTCGGGGCGAATCCTGCTGAACGGAGGCGACATCTATGCTCCTCACGTGGACGTCGCCAGCCTGCGGCGTCGGGTGGGAATGGTGTTCGCCTTGCCTCTGCCCCTGCCCGGCACCATCCGCGAAAACGTGCTCTACGGCCCGACACTCGCCGGCGAGCGCGATCCGACGCGCCTGGAAGAGATCCTGACCCGCAGCCTCAATCAGGCCGCCCTGTGGGACGAAGTGAAGGACCGACTCGATGCCCGGTCCCGCGAGCTGTCCGGTGGCCAGCAGCAGAGGCTTTGCATTGCTCGCAGCCTGGCTCTTGAGCCTGAGGTCCTGTTGCTGGATGAGCCCACCTCGGGCTTGGATCCCATCTCCACTGGCAAGGTAGAAGAATCGCTCTTTCAACTGAAAGAGAACTATACTATCGTCATCGTGCCCCACAGCATACAACAGGCCGCCCGCGTGGCCGACTGGGCTGGCTTCTTTCTCATGGGGGAACTGATCGAGTATCGGCGTGGGGCCGCGATCTTTACTTCGCCACGGAGTCGGCAGACTGAGGACTATGTGACGGGCAGGTTCGGCTGATCGCACCTGACATGGACCTGTCTTGAGCCGCGTCTTGAGGGCGAACTGAATCGTGTCCACACAGAAGAGATGGCATCTCCATTCGAGGCTGCGGAGCCCAGACGCGGCATGATCATTCGGAAGCGCAAAGCCCGAGTATGGCAAAGATAATCGTAGAGAATCTTGACTTCTATTATGCCGACAAGAAAGTGCTTTCGGACATCTCCCTTCATATCGACGAGCGCCGCATCACAGCGCTCATTGGCCCCTCGGGGTGCGGCAAGTCTACTTTTCTGCGATGTCTCAACCGGATGAACGATACCATACGTGACACTCGGCTGACGGGCCGGGTGCTTCTTGACGGTCAAGACATCTACGCTCCCGGCACCGACGTGGTTGAGCTGAGGCAAAAGGTGGGCATGGTGTTCCAGAGACCAAACCCCTTTCCGCAGTCTATCTTCAACAACGTGGCCTTTGGTCCCCGCGTGTTGGGGCTCAGCCGGGACCGTGACTTGAACGAGATCGTGAAGGAGAGCCTGCGAGGAGCGGGCCTGTGGGACGAAGTCATGGAGAGCCTGGACCAGGACGCCCTCAGTCTGTCTCTGGGCCAGCAACAACGATTGTGCATTGCGCGGGTTATGGCCGTCAAACCCGATGTCATCCTCATGGACGAGCCGGCTTCGGCGCTGGACCCCATCGCGACCCTGAGGATTGAGGATCTTATGCGCGAGCTTGTCCAGAACTACACCATCGTCATCGTCACCCACAATATGCAGCAGGCGGCGAGGGTGTCCGATCAAACCGGCGTCTTTATGTTGGACGAGAGCCAGGTTGGCGTGATGGTGGAGTATGGGCTCACCAGGCAGGTTTTCACCAATCCACAGGATCCACGTACTGAGGGATACATCACCGGTCGGTTCGGCTGATACAGGTCTGCGTTGTGAAAGGATGATGATGATGCTCAGGCAAACCTATGAGCGAGATCTTCAGCGCCTCCAGGACGACGTTTTGGCCCTGGGAGGCATGGTGGAGGAGGCAATCACCGCCTCGGTCGCCAGCCTGAAGCGGCGAGATATGGAAGCCTCCGAACAAGTGATTGCCCAAGACCAGGCCATAAACCACAAACGCTTCGGCATAGAGAGGGATGCCCTGGTGTTGATCGCCACCCAGCAGCCCATGGCCAGCGATCTGCGCGTGCTGGCAGCTATCCTGGCCATCATCAGCGAGCTCGAACGCATCGGGGACTATGCCAAGGGCATTGCCAGGATAAACCTGATGATCGGCCCTGAACCGCTGGTGAAGCCTCTTGTGGACATCCCCCGGATGGGCGAGAAGGCGCGCGATATGCTGCACCGCGCCCTGGTTGCCTTTGCAGAGCGAGACACCGACCTGGCGCGGACAATTCCCAAGGAGGACGATGAGGTCGATGATCTCTATAATCAGGTTTATCGAGAGCTCATCACCTACATCATCACCGACCCCAGGACCCTGGATCAGGCCAACTATCTCATGTGGGCCGCGCACAACCTGGAGCGAGCCGCTGACCGGGTGACCAATATCTGCGAGCGTGTGGTCTTTACCGTAACCGGGGAGATGATAGAGTTGGACCATCATCCCGACACAGGCCTGGTGAACAGGGCTGGGGCGGACTCGGGCTAACCAGGTTGAGACTGGCTGGTGGTGCAACTTCCAGGGCCAACTGTGACGGCCTGCATCGTCGGCCCTCTCACGAACTGCTAAGACATCCGCTTCCGTTTGCCTATGGCCAGGATGCGGGGTGATTAGTGTGCCGCTCCATTGGCGACGAACCGCACACTCAATGGACTCATGCCCAGAGCCCGACATTCCTTGCCGCCTCCGGCTGCGCAGATCCTCAGGGGATCACGGTCACCACCGCCAAGGGCAGGCAGTGGTCGGGCAAGAGGTGGCCGGTCTGCTCCTGCATCGGAAGCCGCTGGAGGGTCGTGGAATGGTACATTCCGATGAAAATGGTATAGCGACCCGGGGGGGTTTGCGGCGGGATGAGTAGGCGATGCTCGTCCAGAATGATCTCTCCCGCCTCCCATCCAGAAGTGGGCCTTTGCCAGTTCGCTGGAACGCTATCATGCTGGGTCCAGATCCTCCCATCATCCCCCACCAGGTGCACAAAGACCTTATGGTCCTCCGTCGCCTCGCCTACGGCGCGCCAGTAGAGCCGCAGGAGCATCTCTTCACCGGCCTCGTACTCCTCGGCCGGCAGATCGTATCCCAGGAGTTCGCTCTGGCCACCCACGCGTACCACCAAAGGATGCTGGATGGGCGGTGCAGCGAATAGCCGCTCGCGATGCTCTATCCGCACCTGACCCAAATCGAGTTCGCCTCTCTGACCGCTGACCGTCAGACGGAGGCGATAGGCGCCGGGGGACAGCGAGTCGAGTGGCAATCTGTAAGCTGCTCGCACGGTCTCGCCCGGCTGCCACTGTGAGGTGAGATACTGGTAGGCCAGGGGCATCTCGTGGTGCGCAGCGACGCTGCCGCCTTCGTCGAGCAATTCGACGGCAACTGCCAGATCTCTGCCCATCTTTGCCCTGGCCTGCCAGGTCACCGTGAACTGCACCTGACCCCCGAGCACCGCGGTTTCGTTCAAGCCGCTGTGGGAGATGGCTGTCAGCATTTGGCCAAAGCCGGTGCCGTCGCTCGCGAGCGGCTGGATGAAGCCGCCATCGCGCTTCAGCACCACATCACCCAGCGACAGAAAGATGCCTGCCATTCTCCCCCCCTGGACCACCGGTAGGGGATCGCCTCCCTCCCGGCTCAGGAGCAGCCGTGCGCCATACCGCCCAGCCGGGATGCCACGCGGAAGCTGCACTTCAAACAACTGGTAGACCCTGTCTCCTGCTCGCCACTGCTCCGAAAGATAACCCATGTGGCCGTGCTGGCTCCAGAGAACGTCGTTTTCATCCACCAGATGCAGGATCAATCTGCGGGCCTCGGCCACAGGCCTGAGCACTCGCCAGTGCACCAGGACCCGGAGGGCCTCGTCGCGCCGAACCGAGCCCGGGAGTGTCCAATCAAGGACGTCGATCTCATCTGCGAACGAGGCCTGCGCCTTCCTCTCCCGATCTTGACTAGGAGCCTCTGGCTTCAGGCGATAGACACGCACCGCCGTGTTCCCCTGAGGGTCGGCAATGCCGCCAACTGGTTCGGCGATGTGCTCCAGTGCTTTCCTGATAGCCTTATCCAGAGGATTGTCCACGGCAGGCCAAAGATAGAGGACGCCCTTGGAGGTCCGTTTGGGAATGACCAGAGTCTTGCCCCCAACCGCCCAGACCGCTTGCAGGGTGCCAAAGTTGGTAAAGACCGCACTGGGATGCTTGTAGTGTCGTGACTGGATAACCACGGTCCTACCAGCCTCCATTTCTTCCTCTGCCCGCCTGGCCAGGAGCGTGTAGTCTGTGTGATAGGTGTAGAAAACACGCCGTTGGCCAGCCCAGTTGCCAAAGTAGGTGGTTGCCGTATCCAGACCCTCAAAGGCCAGCAAGGTCATCAAGGCGACATAGGGCAGCAGACGCAGCTTGGTGCTCAGTCTTCCGACCAGCGCACTGAGGAGCACCTCTATGCCCAGGGCCGCGAGACCGAAAACGCCAGGAATGATGCCAATCATGCGCTGGCCCTGGGGCATGAGGCCATCGGTAAGCACGGCTGGAAGAGACATCCCCATCAACCAGATGGGCAAAAGGGCGTATTCCAGCCGGCGCCAGTTCCGAAAGGCTATCAGAACACCCAGGACGAAAAAGAAGCCCAGGACGGGCAGGAAGATGGGCCTGCCAGGCAGATTGTAGCGCCAACCGGGGTCGCCGCGCACAAAGAATCCGCCCAAGGTCTGACCGATGTTGCTGGCAATCAGGCGAAGCACCTCGCCCCGGTCTGCTCGGCGAAAGACGAGCACTTGATTCGCCCTCTCCCAGAAATCGTGAGGATGACTGAGGAAGTAACTGCCCAAGGGGACGAAAACCAACAGGGCGGCCAGGGCTGCCAGTAGAATGCCGCCCAGGCGGGAGACAAAACGGTTCCTGTCCACTATGAGGGCGTAGAAAGCAAAGGCGCCCACGGTGACAGGAAAGAAGCGGGCAGCCGTATAGGTGTACAGAACCCCGCCCAAGAACATCCCACCCAAGATCATCAGACTCTTACGGCCGTCGCGGTATCCTCTCCAGAGACAATAGAGGGCCAAGCTCTCCAAGGGGGGCATGAGGATGTTGCGGTAGCCATTGCGGCTCAAGGTGAGGTGGTAGTAGGAAACGGCGGTCAGGGCAGCGGCGATAAGTCCCATCCGAGAGGAGAACAACTCCCGGAAGAGCAGAAACGCCAGTGGCACGGTGGCAATGGCGATCAGGGCTGAGGTGAGTCGGATGCCCAGGGCCGTGATCCCTACGAACCGGAACACAGCCGCTATGAGATACATGAACAGGGGCTCACGGCCGTTATAAGCCTGGAAAAAGACGGGGAAGTGGCCGGGTCTGATGTCCAGAGCCATCAATCCGCAGACGGCCTCGTCAAAGTGAAGGCCCGGGGGCACGCTGTCAAGCCGAGCAAGGCGCAGGATGGCCCCTGCTGCGGTGATGACCGCAAGGGACCCGACCACGAGAAGGGGAAAGGGCCTCTTCCCTTTTCCCTCCATACTCAAACCCCCCTTGCCAGCCGCAACGACCGGCCCAAACCCCCCGCACCTGCTGCAACCTATCCTATCCCATGTACCACCTCAAGCCAAGTGGCGAACGCTGCCGAGTATCGTGTCCACCACGGCAAGAGCCTGTTCGAGTGTGGAACAGTGCAAGGTACATGCGAATGGCGAAGCGTAGCATGGCCAGGACACAGGAGCGAAGCAGAGCCTCGAACCGAAGAGCTGGAGCCAGGTACGAGGCCGTCCTGATTGCAGGGGTGAATGGATGCTTTGAAAAGCCTCTTCAACCGGCTACTGGCGCTGGTTCGGACTCTCTGATACGATAGCTTCGGCTAGCGGAAACAGAGGTTCCAGGGACGTATGCCAGGCGAACCGGATCGGCAACCTCGTTTAGAGTGACGCTCGGGACAGACCTCGGTGGCCCTCTGGATGGCAGAGGTCGTGCAAATGCATGAGCCTACACGCACCGGGAGTATCGGGCGCAAGCAGGCAAGGAGCTCGGTGTCTATCCCGCCAGACGGGCGTGGGTTTGCCGGATGGGGACCGGCCTACAGCATCTTTTCGATTAGGAGGTTCAGCCATGTTACGCACCGCGATCCTAGGCGTGGGCTGGGCGGGCACGCGCCACGTCCAGGCCATCCGTGAGCTGGCCCGCAAGGTGACCGTCGAGTGTCTCGTGGACACCGACCCAGACCACCTCAGGGCCAAGGCAAAGGAGTTAGACGTAAACAAGACCTACACCGACTACCATGATGCCTTGGCGGATCCTGATGTAGACGCTGTGTCGATCTGTCTGCCTCACGCTCTTCATTGCCCGATTGCCTTGGAGGCTGCCTCCGCTGGAAAGCACGTGCTGTGCGAGAAGCCGGTGGCGATGACGGTGGCGGAGGCCACGCAGATGATCGACGTCGCCAAAGCGCACCACGTCAGGCTCTATGTGGCCGAGAACGTGGTCTACACATCCATGTCCAAGACTCTGCGGGAGATCGTGAGCACCGGCAGGTACGTCGGCGAGCTGACCTTCGCTTCCATGGTCAAGGGCTTTCGCGCGCTACAGTACGGATACCCTGGTCGGCGAGCCTGGCTGTCCACGCCAGAACTGGGTGGCACGGGTACATAGATGCTCCACGGGATCCACAGCATGGCTCAACTTCGGTTTGTGCTCGGGGAAGTTGAAACGGTCTACATCCGCGAACACCGTGCCAGTTCGTTCAGCAGGACAGACCTGGAGGGGACAATGAGCGGGCTGCTGACCATGGCAAGTGGCATTCACGTCTCAGTGGTGCAGAGCTGTGAGACGCGACTCAAGGGAAATCTGCGTGGATACGCGATCCACGGTGATCAGGGCAGCCTTCGCGCCTGGCGCGAGGGATATGAGGTATTCGGGGAACAGTTCAGTGGCCACGATGAGTCCCGGGTCTTTGACTACCCTCAGGAAACGCTGTCCAGTTACGCCCAGGAGATGGAGGCGTTCGCCGACTATGTCGCAGGGGTTTCTGTAGGTCCAACCACGGGCGAGAGCGAACGACGGAGTCTCGCCATCGTCCAGGCGGGCTACGAGTCAGCCCGAAGCGGCAGGCCCATCAACCTCAAGGAGCGCTTTGGGGACCTGTAGCGGTCGCCACATCAACCATGGGGCCAAGCTCTCGGCAGGATGCGGTTGTCCGCTGCTCACCGACCCGTGGCTTTTGACAACCGTGCTGAAAGCTGAACAGCCCCCCATGAGCGTGTTTCCCCGCCCGCTCCTCGGCCGTCATGCCAGTGTGCCGCAGGATCTCCCCTTCATCCATGGCCTTGTGCGTGCCCAGAGCGATGAGGAAATCGAGCCGGGTAACCACACCTTCGAGAAGCTCCGTGAAAAGCCGGAAACAGAGCGCGCTGGTCCCCGACACTGAAGTCTGTCGGCGGGCGAGCCTGCAATCGGCGCAGGTAGTCGCTTGCTGCAGCATACACGGTGCAACGGGTGTACGGCGAACCTGGCCAAGTTCCGCCCCCCATCGCAACGCATCCTGCTTTATGTGCAAGCCGCCTGCAAGTCCCGGACTTGGCCACCTGCAGTCTGTGTCACAACCTGCCAACGATCTGTTGCAGACACTGCCCTGTACGTGTGCCCCTGCACTACGGGGTACGTGTGCCCCTGCACTACGGGGTACGTGTGCCCCTGCACTACGGGGTACGTGTGCCCCTGCACTACGGGGTA
>SDBU01005133.1_pt1 | contig 15776 bp, 11 predicted proteins | sample 2277071 | NCBI WGS metagenome assembly SDBU01 (sample SAMN10397929, study PRJNA504765) | marine sediment metagenome | isolation source: marine sediment core GS08_GC12, 126 cmbsf | place: Arctic Ocean: Gakkel Ridge, Loki's castle | collected 2008
TACAGACCCAACCCCAAACATTGCAATAGCAGTAGCGATTGCAATCTCAAAATGACTCGAAGAACCAATAATAACTGTTATAATGGCCTCACGATACTTTAATTTGGTGAGTTTGGTAATTAGAATATTATAACCAACTACTATAAAAAATCCAAGTAAAATGGGAATTGAAACTATTAGTAACAAATCAGGATTACTTATCAAGACATCGCCGTTCAACGAAAAAAGAATTACTAGAGTTGTTAAGAGTGCTATAATCGAAATTTTTCCCACAAGAGGCTTATAGGTATTATTAAACCAGTCTTCTCCTTTAGAATTAATTAAAAGCCTTTTACTAATTATTCCTGATAACAATGGGAGTCCAATAAAAACAAACGTTGAGACCAATAGAAGTATCCAATCCACCTGAATGTTCTGAAGGCCTGTTAGCAAGGTTACCATGGGAACATAACCAAAAATGATAGTTATTGTATTTAAACTCGTGTTGATTACATTTTGTTCTTGATTTCCCTTTGCCATCCACCCCCAGACAAGAACCATTGCTGTACAAGGAGAACTTGCTAGTAATATTATAGCTACAGATAGTTGCATCCTATCTTCTACAGATAGTTGTACATTTCCTTGTAAAAACAGGCGAATCATTAATAATCCGATAAAAGGTGCTACAAGCCAGTTGGAGATAATGGTTAGCAATATTGGTTTAGGATCTTTTCCTAACTTTCTTAATTCAGAACCCTGGATATTTAACATTGCGGGGTACATCATTAAAAATAAAAATATGCCGATTGGAACGGAAATTTGCCCGATACTAAAGGAATTTATGGCCTTACTTATTCCAGGAATAACTTGAGAAAAAACAATTCCAATTCCAATACAGAGTGCAACCCACACGGTAAGATATCTCTCGAAAAAACTGATTGTTCGACCCTTTTCTTCACTCATAATTTAACAACTTCTAATTTCCTAATTTTTTGTTAAAAATGTAATTTAAGGAATAAATAGACAAATTTAAATCTATCGATATGATATATTATAATTAACAATTGCTTTTTTTATAATAGAGATGGCTGACAAAAATAAAGAAGATATCAAAACATTAATCGAGTGTATTGGGTTAGATGTGGATGTCTATAAATATATCAATGATTTAGAAAAAAGTAGAGATGAAATATTATCAAGAAATAATTTTAAAGAGGATGTTATTTCTCATAAAGCTCTTGGTCAGGAATCAAGGTTTTTGATCTATAATCTTATTAAAAAGAAAGATATGTGTATATGCGAACTTTCTACGATCTTAGATTTAGCCCAACCAAGTATTTCCCATCATGTAAAGATTTTAGAGCAAGCAGGGTTGATTAAGGGTGTTAAAAGCGGGAAATTTATTCATTATCAAATAATCAATGACTCTCAAGGATAAAGTCGGAACTTAAACCTCACTAAAAACGCTCTTTTAAGTAAAAGTTATAATTAAATAAATCTTGAAAACCGATCTCCTTTATCAAAAGAGTCATCTCTAATATCAATATTAGGTAATACTTCTTCATCAATTTTTTCTTTTTTGAATGGATCTTTGAATTGCATTTGATAAAGTTGGTTATAAAAACCGTCTAAATCAACCAAAGTTTGATGTGAACCTTCCTCAATAATTTTTCCCTTATTTATTACAATAATTCGATCTGAATTTATTATGGTTGAGAGCCTATGAGCTATAGAAATGCTTGTACGATTTTTCAATAGGGTTTCGAGTGCTTGTTGAATTAAAAGTTCACTATAAGGATCAATTGACGATGTCGCTTCATCTAGTATAAGTATAGGAGGATTTAATATAAGAGCTCTGGCAAATGAGATCAATTGTTTTTGGCCCTCAGATAATTTGTTTCCACGTTCTCCAACAATTGTATCATATCCATTTTCAAGTTCCATAATAAAATCATGGGCTTGTACTTGTTTGGCAGTTGAAATAACCTCTTCATCTGATGCATCCAATTTACCAAATTTAATATTATCTTTTACTGTTCCTGAAAAAAGAAAGGTTTCTTGTGTAACTATTCCCATTTTTCCTCTTAGACTATTTATTTTCAAATCTTTCACATTTTTCCCATCAATTAAGACTTCACCTTGAGTAGGATCATAAAATCTACTTAATAATTTTACAAATGTACTCTTTCCCGCTCCTGTATATCCCACCAAAGCTAATCTTTCCTTCTCTTTAATTTTTATATTAATATTCTTTAAAACTGGGATTTCGGAATTGTAAGAGAAATCTACATTTCTATATTCTATTACCCCTTTAGCATTATCTAAGGTCACAGCATCGTTCTTTTCTTCTATAGAGATTTTTTCGTCTAACAATCGTATTATTCTAGCACCAGCAGCTAATGAATTTTGTAGAAGTGATAATAATCCAATTAATGAAAATAATGGTTCAAAAAATGTAAATAAATAGAAAATGAAGGCAACAAGAGTTCCTTGCGATAAATTTCCTTGCCTAATTAGTGTCCCCGAAACTAAAAAAAGAGTACTAAAACCCAATGTAATAACTAATATGATGATTCCCGGCATAAACGCCATTAATTTAGCAGCTTTCATTGTTGTTTGTCGTTCTAATTCAGTTGCATCATTAAATTCAGAATAATTTTCATCTTCAACCGCAAATGATTGAATTATTCTCATTCCCATAATGGATTCATCCAATTTACTAGTAACGGTGGCAACTCTTTCCCTTAATTCTGTAAAAAACTTTCGCATTTTTTTAAAGAGAGCTCCAGATATAACACCAAATACTGGAACAATTAAAAATGAAACTACTGTTAAAACCGGACTAAGAATTATCATGAAGGATAATGAACCAAATATTATGAAAATGTTGCTTACAGATACGAGTAATCCAGATTGTATTAGTTCCTGTATTGTATTGACATCTCCTGTAAGATAATTAATCTTCTTACCGGTTGTCCTTTTTGGACTTTCATGATAATCTAATCCTAAATACTGAAATTTTGTAAATAGTTCGGATCTTAAGTTGTACATTGTGTTCGTAGCAAGTTTAGAGATAATATAGCCTTGAGCAATTCTAGTAATAACTCCCACAACTGTTACAATAAAGAAAATAGATCCTAGCATCATTATAATTTCAATATTTCCCTGAGTACCTCCTAATCCTCCTCCTAATCCGTCATCTACAAGAGATCTAAAAATAAGAGGAGTAATCCAGCTAAAAATAACATTTGATGTAATAAAAAAAACAAGAAGATATGAAAGCTTCTTATTTATTCCAACATAATGAAGTAGTCGCCTAACGATTTTAATTGTACTTCCTTTATATGAATCTTCGTCTTCAGGATCGCGCTTTTTTTTTTCCCTTCTTCGCATAATTATCCCTTTTCTTCGATATTCAGAGTTAAATATAATTTTTTATATATTCCACTTGATTGATTCATCAATTCCTCATGAGTTCCTAATTGAACAATCATTCCTTTATCTAACACAAGAATTCTATCTGCATTCCTAATACTGGACAACCTTTGAGTAATTAGAAAAGTAGTAGCTTCTTTGAAAACTTCTTTGAAATTGTTTTGAATTCTAAACTCTGTATCAACATCGACTGAAGATGTCGCGTCATCAAGAATCAAAATTTTAGGCTTTATTGCTAATGCTCGAGCTATAGCTATTCGTTGTTTTTGTCCTCCAGATACAGTCATTCCTCTTTCACTTACTATGGTGTTATATTTTTCGGGTAATTCTTTTTCGATAAAATTGTGGATATCTGAAGCGAATGCGGCACTTTTAACTTCTTCTAAAGTTATATTTTTATTCCCAAATGCAATATTATCTTTTATTGAACGAGAAAAGAGGAGTCGTTCTTGAGATACAAAACCAATTTGTTTTCTTAGTGATTTCAATGTTATATCTTTAACATTGATCCCATCAATCAAGATTTCTCCTTGGCTAATATCATAAAACCGTGGAATTAATTTTACCAAAATAGATTTTCCAGAACCTGTGGAGCCTAAAATTGCAATATTTTCTCCAGACTTTATTTTAAAGTTTAAATTTGTTAGTACTTTTCTTCCGTTCTCTGAATCGAATGAAAAGGAAACATTTTTGAATTCAATTTCTCCTTTAATCGAACCTATCTCAACGGCATCACTAGTTGTTCTTGACATTAAATCTCCTGTGGTATTTTCGTCTAACCATGGCCAAGACATCACTTGTATTGTCGAGAAAAGATCGTTCCTCAGATTATATATAACGTTGGCGCCTATCCACCTGTTAGCATAAATACGGAACCCAAAGAGAATACCAACGAAGCTTTGAATGATTAGTATTGAAATAAATACGGGGAGAATATTCCCAATAGGGATGCTCGGGTTTACTAAAATATCCAAAGCAGGACCTAGGAATAACGGAAAAGTTAAAAATAATATTGATTGCACGATTCCAAGAGTTAATACAATCCTAAATAATTTCTTATATTCCCAAAGATATGACAATATCTGTATGAGAGGTGTCTTATAATTAATTTTTAGAAACTTTTCTCTTCTTTTTTGAAAGTTAATATGCTTTCCTCTTTCCATGTAAAAAAAAAATAATTAAATAAGAAATAGTTTTAGTAAAAAGATGGAAGCTAATCAATTACAATTTTGTTAAAGAAAATTCTAGATCACGTTTATGTTCAGATAAACATGAAATAGTATAAACACAGTTATAGTAATATCCTTTAGTTTATAATTATTAAATTTAAAAAGTAATCTTCTTATTTTAATCGTAATCTTAAATTAAGATTTATAAAACATTGAATTTTAATTAAATTGGTAAAAATAAATTTAAATCCAATATGAAGTGAAAAATATGGCTAAACCAGTTCCTGATGATGAGGCTTCCATGGATATTTGTAGAAAGTTCTGTGGACCTTGTCCTTCATTCAAACCAAATAAACTCAATGAATTTGAACCGCATGCTCTATTTTGCTCAAGAGGGCAAACAAAGAAACCAAAGGATCAAGTAGAAAATAAAGGTTGTAGTTGCTTTGGATGTGGTTTGTTCCCCAAATATGAATTAGAAAAGGGGTTTTTTTGTGCTCCTTGGTTTCAGAAATAAAAAATTAGGAATTCAGGCTTGATAAATTCCTTTAAATTCTTTTTTTTTGTGAATTAATTTTAGTGATATGTTGCATTAATTATATGAATTTTATTAGAAATTAATGATTTTTAGTGATATTAATTATTATAATACGGTATTAATTGTTGAATTTTTGTTTGAAATCCATAAATAATTTAAATTAATAATTATTCCTTAAATTGATGAGAATTAATTATCAGAATACGGTAAAATTTTTTACTACTTGTTGTTGTTGTTGTTGTCGTTAAACGACAGTATCATTAATTCTCAATTAACCATCAACATTTCTCTCTCATAAAACGCTTGTTTGGTTAAAAATGTAGAATTTTAAATTAATGTATACTAATTAGGGTGTTAATATGAAGGCTAAATTATATAATAATGAAAAGGGGAAATTGGAAGTAAATAACAGATTACGAGTATTTGAAAATATTGAAGATCTAATTTCAAATAAACAAAATCCAACTCCTTTAGTTAAGTTAAATGAAAGGATTAATCCAAATAGAGATTTTCCTATTTATATTAAGTTAGAACGTTATAATCCATTTGGGTCAATTAAAGATAGGATTGCATATTCAATGTTGAAAAATATTAATTTTCAGGAAGGTCAATGTATTTTAGAACCAACTTCGGGAAATACGGGAATAGCTCTAGCATCCTTAGCCAATGCTAAAGGTATCCCAATTGAAGTTGCTGTCCCTACTAGAATTCCAGAGGAAAAGAAGTTACTTTTAAAATTGCTAGGCGTAAATGTTTTGTGGGAGGCTGATGATGATCTATGTCCTAAATTCCCAAATGAGGGCGCTAGAGGAGTAGTTAATGGTTTATTAAATAGTGAAGGAGGAGAACGATATTTTCATCCAAACCAGTATGAAAATTATTTAAATGTCCAAGCACATTATACAACTACGGGGCCAGAAATATGGGAACAGACAAGTGGAGAAATTGATTATTTCTTTGCTGCTACAGGTACATGTGGTACAATAACAGGGGTGGGAAAATATTTGAAGGAAAGAAAACCATCAGTCAAGATTATAGGAATCGAACCCTCAGAATCTCTACATAACATACCAGGAATGAAAAAAATAACTGGCTTGGATGAAAATTTAATACCAAAAATTTTGGATAAATCAGTTATAGATGAAATTTTCGAGGTAAATGACGAGAAGGCATATAGAACAGGTATTGAATTAGCGAGAAAAAACGGGATTTTAGTAGGTCCTTCTACAGGTGCGATTTTAGCTGTTGCATTGGAATTTGCTAAAAGTCATGAGGGATTAGCAGTTATTATCTCCCCAGATGATGCTGTAAAATATATTAGATATTATGAACCCTATATAATAAATGATGGAGAACCTTGAAAGATCTTTTACAATTAAACATTATAACTAAAAGTTATTTATTTAATTTGAGTTTTCTAAGAAAGTAAAGACTTATTAAATAGAATATGCCCATATATGATAAATTAAAATCTCGATTTTTGTATTGAGTCCTTTCTTTGAAGAAAAGCTGTAAAGATAATTAATTATAAATTATAAAATTCTTTCTGTCTAATTCTTTTATTTGATTTTTGCAGCTAAAACATTAAAATAAAATGTGGATAATTTAGACAATATCTTGAAACATTGTAAAGTTAATTGAGAAAAATAAGGATATTTAAGTCTTCTGGTTTTAGTCGGAAAATGTACTCGTCGATAGGTATATTCAACGCTAAATATATATGTGTAAATCTCCATTAACATTGTGTTTATAAAAATCAGATTATGTGCAATTGAAATTACAGATGAATGATTTAAAGGATATTCCGGGATTTGCCAAGTATTTTCGGGTAGTATCTCCTTCAGAGATTAGCATCAATAAAGAAAATATATTTTATCGGGACAAATACAATGATATTATTAATTATATTAAGACTATGATAACATTCCATGAAAATAATTCTTTGATAGAGTATTTTAGGCCCAAAGGGGCAATTTTGATAAATGTAAATCCTGGTACAGATATATTAGATTTTTTAAAATTAATTTCCTCTAACTTCCATTTAGAACTTATAGAATTTGACAGTAATGAGATAAAAATCGCTCCTGAAAAATTTATAAAAAGCTTTATTTCAGCTATTAAATCATTTAGATCAAATATTGATAAAGAAAAGGATTTAAAAGACGTTAAAGGAAGTGAAATCGAAGATTTAGATCACCTCAATGAAAAAATCGAGAGAAAATTATTATTAATTGATCAACGATTAAGTCTAAAGTATTCATTAAATGAATTTAATTTGCTAGAAATCCTTGTTAACAATCAGAATAATAGTGGTTTGAATTCTCTTGATTCAAATTTGATAATGGTTTGGATCAATTATGAAATTCAAGATATTATGGATATTTCATCGAATGTTTATAATACATTCGATTTACTAATAAAAGTCCCTTTATTGAATAATTTTGAGAGAGAAACGGTATATAGAGACTTTTTAGAAAAAAATTCGAAAATAGTATTTGATGTAGATGCTCTGGTAAAATATACCGAAAATTGGGAAGTAAAGGATATAAAACAACTGTTAAAAATTGGAATTTTTAAACAATTTTTAAATTCAGATTTAAATGATATAAGTAATGAAATTACCCAAATTTTACTCGATTTGGTAGATTCTGGTGAATTTTTACCTTCATTCTCACCAAATATAACTAAAAATCACCAGGTTGATGAAGATGGAGAAGAAAATCAACCTGTCAAAAAACAGATCGAAAGATTAGATGATGATCAATCAAATACAATTAAGAATGTAGACGAATATGTAAAAGAGATCCGAGAGTTACGTACCTCAGAATTTATGTTAAATCAATTATATGAAAATGCAGCTTATAAAAATTATAATGAACTAATCTTAATTATTGATAAAATTCAGAAGAAGGAGCCATTAGAAGAGAATGATAGAAGGTTATTGGCTAATTATCCTTTCATTTTAAACGATCCTCCAAATAAAGCACAAATTCACTTAGAAAAGGCTAAAAAGAGGGTTGATAGTATAAAACAAGCATTTGGTAAATAAAGAACAACGAGATGAGATAAATTTGGCTGGTCAATCACGTTCCCAGAACAAGAAAAGTGATATATATAAAGAGCAAAAAGGAAAGATTTTCATCAAGAAAGTAATTTTAGAAAATTTCTTATCATTCCAGAAGGATGAGGTAGATTTTGGAGATGCTAAATTTGTAATTATTGTGGGGCCTAACTGGAGTGGAAAAACATCCGTCTTTCAAGCAATTAAATTCGTTTTGGGAAGTAATGAAAGAGATGATCGTTATACTAAATGGTCTAGTTTTATTAGAGATGGGCAAAATCATGCTATGGTTGAAATCCATATTCAACGCAATGAGGATCTCATACAAATTAGGAGATTTGTTATCAAAGGACAGTCTCCTTTTTATAAAATAAAAAGGAAGAATGATACAGAATTTAGGAAAATTCAGGCTAATGAAATTCAAAAAGAAATAATGGATCTAAACATCAACCCTGATAATCAATTTGCTTTTGTGAGCCAAGGTAAAATTGATTCAATTAAGAATTTAAAACCTTTTGAATTATGTTCTTTTCTTGAAGAACGAATCGGTTTGAGCTCTCTCAGGTAAGAAATTTTACAACAAAAAAAGAATGTTATCACTCTAAGAAATGATTTAAGGGTTCTGATAAGTAGGAAAAATACTTTGAACATCAGCTTGGAATTGATAACACCTAAGTTAATTCGATTAGAACAAAAAAATTTACTGTTAAAATCTAGGAAGAAGTATCAAGATGAGCTATTATGGGCAAATAGAGAAAAATTAAAAAAAGAAATACAGAATAATGCGAAGAATATCGAAAGCCTCCTACGAGTTATTGAAGGAATTAAAAAGAAGAAAACCAAATATGATAAAGAAATCGAAGATTTGAACGATAAAATTAGTACCGAAGACCAAAATATAAAAATCCTTATTAAAACCCTCGGGGAATTAAGTTACAAGCAAAAAGATTTAATTTCAAAAATACAGAACTGGCAAAATGAAAAAAAATTTGCTAAGCAAGAATTAGATGTTTTGTCTAAAAAATTGGGGGAGTCGGAAAAAGTTATTATTAATTTTGAAAAGCAGAAGGAAAGATTTGAAAGTGATTCACAAAAGATTAAGAAAGAAATTAAAATATTAGATAAAAAGGTTCAAAATCTAATAATAGAACAAAATCAGTTAGTTAAAAAAATAAAACGAAATAAAGAATTAATTGATGAATATAACAAGATAGTTAACGAAAAAACGGAAATCCTCTCAAAAATTCAAGATAATGAAAAAACAATAGCCTTAATAAATAATGAAATCAACCAACTATTTCAAAGTTTTAGGGATATTGAACACAAAATGGAAAAAAATAAATGGTTTTTAGAAAATCCTTCTAAAAATTTATTGCAAGAGCTAGATAAAGAATTAAAAAGGAGTTCTCTACGGATCTTTGAGATTGATTCTGAAATAAAACGAATGGAGATTGTTAAAGCAAAACAAATAAATAAGCTAAAACTGTTACAGTCTTCGCTTAGAGAGCGTAAAGTTATACTTCCCTCAAGTATTTCAATTCTCAAAGATGAGATTAGCAAAAGAGAATTACAAGCTAAAGGTCCATTAATAACATATCTAAAATATGATGATACGTTAAGCTACGCAATTGAATCCGTATTAGGCGAAAAATTACTCTATAGTTTTGTCACAAAGGATTGGAATACTTTAACATTATTAAAAAGATTAAAAGAAAAATACGGAGCATATTGCAATATTTACCTAACAAAAAAATTAAACGTTACACCACTGGCTAAAATTTCTGCTGAAGGTGCTCTTGGTTATTTAGCAAACTTAATTGAAATCGTCAAAAATGATATCGATATTAAAAAGGTTATACTTTCTAAAGTTAAAAATTGTTTAGTTGTTAAGGATTATCATGCCGGAAGAGAAATTTATAACAAACTTAATTTCAAAGGAAAATGTGTAACTTTAGCTGGTGAACAAATCATCTCATATAAATATGTATATGAAACCCCTTATTTAAAAAGATTAAAAGGGTTATTTAGTGCTGTTACTCAAAAAGAACAATCTAATGTTTTAGAGTCTGAGCTAAAATCTTTAAATAATTCGATTTCAGAATTAAGAGTGGAACAATCTGGATTAGATAATATTCAGAAAGAGGTATTTAAGAAAAAAGAATCATTTAATGATCTTCTTTATAATTTTAATCAAAAGCAGAGGATAACTACCAAAAAAAATCAATTATATAAACAGATGCATGATTTAGAGGAAGAGAATTCTTTTTTATTAAATACTATTAAAAAATTAGAATTAAAAATTAATGATTTAAAGGCGCAATCAGATCCTAATTTCTTCAAATGGAATGACAGAGTCAACGAAATCCCAAATGAATTAACAATGCTATCTTCAGAAAAGAAGAAATGGGATCTGAAGCTAGATGAGAGTTCAGATATCTTAAGAGAAGTTAAAGAAGAATTAAACTCCCAAAAAAATATCTTTAATATTGTAAAAATAGAGTATGAAAAGAGGCAAGAAAGTTTCCAAAAAGCAGATAAAACTGCGTTTGAAACCTACAGGCAATTAGGGGTTACTAAAGATAATATTGAAAGGATAGAAAGTGACATTTCTCAACTAAATGAAATTAAAGAACAATTTCAAAATAAAAAGAGTGAGATCGAGAAAAATAATATCCAAATTATCATTAATTTAGAGCATGAAAATATCAAATTACATACATTAAATCAAGATAGTGAGTCAAAAAGAAGAGATTTTGAAAGAATAGAAACTGAGATAGGTCCTTTAATTTCAAAACAAATAATGGAAATTCGTTCAATTGAAGAGATTAGTGAAGATCTTTCTAATATCGATAAGAAATTAATTAAGTATTTAGATGTTGATGATCTACTACTAGTTGAAAAAGACCAAATATTAGCTTCTCTTAAAGAAATTGGAAAAAACCAAAATAGTTTACAACAAGATATAAATGCGGCGATAGAAACTGAAAATAAACTAGAAAAAACATATTACGATAAATTTAGTATTATTCTTGAAAACCTACAAACAAAAATTAATCAAAAATTTAAGCATTCTCAAGTAAAGTCATATTGCTCTCTTAAGCTCACAGGAAATTTTGAGAATCTGGGAATAGATATAAAAGCAGCAACTTCTAAAGACCAATTAAAATCGTTTACAGCACTTAGTGGAGGACAAGTTTCACTCATTTCCATTTGTTTAATTTTATCTCTGCAAGAGATTAAACCATCCCCGCTCTGTATGTTAGATGAAGCTGGAATGTTTTTAGATGAAAAAAACTCAGAAGTTGCATACCAATTAATAAAATCAACATTAGAACAGAATCCAATCCAAATGTTCATGTTCTTGCCTAAATCTTCCTCATCTTTATTTTTGCTTGCCGAAAAAATAATTGGAATAGCCCGAGTTGGAAAAAATGAAATTTCTATGGTTTTTAAACCAAAATTAATTAGAAAGAAATAAAAGAAGATGGCAAAAGATTACATAGACTATTCTGAGGAAATAGCTAGAAAAATAGAGGAAACTAAAAGCAAAATTTTATCGGGGGAAATTTCAATCTTGGATATAGAACTAGTATCCTATTTTGAAAACTTAAAAACTTCACTTAATATTGAAAATATTGAAAATTATTCCATAACTTACAAAAAAGTGTTTCAATTACTCATACAAAAATTTGAAGAATTAAAAATATTAATTAACAGTTTAGATGGAAATGAAAGGTTCTTAGAATTCTTAAAAACAACTCCAAAAGATTCAGAAATTCTTCATTTATTAAATAATTGTTGGATAAAACCCTTTAATTTGGAAACACTTTCATTGAATTTTCTTGAATCATCGAGGGATAGATTGAATATTCAAAAAAGTTATCCCCCAACAATAGAGCATTTAGATAAAGTGAAAGTTAATCAAAATTTTTTGTTAGAGGTCCCAGAACAGAAATTTACAGAAAAGATGATGAAATACTTGAAGGATATCAGAAAAAAATTACCATGCTCGTTTGAAAGTATATTTGAAGAAGAGCAAGATCAAGTTAAAATATATGAATATTTTGTATATATTCTACATCTTTTACAATTAAATATGATTAAATATGAAATGAATACCAAAACATTATATATATAAGGTAGAAAAGATGGAAAACATAATATAGGGGTAATTATAAAAAATTAAAGGAATACCAAAATCTTATTTTTATTATATTTTATTTATATTTCCTAATTAGTATAGAATGAAGTTTGCTTGATTTTATTAATTTTTTATATTCTGCTTCAGTTTTAAAGGAGCCTAAAGCTAATTTTTTTGCCCTGTAAAGTCGTGTAACAATTTCTTTTTCTGCTTCGGTGGAAGATCTATAATTATCTATCTTCTTTCGAAGGCTTAAAAATTCTAGATATTCTTTGAAGTTAATTACTTTGATATGGTCTTTTTTGTTAATATCATATGCTTCTTGTATCAATTTTTGAATAATCTCTACAGTACAACCATTTCCTTCGCGCATCATCACTATCAATAAATATCTATCTTCGCTCTGGTACTGTCTGTAACACTTATCTAATATCCCAATAATAGTTAATCCAAATGTGATATCTACCACTACTATCCTTATTTCATTGGGAAAATAAACAATTCTTTGAAGTTGTTCGATGTTAATTCTGAAATTGGAGTTTCTATCGATAAGTAGATCTGGACGAAATTTTCGTCCTTGAGTAACCCCTCTCTTGTATTTTACTTGGCAATCTTTTAAGTCAATAAGGTACTTTAGACTGTAATATTCAATTATTGGGTGACTTAATAGACCAATTACTTTAGCTTGTTCACCACAGTAAGGGCATCCATGACCCTTTTTAATAGTATTATATGGAGCCCACCAAGTATGTCCTTTAAATTTACATTCCCATGGTAGTAGAACTCGACTTGGGCGTAACCGTTCTTCTCGTGGAAGCATATTATTTTCATCCATAACGGTTTTGAATTCTAATTCACTTAACCTAATAACTAAATCCAATCTTTCATTAACTAATTCAATGTAATTTTTATATAAAATCTTTCGGCATTCTGGACATTCTTTGCCTTCAGTTTTAATTTTACTATAAGATCCAAGGAATCTATGAATTTCAGCTTTACACTGCCATATTAAATTATGTACCTGAGTGGGGGATTTTTGTATATTCTTAGGTAATGCTTTGTTAACAGCCATAATTTTATCAAACTTTACTTCACTTAACCCAATAACCAAATCAGATCTTTTTTTAACTACTTCGAGGTATTTCTCATAGGTAATTGAAGCTGTTGTTGAACAATTAGGACATTTTGTACCTGCTTTAACATTATGATATGATGCAAACCATGTGTCACCTTTTGCTTTACATTTCCATAGTAAGTTTACATGACTTGGGATAACCCTTTCTTCCCTTGGAAGCATATCATTTTCTTTCATAGCGATTTTAAACTGATCTGGAATCATCCCAATAGTCAAATCTGGTCTTAAGTTAACCAATTCAAGATAATTTTTATAGGATGTCTTCCGACATTTTGGGCATTTCTGACCAATGTTTTTAATTTTACTATAGGATGCAAGGAACTCATGATTTTCCGCTTTACATTTCCAGGGTAATTTTACATGACTTCTGCGTAATCTATTTCCCTGGGGGAGCATATCATTTTTTTTCATAAAAATTTTAAACTTATCAAGACTTATTCCCACGACCAGATCGTCTCTTTCATGAGTTATTTTAAGATATTCATCATAGTTGATTGATTTGCGGGGGGTTAAGGAATTATAAACTTGAGGAGTTGATTTAAATGAGACTTTTAAGACCTTTTGAGATTCAATAGTTTGAACTATTTCATTATCAGGGTTTGTGGTTTTTTTACCTATGTTTTTAACTGAATTTCTAGTCGAAAAGTTATTCGAAGGTTGAGGATTTTTTATATTTGTATCAAAATCATATTTATTACTACAAGAATTTGAAATATCAGAGGTATTTAATTGACGAATAGGTATTTCATCTTCTTCCTTTTTCTGTCTCATCAATATAGTCTTTTCTTTTAAATTTAATTTGTAATTACCGCTTATTAACCCCACTGATTCTGATGAGGAGATATCTACACTTTCACTACCTTGTTTCTCAAATGATCTACATAAATCACTTTGGACTATATTTTGCAATTAAATAGAATTGAGATGACCTACCTATTCTTTGAATAGAATGAGTGCTTGAAAAAATTTAAAAATAACTTAAAAATAATTGCTTTATATTTTCACTAACAATAGTATCTCAGTATCTCTACTAAAATGTATATTTGCATTAATTAGATTTACTAATATTAGTAAATGTATTTTGTGATACATATATTTAATTCTTAGAATTTTCTCTATTATCATAGATGCTTCAAAACGTTTTTGTTAAAAATATGAATAATCAAATTCCAAAAAGAAACAAATTTCTTATATATATGACAAGAGCTTAGGAATTATGAATGAAATCATGATTTTAAGCTAAGATAAAACACAAGATCTTTTACTGATATCTTATATTTGATGGGGAGCTGATTTTTTGGGGAGGAAGAGAATTTGACTAGAGTTCAAGTAAATCATCTAAGCTATATATAATGAAGTCGGGATTATGATCCCATACTTCAAAACCTAGCGTTTCATTACTTGCTTCTCTTACAATCAAACATCCATAAATGTTTGCTCTCTTAGCAGCCACTATATCAACCATAGAATCCCCTATCATTATTGCGTTTGAACTTTCTGAATTGTATTTAAGTTTATCTAAAATGGATAATATCCCATAAGGTGATGGTTTAGCTAGATTTTGATTCTTATTATAATCAATCCTTAGGACTTCGTCAAAATATTTGTTCAACCTAAACTTCTCTAAAATATAGTCTACGATGTAATTAGGAGTATTAGAAATCAAGGCTACTTTCTTATTTTCATCTCGTAGTCGTTGTAAAACACTTTTTACTTTTTTAAAAAGGAATATTTCGCTTTTTTCTATGAGTTTTTTTCTATTCTTAAAATCAATTTCATTAAATAGCTTCCAAAATAACTCACAATCAGAAATACCCCATTGCCTCAATATATCATTATATTTTTCTTCAGCATACAATAGTTCTTTTCTCTCTTTTTGAGGGGGAGTATTTTTAGAAAAGTTCTTTAAATTTTCTACAAGTAAATTATCAAAGAAATCAACAAAATTAGGGTAATGTATAAGACAATTATCTAAATCAAATAAATAATATTTAAAATCCATAAGGACTACTGATATTGTAATTAAAATGAGTTAAATGATTTTCTCATAATTTTCTTCAATTTTTTTATGAATATGATTAATTGTTATTTTACCATCTGTTGATAATATACATGCAATAGCACACCCTCCAGCGCCTACACCTTCCTTTACAATACCTTGCTCATAGGCATTCAGTCCAGCATGTTTCATCTCGCTGAAATTAAGGTTTGCTGCGAGAATTGGAATATTTGGATTGATTTGATCTACAATTCCCTTGAGATCTGTTTTTTCATCTGAGATTATCCAACTAGTAGTACCGATTGCTAAATTATCTAAA
>SDBU01005134.1_pt1 | contig 15775 bp, 10 predicted proteins | sample 2277071 | NCBI WGS metagenome assembly SDBU01 (sample SAMN10397929, study PRJNA504765) | marine sediment metagenome | isolation source: marine sediment core GS08_GC12, 126 cmbsf | place: Arctic Ocean: Gakkel Ridge, Loki's castle | collected 2008
GCTGGTCCGTTTGACCGATGTCTTTCCTGATGGTCAATCCATCCGTCTGGTTGACGGCTTGGTTAAAGCCAGGTTTCGAAAGAGCGTGGAGAAAGAGGAACTGATTACCCCTGGAAAGATTTATGAATATAGGGTTCCAATGACCTGGACCAGCCACAAGTTTCTCAAAGGACATCGACTGAGAGTTTCCATTGCCAGTGCATCAGCAGGATATCTTGTCGTCAACACCAATACCGGCAACCCTGTAGCCACAGACACCGAATATAAAACTGCCCACCAGACAATTTACCATGACGAGAAGTATCCTTCTTATATTATTCTTCCTGTTTATAAAGAGGGCAATTAGATAAAGAGAAAAAAATTCGAAGAGAGTAAAGAAGCATTCATTTGGGATCACGATTTGATAACATAAGTCATTCAGAATTTTTTAAAACAAATATTTATAAAGAAGGAGGTTTCTAAAATGAGAAGAATACGCACATGTTTTTATTTTCTTTTGATTGCATCTTTTCTATTTTTATTTACAGAGCTTTTTTCGGCTGTTTCAAGAAAAGAGAACACCTCTCGTATTATAGCCTTGACTAATGTCAGGATAATTGATGCAAAAAATGAGCGCCCCATAGAAAATGGAACCCTTCTTATAAAGGAAAATACTATTGAGGCTGTGGGTAAGGTTGGGAAGATTGATATACCAAAAAATGCTGAAATTATAAATTTGAAAGGAAAAACTGTAATGCCGGGCCTGATCGATCTTCATTATCACACAACTTTCTATCATCTTCACCCCAATTGGGAAAAAGCAGCGGATGAGCCTGATGCCTTGGTAGCTCTTAGGGCTGCAAAAAACCTCAGGACAACTCTTGAAGCAGGAGTCACGACAGTCCGCGATACAGGAGGAGTAAGAGATGTAACAAATTCATTAAAGCAGGCCCTATCAATGAAACTAATTTCTGGGCCACGCTTTTACCATTCGGGAAGGATTATCACTAATACTGGTGGGCATGTATGGAAACTCGCAGAACAGGTGGATGGAAAAGAGCAAATTATTCGCGCCATTCGAAACCGCTTTTCAGAAGGTGCCCACAAGTGTGATTTTATTAAGATAACGTGGAATCTTCCCCAGGGATACAACGAAGAAGAAATCAAGACTGCAATTGAAACAGTCCATAGATACGGGAAAAAGATCGCAATCCACGCTTTTCAACCTGAAACAATAGATGCCTGTGTTAAATATGGTGCTGATACTATAGATCATGGCTGGCTAATTGATGCCAAGACCATCCCTCTGGCCGTCAAAAACAAAACTATAATTGTTCCGACTGCGCTAATCGCTGCAAAAGCGATTGTCGATAAGAAATTCGAATTTACAGGTGAGGCAAAACTTTTAGACGATGCCTCAAAAAAAAGATTTTTAGAGACGAGAAAAATATGGTGGAAGCAGGTTCTGGATGGCCTCAGGCCCTATGTTGCTGCGGGTGGACTTGTTGCTATGGGAACGGATTGCGGATGTTATCCAATGCTTTTTAGTGATGGCCCAGATGAGTTGATACTCTATAAAGAACTTGGCTTGACCCCTTTCCAGATTATTCAGGCTGGGACTATAAATGGCGCTAGAGCCATTGGGATTGAAGATAAGACTGGAACCTTGGAAAAAGGGAAGTGGGCGGATATCATTGTTCTTGATGGCAATCCTCTAGAAGATTTAACGGCTTTAAAAAGAGTCATCATGGTGATTCTGGAAGGGGAAATAGTCATAGAGCAGAGATAATTGTTAATTACAAAATTTTTGAAGCTTTTAAAAAAAGTCGGTGAACCTCCTAAGCAGAATATGGGGGTTCAAGAATTCCTAATGTAATAAAAGAGAAGGAAAGGAGTTAAAAAAAATGGCCATAGTTTTTGACGCACATTCAGATATTCTAAACGATATCCACCCCAGGAGGATGCTGGGAGAAAGAGAAATCCTCGAGAAATTTTGGGTGCCTAAAATGAGGAAAGGGAAGATAGACGTGAGAGTATTAGCCATTTATAGTGATTCACAGTATCTTCCCGAGATGGCCCTGAGACGGGCGCTTGATCTCATAGCCACATTATACGAGGAAATCAAAGAGTCATCCAGTTCTATCCTCTGCACCACAGGCAATGATATCAAGAAAGCAAAAAAAGAGGGGAAAATAGGATTTATAATTGGCATGGAGGGTGCTGAGCCACTGGGATCTGACATCCAGTTACTACGTATCTTTTATAATCTTGGTGTTAGAGTGCTGGGCCCAACTCATGCCCTGAGAACCTATCTTGCGGACGGAGCATTTATATCTCCCAGGAAGATGGGACAAATGGGTGGACTTACAGATGTTGGTGTAAACTTTATAGAGCAAGCACAAGTAATGGGAATTATCATCGATGTTTCCCATATGAATGATCCTGGCTTCTGGGATGTAATAAAGTTCACAAAAGCCCCAATTATCGCTTCACACTCAAATTGTAGAGCTTTGTACGATCATCCGAGGAATCTTACAAATGATCAGATCAAGGCTATTGCAGATACCGGAGGCATAATAGGTGTAAACGCCTGCAGTCAATATGTTGAATCCGGAGATCTGGAACATTTGTTAGACCACATTGATCATTTGGTAAAGATAGGGGGGGTGGAGCATGTAGGATTGGGTTTAGATTTTGCCGATTATTTTCTTAAGTACATGACCGAGGTGGAAAGGGCAAGATTTCCCAGTAACTTGTGGAAGCCAGTCGACGGCCTTTCAGGTGATGAAGATTTTCCCAAGATGGCCGAGGGGCTGATCAGGCGGAGTTATAAGTCGTCTGATATTGACCTCATAATGGGCGAGAACTTTTTGCGCTTTTTTATAGAAATGTTGAAGTAATGAACAAAATAAAGCTAACTTTCTTTAAGCTTAATTTTTGGAGGGACTTTAATCCCACTTAATAATTGATTATATATATAATCCAACCAAACATTTAGGGAAGTTTCAGATAATGAAATGGATGTGCATACTTGGTAAATTAACTCCAAGCTTGTGGATGCAGAAAGCAGTTGGAAGCGAAGTATCCTCAGAAACCCTGCTCAGGGCGATGAAAGAAGCATTGAGACATGTAAAGGAGTAGTCATTCTAAAGGCTCTCTGTAATTGTATATTATATAAAGTAACGATGATCATAGTATTGACAAGTCAGATACAAAGTAACAAAAAACGTAAAGGAGTATTTATGATGAGAAAAGGATTTTTCCGAATTGCTTTAATCTTGTTAACGGTTTCTTTCTTCATTTGCTTCCCCCTGGCTGCCGAGAAAGGTGTTCAAAAGGCAAGCTTGAAGGGATTTCCTGAATATGTCGAAAAGACAATGAAGGAGTGGGAAGTTCCAGGGGTTGCCATCTGTATCGTTAAGGATGGAGAGGTGATTTTTTCTGAAGGATTTGGGTACAGGGATGTAAAACAAGGGTTGAAGGTGACGCCACGAACTATTTTTAACATTGGCTCTACGGCCAAAGCTTTCACGGCTACGTGCGTGGGGATTCTGGTTGATGAAGGGAAAATAGAGTGGGATAAACCCGTAAGAGATTATCTTCCTTCTTTTAAGCTCAAGGATCCTTTTGCCTCTGAGAGGATGACTCCTCTTGATTTACTCAGCCATCGTTCTGGCTTACCGCGTCATGATTACATGTGGGTTAGCGCATCCGGCAACAATCCTACCCGAAAAGAAATCTTAGACCGTTTGCAATATCTTGAACCGAATACGGATTTTCGCACAACTTACCACTATTCAAATCTTATGTACCTAGTCGCAAGTGAGATGGTGGGGAGAATCGCTGGGACGACCTGGGATGAATTTATCAAGGAACGTATTTTCGATCCTTTAGGTATGAGTGACAGCAATGTTTCCCTGGGGGAGACCCAGAAGTCTCCGGATTATGCTTTTCCCTACATGAAAATAAAAGGGAAGGTTGTGCAAATCCCTTTTCAGAGCTATAAAAACTGTGCTGGGTGCGACTCGATAAATTCCACTATTCGAGATATGGCCAAATGGATTTTACTCAACTTAAACAAGGGGAAGCATGGAGAGAAACAAATTATATCTGAAGCTAATCTAAAAGAAATTCATTCTCCCCAGATGATCAGCTCAAAATCGATTAGTGATGAATTTTTTTATTCGTCCAGTGCACTGGGTTGGTTTATCACAGGATACAGAGGTCATCTTATGCTCACACATGGAGGCGGTGCCCTCGGATTAAACTCCCTTGTCTCCTTACTACCTCGGGATCACATTGGGGTGGTTATTCTCACTAATATACAGGGGACACCGGTGCGAAATATTATTATGCATAACCTTTATGATCGTCTCTTGGGGCTAGACCAGATTCCCTGGGACAAGCGGTTCAAAGCTCAGCAAGAGAAATATAAAAAAGTAGCTGAAAAAGCCAAACAGGAAAAAGAGAAAGACCGGAAATTGGACACAAAACCATCCCATCCTCTTGAGAATTACACAGGCGATTTCCATAATCCCGGATATGGGATTATCTCTATCGAGAGGGAAGTGGATCATTTAAAAGCTACTTATAAGTCCGTTTCTTATACTTTGACCCATTATCACTATGATACTTTTGAATTTACAGATGTTCAAAATCCACACCAAATGATGCCTTTTATACATGCATCTTTTTTTGCTGACTCCAAAGGCAATATCCAAAGTCTTTCACTGCCCTTGGAGCCCAGGGTAAAGGATATTGTCTTTACCAGAATGCTAGAGAAGAAATGATGAAGAGCGGTATTCTGAGGAATTCTACGGAGAATATGTGGCTAAGCTTATGAGTGTCATATTAAATTATTTCTTCTATTATAATTATTTTCTTTGAATTTGAGAGAAATGGCAGGAAATTAGGAAAAATTACAGATTAGCAAAGATGATTAAATTCTTATCTTTCCGAGGATTTCTATATCGAGAATTGTAATCTGATAATTTATAGCAAGAAAGGAGGAATCATGAAAAGAAGAGATTTTGTACGAAATGTCTCCGTTTTAGGGGCAACAGCTGGGCTTGTACGAGTAGCCAAGCCGTGGGCCATGGCGTCTTTCTTGATGGATGAGTCGGATCGCAGTCCTGGCCGTGATCCGATGACTATCCTTCGCTCCGCCTTAGTTGTCGATGGATGTAATGGCGGGCCGATGAATGAGGCGTACCTAAAGAAGCTGAAGGCCGCAGGGGTGAATTGCCGAATTGCAGGAGGCAGTATAGAATTTCCCGATGAAATCGTGCTGACTACAACTGTGAGAGAAATCCAGCAATCCTATAAGCAGGGGAAAATTGCTCAGATTTATCACGGGCATTATGCTGACTTCCTGGGCAACGAGCATAATCAACCGATGGGGGATCCTCGTCCGCCCGTGGCCGAATTCTACGAGCAGGGGTTACGGATTTGCGGCATCTGCTACAACGTTGTTAATATTTACGGCGGGGGATGTCTTGAACCGCACGTTGGCCTGACTCTTGCCGGTCGGCGCCTAGTGGAAGAGATTCACAAGCTGCGGGTCGTGCTTGATGTGGGGGGCCATACCGGCGAGAAGACAAGCCTGGATGCGATTGAAATGGCGCCTGAGATACCTGTGGTTGACACTCACGGTAATGTGCTCGCGCTCAACGATAATCCACGCTGTAACAGTGACCGCATGATCGAGGCCATTGCTAAGACCGGGGGAGTCTTGGGCATTAATAGCTTCAGCGATTTCATGGTGCGCAACCCAAAAAATGACCATCTTCCGAGTACTCCTCAGGCGACGTTGGATCAATACCTCGATCAATTCGATTATATCCGTAAGTTAGTGGGAGTGGACTACGTCGGACTGGGCACGGATAATGTTATTGAGGGAGGAGTGAGGGTCTGGGAGGGGATGAATCGGGCGGTGATGACGCCAGAATCATATAGCGAGGTCTGGACCTATCCCAAGGATTTCGAAAGCATATCCGATCTGCCCAATTTTGTCCGGGGTCTTATCAATCGGGGCTGGTCTACAGGTGAAATTCGCAAGGTGTTGGGAGAGAATTGGCTTCGGGTTTATAAACAGGTTTGGGGCGTCTGAGAGGCACAATGTTGGCCATCGGTGAGCGGAAGCCGGGGGCGAGCTTGGATTATGGTTAGCCATTCGGCGGGGGTATGAAGGTCCAGGGTCAACAAATTTGAATCCTCCACTGAGTAGTTCGATCTGACTCTATTGTTGTCTGGGTGCTTGTTCTTACAACGCTGTGCTTTTTGCAGGTTGGTTCCTATTCTAACTCGGGGGATGCAGGCCCGCTTCTGATCTTTTTCACGTTTTCTTGAGTTTTCCCCAAAATGTCCTAACGATTTCATCTGATGGCTTAGGTGTAACCAAGCTGACTATAACGTAAACGATTATAGAAGTAATTACGGCGAGAAAGGAGGGATGTGCACCCCATAATCTTAATTGTGGAATGATCGTGTTTGCGAGTGCATATATTATCATTCCCGTGCATATCGACGCTATAGCTCCCCAATGATTTCCTTTTTTCCAAAACATGCCCAAAAGTATCGGCCCGAATGTAGCTGCTTCCAGTCCCCCGATTGAAAAGAGGATTATCCACTGTATCAGTTCGGGCTGAAGCAGAGCTATACCAATTGCTATGGTCAGGCAAGATCCCATGGTCAATCTTGATGCCAATTTCGCTTCTCTAGGTGATAAATCTGGTTTTAATTCTTTAAGAAGGTTTTTGGCAATACTTGAGGTTATGATTATGGCCATTGCGGCAACGGTAGTCTGGATTCCAGCTACAATACCGGCGAGAACAATTCCTCCCAGAGCTTCTGGCATCACATGCATTGCTAACCAGGGGGCGATTTCATCTGGTACTGCAAGGTTAGGTATTATCGCCCGCCCTATTACTCCTGACATACACAAGCAAATCGTCCATATTAAAACTAATATTCCCCCCATCCAGATGCCTCTTTTAAGCGCTCTTGTATTTTTGTAGGTGAGAGCTGCGAGCATAGCATGCGGCATGCCAACTACAAAATAACCTATCATGCAAGCTAAAGAAAAAGTAAAAAATGGAGAAAATTCGCCACCCATAGTTGGTGACAGAAAGTTTATATTTTGGGCGGCGATGATCTCAGTCGACTTTTTAAATCCTCCAGCATAATTTACGGTGCCGATAAACAGCATTATGCAGCCGACGGTTATAACAACGCCTTGGATAAGTATTGCTAGAGATGTCCCGCGCATACCCCCCAATACACAATAGACCAATACAACCAGAGATCCGAGAGCAAGAGAGACGAGATATCCCATTCCCGTCATTTGAGAGATTACCCTTGCTGCCCCTACAAACTGGGTTGCCATATAAGGTAATAGAAATACTGTGACTAAGAATGCCAAGATTACTATGATAGCCTTACTCTGATATCTGGCCTTGAAAATATCCAGGTATGTTACGGCATTCACTCTTCTAGCTACAATTCCAACGACTATACCTATTGGACCTAAAAATAAAAGACTCGAAAAAAAATTAAAATTATTTAAAAGTACCCAGGAATAGCCATAGGCATAAGTCATTCCTGGACCTGCGATAAAGGTGCCAGCGCTGGCAAGTCCTCCGGCAATAATTAAAGCGACAACAATCCCTCCTAGCCCTCTGCCTGCAGCATAAAATTCTTTTTCGTATTTTTCGATAGGGACTTTTTCTACAATCCGATATGACCATATCCCGATTGCAATCAATATAGCTGTATAGGCTAAAAAGGAAAAAATTGCCCAGTTCATTCTTTGTTCTCCGAATCTTCATCATCTGTTAAGGGAACATCAGGAATGAATTTTTCAATCACGAAAACTAACGCTAATATAAATACGATGGGGACCAATATATTGCCAATTGCCACCCAGCGAGGTAGCCCCATTAAATAAGGTTTTATTCCTAAGAAATAAGAGCATCCCATAATGACAAGAAGATAGATGGTGAAGTAAATCCAGGATAAAGCAAAAGTCTTTCGAGCTATTTTTATTCTTGGATCTTCAATGAATTTCATTTACGTACCTCCTTTACAATCACTAAGATGTTTCCCTAGCAAAGCATCTTATCAAAAGAAACCTCAGTGAACAATAGTTAGTTTAATTCCTCTAAACATTTCTCGCGATTGCAGAATCCATGTAGGTTTCAGTGAACGCTTCTGCGAAAATAAAAAGGATTTTCCTCAAATAAGGCATCTAATTGTAACTCCCAATTTGAATTGTTTCCAAAAATCCAAATATAAACTGTTTCTATGTAGGACTTTATATTGGCCATTTTTCCGCAGATCACAGAGGATATCAAGCGATTTGTAGAAAAGAAATTATTAGTATTTACGCATATAACTGAGAGTGGCTGTATATTAATTGGATGGAAGAAGCTAATATTAATTTTACTTATAATTGGGATAAAAGGGGACAGTTCAAATTTAGAATAACAATCTAATTGTTTAGTTGACATCAAATTTGATACCTGATATTTAGTATTTAAAATTTCATCAGAAAATTATATGAAAAAATTTCCGAGAAAATTTCATCAGATTGCCTTCAAAGTTTTGAAGCAAATATCTATAAATTTAGCCATAAAAAAATGGCCATAGTTTTTGACGCACATTCAGATATTCTAAACGATATCCACCCCAGGAGGATACAAGATGAAAAGATGAGTTTTTAGATGAGAGTTGTCTTATACCAAAAAAACGAATTCCTGTCCTTAGGACACGGTTTGATATTTTTAGAGGAGGCAAGAATTGTACAAAAATAAAAACAAAAACACCTATCTTAGTTTAGCAGTATGGCTCCTTTTGGTTTTACTAACTTCATCAATAGGTCTAACTCAATCACAGAAGAAAAAGCTGAGCCTCGATGATGCCTTTTCTATCAAAGCAGTAGCTGATCCCAAGATTTCACCTGATGGAAGTTGCATAGTATTTGTAGTTACTGAAAATAATGTAGCAGAGAACAAAAGCAACAGCGATTTGTGGATGGTAGATATTAAAGGAGGAAAGCCTCTGCGACTTACTTACCATGAGAAAGATGACTTCGGTCCCCAATGGTCTCCTGATGGAAGATACATTGCTTTTATATCCACTAGAGGAGGGAAGTCAGAGGTATGGTTAATGGATTCCAGAGGGGGAGAGCCTCGGAGACTGACCAATCATAAAGCTGGGGTGCAGAGCTTCAAGTGGTCTCCTTTTGGAAAAGTCATTGCATTTATTGCAATGGAGCCTCAGAGCAAAGAGGAAGCGGAGAAACAGGAGAAAGGGGACGATAAAAAAGTTTGGGGAGAATATAACCGTTTTGCCCATCTATGGCTACAGAAGATTGATCAGCAAAAGGCTGAGCAGATTACAAAGGGGAAATTTTTTGTCCAAGATTTTGCCTGGTCTCCTCAAGGTCAGATAGCCTATCTTTCTGGTCCGGGTCCCGGTGAGGAGACATTGGTTCACCCATCTTTAACAATTACTGGAGCTAATGGAGAGCTTGTAAGGAACATAGATATAGAGCCGGGTTGGTGGTATGCTCCTTCCTGGTCACCTGATGGTCGCAATATTTCACTTATGAGTTTCTATGCTGGATGGAGGATTGAAGGGCCCAAAATATATCTTATATCGTCAGACGGTAGAGAAGTTAAGAATCTTATGGCGGACTGCGAGGCTGATGTCTCTGATTACAGCTGGCTGGATAAGGATAATATTATTTTTTCTGTGTCTCATGGTGTAAAAGGTCCAATTTTTATAATTAACAATATCAGCGGGAAGGTAAAGAGGTTCTGCGATGGTGATTTTGTAGTTAATTCCTTTTCTGTCAATCCGAAAACAAGCGGGATGGCTTTTCTTAAGACAGATGCTACCCATCCTCTTGATGTTTATTACACATCTCTGAAGAAATTCGATCCCGTTAAATTAAGCGATATGAATCCTCAATTAGTGGAATTTGAACTGGCAACTACCGAGGCTATTCGATGGAAGGGAGCGGATGATTGGCCTATAGAAGGATTGCTAATAAAGCCGGTTGGTTATAAACCAGGGAAGGCATATCCAACTATCAGTATGGTTCATGGAGGTCCTGCCTATGCTTGGGATTTTGCCTTTAAGCCTTCCTGGCAGTACCTTGCTGCCCAGGGTTATGCCATCCTTGCTCCCAATCCCCGAGGAGGCACAGGATACGGGCAGAAGTTTGTAGAGGTTAATTTTGAGGAGTTAGCTAGCAAAGTTTTTCAGGATATTATGGAGGGAATGGACTATGTGATCAAAGAAGGCATTTCTGATCCAGATAAGCTTGCCTTGTACGGATATAGTTTTGGAGGTTATATGACTGCCTGGATAGTTACCCATACCAACCGCTATAAAGCAGCAATGCTGGGTGCGGGTTTGACTAATTTAACCAGCTTTTACGCCCAGTGCGATTTGCAGACAGTTTGGGATAAAGCCCATATTGGTGCCACCCCGTGGGACGATCCTCAGTTGTACCAACAGATATCTCCGATAACTTATGTCAAGCAGGTCAAAACCCCCACACTTATCATGTATGGAGCCAATGACATTCGGGTTCCACCAGCACAGGGGCAGGAGTTTTACATTGCTTTGAAGAAAATAGGCATCCCTGTGCAATTCGTTACCTACCCGCGGGAAGGACATGGGATGAGGGAATTACAGCACAGAAGAGATTTCTTAGAACGGACTCTAAGGTGGTATAATAAATATGCCTTAGGGAAGGAATAGAATTTGACTTCCTCTTAGGGCATGATTCATCTTGTGTAGGTGTTTGATTTATCAAATACACCTTATGTTGAAGCAAAAAAAAGTATAACATATATCCATCTTCATCCTTAGTGGGTGATTCCTTCACGAAAAATTATTATAAACGCAATTTATGTTTTTACAGTGTCATTGCGAACCCTGAAAGGGCGTGGCAATCTAATACAGCAAATTGTCATTGCGAGTGACCGAAGGGAGCGTGGCAATCTCGTCTTTATAGGATGAGATTGCCGCGTCGCTGTGCTCCTCGCAATGACAACGAAATAAAACGAGATCGTACAGCCTGTTCCGAGCAAAGCGAAGGAATCTTCTTCGCTCCTCGCGATGACACTGGAATAATTGCGTTTGTATTAGTAAAATAAGCATTGAGGATAACGTAAGTGGCTAAAGGCATAATTTTTGACATCAAGCGCTATGCTATCCACGACGGTCCTGGAATTCGGACTACTATCTTCCTCAAAGGATGCCCTCTCCGGTGTCAGTGGTGCCAGAACCCAGAAGGTCAAGAAACCAATCCTGAAATTATACTGCACTCATCCAAATGCGCAAAAGAATGTAACGAGTGTGTATCTGTTTGTCCCCAGGATGCAGTGTCAAAAAATGGGAATTCCATCGAGATAGATAAAGCCAAATGTGATTTATGTGCCAAGTGCGAGGATGTTTGTGTCTATGAAGCTCTTGAAGTAGTCGGCAGGGAGGTAACAGTTCAGGAAGTTTTGGCTGAGATAGAAAAAGACAGGATATTCTTTGATGAATCAGGCGGAGGTATCACATTTTCTGGCGGCGAACCGCTGATGCATGTGGATTTTTTAGAAGCTATACTTAAAGAGATTGGGAAGAAAAATATTCATGTTACGCTGGATACTTCAGGGTATGTTTCTTTTGAGGATTTGGGTAGAATATGCGACAAAGTAGATTTATTTTTGTATGATCTTAAAATCATGGATGATGAAAAGCATGAGAAATACACTAGAGTTTCAAACAAGGTTATCCTCGAGAACTTAAGGAAACTTACAGAACAAGGGAATTCTGTTGCTGTTCGTATTCCACTCATATCAGGGATTAATGATAATAACCAGAGTATCCACATGTTTGTTGACTTTCTTCAGGGCCTCAAGAGCGTAAAGCAAATAAACCTCTTGTCGTATCATAGATGGGGCTGTGAAAAATATAAAAGATTAAGAAAGGAAGGATCTCCGATAACATTTCAATCCCCGTCGGATGAGAGAATTGAAGATATTAAAAAAATCTTTACTGATTCTGGTTTTTCCGTAAAAAAAGGAGGTTAGGCCGTGAAGGAGAGGATTAAAAAGTTAAGAGAGCAGAGCTTGAGCATAAAGCCCTATGTTACTCCAGAGAGAGCAAAACTCATCACCGAGTTTTATAAAAGTGATGTGGCTGATAAGGTTTCTTCTCCTGTTCGGAGAGCGTTAGCCTTTAAATATTTACTTGAGAACAAGGTAGTTTGCATCAGCGAGGATGAGCTTATCGTGGGGGAACGAGGGCCTGCACCAAGGGCAACTCCAACTTATCCAGAAATTACAGCTCACAGTCTTGAAGACCTCAGAATACTGAATAAGAGAGAAAAAACATCTTTTGCAGTCGATGCAGAAACAAAGAAATTATACGAAGAGGAAATCATCCCATTCTGGAAAGGCAAAGCTATGAGAGACAGAATATTCGGCGAGATGACTGGGGAATGGAAGGCAGCCTATGAAACGGGAGTCTTTACTGAATTCATGGAGCAGAGAGCACCAGGACATACTGTTTTAGATGACAAGATATACAAGAAGGGTTTTATTGACTTTAAAAAAGACATAGAAAGGAGCATTAAAAACCTTGATTCTTCAAATGATCTTGAAGCCCCTAAAAAAAGAGAAGAAATGAAAGCGATGGAGATTTGTGCTGATGCCCTTATCATGTATGCAGAGCGTCATGCTGAGAAGGCAAGAGAATTGGCTGGGAAGGAAAAGGACCCAGAAAGAAAGAAGGAGTTAGAAAGAATCGCAGAAAACTGCTCCCGTGTTCCAGCCCGCACTCCCAGAGATTTTTGGGAGGCCTTACAGTATTACTGGTTTGTGCACCTTGGAGTTATCATAGAGCTCAATACCTGGGATTCTTTTAATCCAGGGAGGCTCGATCAGCATCTGCATCCTTTTTATAAAAAAGGACTGGACGAGGGAACCCTTAACCGAGATAAAGCCGAGGAACTTCTGCAGGCATTCTGGATAAAATTCAATAACCAGCCTGCGCCTCCTAAGGTCGGAGTTACTGCAGAAGAGAGTGCCACCTATACTGATTTTGCCCTGATCAATACAGGCGGGATAAAACCAGACGGTTCTGATGCAGTCAACGAACTCTCTTATCTAATCCTCGATGTAGTCGAGAAGATGAGGATTCTACAGCCAAGCTCAATGGTTCAGATAAGCAAAAAAACCCCTGATTCTTTCTTGAAAAGAGCGCTAAAAATACTTAAAACAGGCTTTGGCCAGCCTTCTGTTTTCAATACGGATGCTATTGTCCAGGAGCTTGTAAGACAGGGGAAATCCGTTGAGGATGCGCGAAGCGGAGGAGCCAGTGGCTGTGTCGAGGCAGGTGTTTTCGGAAAGGAGAACTATAACCTGACAGGTTATTTTAATCTGACCAAAGTTTTTGAGGTTACCTTAAACAACGGGGTAGATCCTCGAACAGGAAAAGAGATCGGCCTGAAGACCGGCGATCCTTCTTCATATAAATCGTTTGAAGAACTATTCGAAGCGTTCAAAGAACAGCTTAATTATTTTGTGGATATCAAGGTTGAAGGGAATAGCGTCATTGAAAGGATGTATGCCGAGCATCTTCCATCTCCTTTTCTCTCTCTTCTTATAGATGACTGTATAACCAAAGGAATGGACTACCATGATGGAGGAGCACGTTACAATACCTCTTATATTATGGGTGTCGGCTTGGGCACATTGACCGATGTGTTAGCGTCCGTAAAATACAATGTCTTTGACAAAAACCAGATCACCATGCCAGCTCTCCTGAAGGCGCTGGAAAACAATTTTGAAAATGATGAGCCTCTCCGTCAGAGGTTTTTAAACAAAACACCAAAGTACGGAAATGACGATGATTATCCAGATGAGATAATGCGGTCTATCTTTGAAGCTTATTATAGCGCTGTGAGCGGAAGGCCCAATACAAAAGGAGGCTTTTACGAGATCAGTCTTTTCCCAACAACCGTTCATGTTTACTTTGGGAAAGTGGTCGGTGCCACCCCAGATGGAAGAAAAGCCGCGGAGCCTCTATCTGAGGGGATTTCTCCAGTTCAAGGAGCGGATAGAAAAGGTCCTACGGCCGTCCTTAAATCGGCTTCAAAAATGGACCACGTCCGGACAGGAGGGACGCTCCTTAACCAAAAATTCACTCCGCATCTTCTGGCAGATGAAGACGGCATAGATAAGGTTGCTTATCTTATAAGGTCGTACTTCAAGCTCGATGGCCACCATATACAGCTTAATGTTGTCAGTGCGGATATGCTCCGGGACGCCCAGAAGCATCCCGAGAAATACAGAGATCTTGTTGTACGGGTTGCAGGCTACAGCGATTATTTTGTTGATATTGCCGTTGATCTTCAGGATGAAATAATCAAACGGACTGAACACAAATCATTTTAAGTTGTCTGCATTTGATTCATATTGTGCAGAGCTTATATTATGAAGGGGTTTGGTATTGTGTAGGGGCTTGATTCATCAAACCCACCTTGTTTATTATATAGGATTGTTTTATATTCTGCAGAGGTTTGGTATTGTGTAGGGGCTTGATTCATCGTGTCCATACTAAAAAAAAATAGTCAAAATTAAAAAGGAGAAGAGGAATGCTTGATGCAAGAATTTATGTTCAGCGGAGGAGTCGTTTAAAAGAAAAAATCAAATCAGGCTTGATTCTTTTTTTGGGAAATGAGGAATCTCCCATGAATTACCAAGGAAATCCATATCATTTCAGACAGGACAGCTCGTTTCTCTATTTTTTTGGTCTTGATTTTCCCGCTCTTGCGGCTGTTATAGATATTGATGAAGACAAAGAAGTCGTTTTTGGGAACGACGTAGAAATTGAGGATATCATCTGGATGGGCTTTCAACCTAAATTATTAGTAAGAGCCATGGGAGCAGGCATTAAAGAAACAGCCCCGCTCAATAAACTTGAAGAGACAGTAAAAAAGGCAATAAAAAAAGGAAGAAAGATTCATTTTCTTCCTCCTTACAGACCTGAGACGAAATTGAAGTTAGCTCAATTGCTGGATCTTGATTCTGATGTCATACATGAAAATATTTCCAAGGAGCTTATAAAAGAAGTGGTGGCGCAGAGATCGGTTAAGATAGATGAAGAAATTGATGAGATGGAAAAAGCTCACATCGTATCATATGAAATGCATACAACTGCCATGAAGATGGCAAAAGCTGGTGTGTATGAAAGAGAGATTGTGGGAGAAATAGAGGGAATTGCGCTTTCTCATGGTTTCCAACCTTCATTTCCAACAATATTAACAATTGATGGCCAGATTTTGCACAATCATTATCATGGTAACGTCCTTAAAGAAGGCCGGCTTCTAGTGAACGATTCTGGTGCAGAGTCTGAGATGCACTATGCATCCGATATTACCCGAACAATCCCTGTCGGCGGGAAATTTACCGAAAAACAAAAAGAAATATACGAGATAGTGCTTCACTCTCAAGAAACAGCCATTCAATCGATTAAACCTGGGATAAAATTCAGAGAAATTCACCTTAAAGTTTCAAAAATTATTGCGTCTGGATTGAAAGATTTGGGTCTCCTAAAAGGCGATATTGAAGATGCGGTGAAGGAAGGAGTACACGCCATGTTCTTCCCCCATGGACTGGGTCACCTGATTGGCCTTGATGTTCATGATATGGAGGATTTGGGAGAGGATCATGTAGGCTATGATGATAAGACTAAAAGGAGTGATCAGTTTGGTTTTGCCTATTTAAGG
>SDBU01005135.1_pt1 | contig 15775 bp, 13 predicted proteins | sample 2277071 | NCBI WGS metagenome assembly SDBU01 (sample SAMN10397929, study PRJNA504765) | marine sediment metagenome | isolation source: marine sediment core GS08_GC12, 126 cmbsf | place: Arctic Ocean: Gakkel Ridge, Loki's castle | collected 2008
ATGATAGCCTAACGTGCTAATTCAAAAAAATAGTAGTATAAGACAAGCAATAAATGGGGCAAACAGGACTTGAACCTGTGACCGACGGGTTATGAGTCCAATTCTAAGTAAAACTCTGAATACATAAGAGTATTACAGAATCATTTTTCTCTATCAACAAAATTAAGATGCTGTTCAGATTGGTGCCAAAATATTCTCTTGTTTTCCAGTCATTTGCGGAAAAAGTGCGGAAAAATTTGGAGTTTTTAAAGTTTTCTTATGCTTGTAGGTAGGGATTGTCAGATTAAATTTTGTCTCTTATAACTAGTTATTGAATGATATTGGGTCAATATAAAAGTTAGCGTTCCTTTTTTATTCTTACATCTCTATGTTTTTTTAATTAAGGATCTAAAAGCTTATCAAGAGTTGTAAAAAATTAAACATAAGAACTTATTTGCGTAAGATGTGTGAGTAAATTAAGTTATCTTATGCAATATTTTAGATCTTATCATATTTCGCAAATAATTCTTTTATAGCTAAAAATCGAACTCTGTCTAAATGTTCTAAATCACTAAGGATGCTGATTGGATGGTTATTCAATTTCAAAGTTGCCTTGAAATTAGCCCCTTGTTCAAGTAGAAATTCAATGATATGGATAGGTATATTTTTGTTACCACATGCAGCATGAAGAGGAGGAACTTCATCTCTACATCTAAGTCGACCAATAATGCAATCCATACTTTGAGGGGTCAGTCTTATTATTTCTTTTATATCCTCTCCTATTTCAGGAGTGTAAGTTTCAAATGTGCTGTCAGCAAAAGGAAAGTTACATCCCGTGAAAAGCGCATCAAGAAGTTGTGGATTCCCCTTATAATCAATATTTCTGTCCTTCCAATAGCCCTCTAAACTGTCTTCGTAATCTGATTGATATTTGCTATATTTAGTCACAAGATCATAAGTTTTCCTGAGGTTTGTCAATTTTTCATGACAAATATTATTAAATTGCCTGTTAATCAATGAAATATTTTTAATTTGGCGCGCACAACTTTTTATTTCTTTTCTTGTGATTTTTGTTGGTTGAATAAAGATAAAGTCGACAATAGAACTATTTATTTCTACAGGCAGTAATGGAGCACTATTTGAATGAATAATTTCATTTTTAAATATTAAATTTTTAATACTTGATAAAACACTAAACATATAATTTCCTATTGTTTATTAGAAGGTAATTAATTTAACATTTAACTAAATTAAATTCAAGTGTTTTTTGTACTTTGTGCATGACAAAAAAATAATTTTAGAAAAAAAACAAAAGTTCTTTTCCTTATAAAAAGCAAAGAGGGTATTTTTTAATTAATTTGTTGTTGTAGTTTGTTGTGAACTAGTGTGAAATTAGTCCTTTTGATCTAACTGTTTGATAATGAGAATGGGGCAAACAGGACTTGAACCTGTGACCGACGGGTTATGAGGGAGGGGGTATTCTATTTTAACCAGTTCCATCCAATCTTTTATACGCATGATTATAAGGGAGTTGATTAATGGATGCAACAGGTTTTTGTCGGTTTTTAACGGTGCAATAGGAAGTTTAGTGCACCGCCATTGTACCGTATCTTAAAAAAGGAAGAATCCTTTACAAAATGATATTTTATATATTAGCTACTCGACAGGTATAGTTTTTTCTGAAATTTATATCTTGATAAAAAAAATATTGAAAAGAGATGTGATAATTGAACTTTTTTTGCTAAAATAAAATATAAATATTTAGAGTTAAAAATTACATGAAAAATTCTTATTCTGTAGAATCAATAGCTAATTCTTTCTTGAGGAGTTCATTTGCTGGCGATAATAGTATTACACCAATGAAGATTCAAAAATTAATATATTTAGCCCATGGTTATTCTTTGGTAATGCGAGACATATCACTCATTGATGAATTATTCGAGGCGTGGAGATTTGGGCCTGTATTGCCATCAATATATCATACATGCAAAAAGTATGGAAATAAGTCTATTTCAGATTATCTTAAAGAACCTGGATATGATTTATTATCAACGCAAAAAACAACTCTGCATATAAATGATCCTCAAGTAGTGGAAATAATCAATTTTGTATGGGAAAATTATGGATTGATGAATGCATTAGAATTATCAGATTGGACTCATGAAAAAGGTGGTCCATGGGATATTGTTATTGGTCAAAAAGGTGAACGGTTTAAAAATCAAACTATTGATAACGAGTTAATAAAAAAATATTTCGAAGAGCGAATGATTGATAATGGACTTTAAAAAACTTAAGAAACCAGCTCCTAAAGACGTAAACCCTAAGGATAATCCATCTGATTATACATCTGATAAGGCTTCTGATAGATTCTTGTATCTCAATTTTCGTTTTTTGAAGTATGGAACAAATGACAAGTTTCAAGGTGCGGCAATATTATTTTCTTTTTTTATATTTATTCTAATTATATTCACTATAACTATGGGTTTTATTTTTCCAAGTGCATGCGGATGGTCTGAAAAGTGTTTAGGGTGGCTTCAAAATACTTTTATTTTAATTATTGGAGTAGCGATAGGAAAATCTTTGAATGGTTCAAAATAATAAGATATAAAAATATTATAAATTTTAATTTTGCACATAATTTTGTGGATAATATAGATGTTTTTGAAATCCAGTAAATATTTTACTAATCTCTTTAGGTTTACCTAATTCAATAATTGCATCTCTAATAGAATTCTGATATTTAAGCCGTAGCAAGGGAGTTAATTTTTTTTGATCGAGCTCCTCTACTCCGACATTGACATAATGTGATAACACAAAATCAAGAAAGACCTGTTGGTTTGTATTGAATTCAGAGCTTAAGATAACTTTGGCTCTTGCTGCACGTTCTTCACGAGTAAGTACTGGGAGAGCATATGCTACATATGCTATCACATCGAACAGATCACTTTTCTCTGCATTGATGATCTTTCGAATTTCATTTAGTTGTTCATTACCGAAACCTTTCTCGGTTAGTCCCTGTAAGAGTTTTTTTCGTGTGTTAGGCTTGCTCCATAAGAGACGTAGCTCTTCTTCATTTTTGAAAAAATCTGGCAGTTTTCCGAATAGTTGTTCCATAAATTGTTGTGCAGACATTGGGGTTCCGTCAGAATGCCAGAAGGTAGTAGCTATCATATGCTGAATAGCGCGCTCTTTTCCATCAGCAAGTTTTATTTTAGTTTTTGTTTTCTTTTTGCATATGCAATGTATCTGATTGCAAATAGGGCACGGTTCTTTAGGGCATTCACATGGACTCATATTGCATTTAGAACATATTGATGGAGGCCTTTTTTCGCATTCACAAGGTCTAAAGCCACATTTAGAACATGGGCTGTCTTCCTCCGGAGGACCATCCCATTCCTTATCTTGAAAACGAAGATGAGCTTCCACAAAGTCATGAATCGTAAAGTAGTCCTTACCATCGTATAATCGTGTTCCTCGGCCAATTATCTGTTTGAATTCAATCATGGAATTGATTGGTCTCATTAATACAATATTGCGAATATTGCGGGCATTTACTCCTGTCGAGAGCTTCTGAGAAGTGGTAAGAATGGTGGGAATTGTTTTTTCATTATCTTGGAAGGTGCGCAAATGCTGTTCGCCTAATATGCCGTCATCGGCCGTCACCCGTTGGCAGTAGTTTGGCTCTTTACTTTTTTTCATTTCATTAATGAGGTCCCGCACTGCAAAAGCATGATTCTGTGTTGCACAAAATACAAGTGTTTTTTCATTCTGATTGATTTCTTTCATGAATAGTTTCACTCGGTGGGCTTCTCTTTCTTTGATTTCGATAATTTTATTAAAATCAGCCTCTGTATAACGCTTTCCTGTTTCAACTTCGCCTTCAATTAATTGGTCATCAGGCGTATAAACATAGTCATCGAGTGTTGTAGAATATTGCTTCACCTTGAAAGGGGTAAGGAATCCGTCGTTGATACCTTCCTTAAGAGAGTAGATATAGACAGGTTCGCCGAAGTAATTATAGGTGTCCACGTTATCTTTACGCTTAGGGGTTGCAGTTAAACCGAGTTGTGTAGCTGGAGAAAAATATTCAAGAATACCGCGCCAGTTGCTTTCGTTGTTTGCTCCGCCTCGATGGCATTCATCGATGATAATAAAATCAAAGAAATCTGAGGGATATTCTCCAAAATATGGTGATGGTAGATTGTCTTTTGATTTTCCACTCATGAATGTTTGGAAGATGGTGAAAAATAGACTGCCATTTTTGGGTACTTTACCTTTCTTTTTAATGTCTTTTGGATCAATACGTACTAAAGCATCTTCAGGAAAAGAGGAGAAGTCATTGAAGGCTTGATTGGCAAGTATATTTCGATCTGCTAAAAAAAGGATTCGTGGACGGCGAGATGGTTCTCTGCTCAAGTTCCAACGACTATGAAATAATTTCCATGCAATTTGAAATGCGATGAATGTTTTTCCTGTGCCAGTTGCCAGAGTGAGTAGAATACGCTGTTGATTTTCTGCAATAGCTTTCATGACTCGTTCTACGGCAATATCCTGGTAGAAACGATTTGTATGTGAACCTCCTTTATCTTCGAAAGGAACATCAGTAAAGCGATTTCGCCAAGTGTTTTCTTTTGAGAAAGTCATATTCCATAGCTCTTCTGGAGTGGGATAGGTCAGTACTTCTCTTTCCTTTCCAGTCTCCATATCAATGCTATAAATGCTTTTTCCATTGGTGGAATATGTAAAACGAATCTTTAATTTGTTTGCATAGTTCTTTGCCTGTGAAAGACCTTCTGTCATTTTAGCTTTTTCTTGTTTTGCCTCAATTACTGCTATTTTTTGATTACGGTATACAAGAACATAATCTGCCTCTAGCCCTTTAGTGCGGCGCTGGCGTCCTTCGATACGACCTGGAGTGATAATATGCTCTCTTAAAATTTTACTGCCCTCAACAACGCCCCAACCAGCCGCTTTTAATGCGGGATCAATATAAATTGCTCTGGTGTCTGCTTCGTTTAAAGGTTTTTCTTTCATAAGTTTCCTATAAAGGCTTGATGCAAGAGTGATTTCTTGAGTCTTTCTAAAGCTGTGAGTTTCTTTTGATAGATAGACTTGAGATGTTCGGTTTCAGCTTTCATCTTATCCAGGTTTGTTATTATGTTCTTTTGCTCCTCTAATGAAACGGGAAACCAAATTGACTCATTAGATAGAATAGTAGCGTTGATGTTTGCCTGATTAATTGATTCTGAAGCTTTTTGTTTAATCTGTTCTTGGAAAAGTTTTGAATTTATAAAATAGTTTAAGTACTGAGAAAATAGTGATTTTTTATCAGGAGAAACTCTGATTAAATAAGATGCAAAGCAATAATCTCCCTCTAAATCAAAAATACCTGTTTTTCCAACAAGCTTGATACTATTAGTGCGGTTGAATAATACATCATTAGGAAGAAGTTTATACTTCTCAAATTCAGAATTATCTATGTCAACATATTTCATTTTTCCTGTATCAATCAATCGACCATCTTGAACCTCTCCCATGCGAAATATTTTAAAACCTTTTTTCTCATTATTCATTGATAGAGAAAGCCCATATTGAGTCATAGCAATATCGCCAATTTTTTTCTTTACCCATCCATTTTTTGGTTTAGCTATTGCTCGATTAAGATAGCTCTCAAAAAGAGACCGGCTGTTTTGGAGGTTTTTTTCGGTGTTGGCTTTTGCAATGTCGATGTCTTTAAATAATTTATTGAGGATATGGACGATTCTCTGCTGTTCGGAAAAAGAAGGGAGTGAAATAGAAAGTTCTTTAAAATTATTTAGAGATACTCCTCCAATAAGACCAGCCATTACATCTTTAAATTGTTTGGCAAAAATATCGCTCAAACAATAGTAGAAGATTAGTTGGTTGCAATTTTGATTTGTAGGGTTAATTGCAAAAAGCTTGTTGCCGAAATAGATATCTCTGTCTGTGACAGCAATTTTTTTTCCAGCGCTTCCTCCTTCTGCACATATTAAAATAGTATTTGCAGGAGCTAATTTGAAACGATCGTATTTAGTCTTTGGTATTTTTACATCAGATTCATAAGTAATTTTATGATCAAAACCAACGTCTTTTGTTCCTATATATGGAATGCCTTCAGTTAAACCTTTAAAATGTTTTTCTTTCTCATTTTTATTAATGCTGTTGCCATTAAAAATCTGACCTAGTTCCCCAAATTTATATTTTTTCCATTCTTTTTTATTCATAGCAAACTCTTAACGTTTTTCATTACTTTAGCGCTCTCATCAGACAATGCAATGATTTCGTTCAAGATTTCTATTGGGTTGAGATGAATGGTTTCTTTGCAATTAGGATTCTTTACGGAGAGGTCGAAAGTTTTTTGGTCAACATCCTTTATGCCTAAGCTCCAGCTTTTAAGAGAATCAACAAAGGTTTTTTGCAGTTCAATAAATTCAGCAAGATCAGTATCATTTAATGGATTTGTCTTGCCAAGTTTACGTCCTGGATCTAGTTGATAAAACCAAGTTTTTCTTGTAGGAGAACCTTTTTTGAAGAAAAGCACTACTGTTTTCACACCTGCTCCCAAGAACGTTCCCCCAGGACAATCGAGTACTGTATGGAGGTTGCAACTTTCTAAAAGGAGTTTACGTAAGCTTATGGAAGCATTGTCAGTGTTGGAAAGAAAGGTGTTCTTAATGACTATTCCAGCTCTTCCTCCAGCTTTAAGCATCTTGATAAAGTGCTGAAGAAATAGATACGCTGTTTCTCCAGTGCGAATAGGGAAATTTTGCTGCACTTCTGGACGTTCTTTGCCGCCGAAAGGAGGATTAGCTAAAATCACATTGAAGCGGTCTTTTTCTTGAATATCATTGATGTTTTCGGTAAGCGTATTGGTGTGTAATATATTAGGGACTTCAATGCCATGTAGAATCATATTCATAATTGCAATTACATAGGCGAGAGATTTTTTTTCTTTTCCACAGAAGGTATGAGATTGGAGTGTAGTAAGGTCTTTAGTGGTTAGATTGTTTTTAGATTTTAAATAATCAAAAGCTTCACATAAAAAACCTGCGGAACCGACTGCACCGTCATAAATAGTCTCTCCAATTTTTGGCTGAACAACTTGTATAATGGTTCGAATTAATGCACGAGGAGTATAATACTCACCGCCATTACGGCCCGCATTTCCCATTTTCTTTATCTTAGCTTCATATAGGTGTGACAGCTCATGTTTTTCGTTCTGAGAACGGAAGCTTAGTTCATCAATATGATCAATGATATCACGTAGAGTGTAACCGCTCTGAATACGGTTTTTGATCTCTCCGAAAATCTCACCTATTTTGTATTCAATGGTGTTTGAACTGGTTGCTTTAGCTTTGAAACTATATAAATAAGGGAAAAGTTTTTGATTGACGAAGGATAGTAAATCATCACCAGTCAGAGTAGCATTGTGATCGATTTTGCCATCTTGATCTTTAGGTGCAGCCCAGCTTTCCCAGCGATAAGATTTTTCAAGAATGTATTCATAAGGCTTTCCATTTAATTCAGATTCTAAAGCTTTGTCATTTTCAAGTGCATCAAGATATTTTAAAAATAATATCCATGAAGTTTGCTCAGTATAATCTAACTCACTAGTACATCCTGCATCTTTACGGAGGACATCATCAATATTTTTAAAAACTTGTTCAAACATAGATTTTCCTTTTTTGATTTAAATGGGTTTTGTCGAATAGTGTTGATTCTAATATATTTCACTATCATTAACAATACAACAAGTTGTAAGAACTTACTGTTCCATTTTTATATCAGTGATATTTTAAATTGAAATATAAAATATATTTTAGCATCTAATTTCAATAAATATCTTAAGTATACGTAATTATACTAAAAGTGGTATTATTAATTAAGTTAAATTAATTTATTAACAATTTATGTAATTTTATATAAAATTTAGGTTTTAATTATGTCTAAAAAAATATTATTTAATACTAATTCTTTAGAGCCATTCCCTCTAAGCAGATCTAAAATAGACCTCTTCCTTAAATGTCCCAGATGTTTTTATTTGGATAGAAAAATAGGAATATCTCAACCTTCAGGACCTCAATTTTCTCTTAATATGGCTGTTGATGCTTTGTTAAAAAAAGAATTCGATATACATAGAAAAAATAAAACTTTACACCCTTTTCAAATGAAAAATAATATAGATGCTATTCCTTTTGATCATTCCGATATCGAAAGATGGAGATTTAATAAACAGGGAATTCGCTATTTACATGAGAAAACAAATTTTGAAATATTTGGTGCAATTGATGACGTTTGGATGTTACCTAACGGTGAATTAATAATCGTAGATTATAAAGCCAAAGCTTCTAAAGATGATCCAAGTACTTTTTTGATTCCCAAGACAAAGAAAAATGGCAAAATAGATGTACAAGAACTGTATAAGATTGGCTACAAAAGGCAGATCGAAATATATCAATGGCTATTTAGAAAAAACGGTTTTAAAGTTTCAAATACTTCTTATTTTATTTTTGCAAATGCTCAAAAAGATAAAGATGGGTTTTATGATAAATTAGATTTTAAAAAGCATCTTATTGCTTATGAAGGAAATGATGATTGGGTTGAGGCTACTTTGATAGCTATTCATAAATGTTTGAGCAAAGATACTTTGCCCGAAGCGAGCGAAGATTGTGAATATTGTAAGTATAGAAGTAAAATTGCTGAACATGAGTCCTTATGAAATATTAAGTTTTTATCAAATCTAGAAGGTTACATTGTTTCAACAACCGTAGCCTTAAATTTTTTCGTAGAGTGTTTCTGATAGTTTCTTAATTTTGTAAAAAGCCTTCATTAGCAATGGATAAACTTCGACATTCGTATCTTGAAATACAAAGCTCACCCACGTAGTGATAGTTACTTCAAGTTCTGCCGTTTGCTGGGGAATCCAATCTGAATCAAATGTAATAGGGATATTATCTATTGAAATATCACCTGGTGCAGCTGTTATTGATCCCGCAGGCGCTGATATAACCGGGTTTTTTCCAGTGAGTCCAGCTTTGTAAGTTTTTTGCTCTGTTCGGGTTTGTTCTGAAAGAAAGTTATGTTTGTTATCATTCAGAATTTGGCAGAAATTCTGCAACCATTTATCACCACAGGCATGTGGTTGCAGATCTTCAATCAAGGAATAAATATCTGGGTGAACAATTTTTAGATCTGGTAGATTATTTTTTATACTCTTCTCGAAAGATTGTTTGTCTTCACCGTATGGGAAGTAATTTTTGTTCTTGAAGGGCCGATTATTTTTCTTGTGATTGGGGATAATTAGAGCTTTATTTATATCTTGGGCCATGTAATCTAGAGCCGATCTCAAATTTTCCATAGCATTTTTGATGTCGATGCGTAGAGTAGTAGGTATAGTCTTATCTTTGAGTGACAGATCATAAACATTCTTGATATTTATCAATCTATCTTCTTCATGTTTTAGTAAGTTTTTAATGTCGTCATTACGCATCATGTACTACCAATGTTGAGTTATTATATTACTTGGTTAAAACTGATGGGGCAAACAGGACTTGAACCTGTGACCGACGGGTTATGAGGGAGGGGGATTACAAGTCTAACCAATATCAACCAATCGCTATGAGTATTATAATAAAGTAGATAGGCTTAAAAGTATATTGGTTAATACTGAATAACGTTGGTGCAATGTGTAATTCACTGCACCGTTTTTGCAACGCAAATATGAAATGTTTAAAATGTAGTTGTAATATAAAACTTGCTTTATGCCAAAGTTTTTAATAATTTAGGAACTATTCTATATTCAATAGAATCTTCTGGTATATGTAAGATGCATGATAAAGTTTGTTTTTTTTTGGTGTCATTATTAGATGTATTTATTATAACAATTTTCTTTGATGAAACATTATTATTTTTAGCAAATAAAGCTAGTGAGTTTATCAATTCACTATCATAAGAATTAAAATTGATGCCACAAAAAAATAATTTATCAGCTTCTTTCATCCAATCATTAAATTGGATTTCTACCGAATAAAGTTTTATTAACCCATTAGAATCATTAGGAAAAAAGGAAAAGCGTTTTTGTACTAAGTTGAATATTTCAAGAAACTCATTTTTTTGTCTTAAGGGGCTGTTAATTTTTTTTAATAAAGAGGGTTCGATATCTTTAAAAATAGTATGATTTCGAGCTATTTCAGAAATAGTTTCTGTTGGAAAAATCATAGACATTGGTTTCTTACAGGAGCCATGTAGATAGATTATGTTGTCATGATTTAGGTCTAATGTGTCTAAAGCATTGTCCCAATTGATGGTCGCAATAGCTATATCATCATTAAAAAAGCCTTCTTTTTTTAAAATATCTAAAGTGTTTTTGTTGAATATTAAATCTTCATTTTTAAATCTTTTGGCTAGTTCTAATCTAGTGGAAGTAAAAGCTGCGAGATGATTTAATGCCATTAATTGGCGATCAGGAATTAATTTATTATCTAAAGCTCCCCTAGATGAAAGAAAAAGCTCACTAAAAAAATGTCTTTCTTGATCAGCTAAACTGGATAATGGCAACATTGAATCTGGGCTTTTTTCGGAGTTTATTAAAAAACTCTTTGTTTTTAAAGATTCGATGTCTTTATATAATTTCTTTAAAGGGATTATTCCATTTTCAATACATCCATTTCCTATAAAAAACACTTTTTTTATCATAATGATAGCCTCATTTTCTCTTTTTACGTAAACAAAAAATACATTTTCTTTGATGCCTAACAATAAAATTTCTTGGTCTTTTTTGAATGCTAGACCCACAATCACATCTAAAAAAATACTTCACATGAGTGCCAGGAAAAACTTCTTGGGGATGTTTATCATTTTTTTCGTAATCCCATGCCTTCACAGCTTCGGGGCTTATTCCAGCAATTGAATTTTCAAAAATTAATATTTTTCCCGCACATCGTGGACAACCACATTTGCCCTTACCAGTTCTTCTATTAACAGATTGCACCCATATGTAATGGCATTTGGAGCATTTCCACTTAAGTTTTTTCGCTGAATGTGGAGAAATTGTTTGAGGATTCTCATCGATTAGTTCAGAAGCAATATTGGGATAAAGTTTTAGTAAATTGTATTTAGGACCGACAGTTTGTTTAGAACAGCAAGAGCAAACATTTTTGCGTGTGGTGACATTAAGTATTTTATCTTTCCATTCATAACCACAGGTATTGCATATCCACCGTACCACTTCACGAGAAAAGGGTGCGACTTCATTAGGTTGTAATTGTCCATTGTTTTTAAAATCCCAAAACTTAATTACATGTGGGTGGGTTTTATTTAATAATTGATTCACAAAATGTCGCCCTCTATTAAGTCTCAATTTTTCATACAATTGATTATTGACAAAGTGCAAATCATTCAAAGCAGGTTTTAGTTTAGATTCTGAAACCAGCCCCCAATCCAATATTTTTCTTAAAATACTTTTATAAATCTCATGACAGATCTCATCAGATGAACTAGCTATTATTGACAAAGACTTATTACTAATATTGATTTCTTTTAATCTTACATCTCTAATTCTAATAATTTTCATATCCTTCTGTAACAAAAAAATAGTTTTTTTTTCATCAGATTTCAACCGATCTTTATGAAAATAATAAGAATCCCATTCAATAGCTACTTTAATATCCTTTAAATACACATCTATTTTGGTATTCCCTACTTTATAATGAAGTTCTGGAGAAAAATATCGATCCAGCTCAGAATACAGTCTTAGTTCAGGTAAAGTAGGCGCATTTCTGCATTTCGGACACCCATGGCCTCTCACTCGATGGGCAACTCTCATTTCATAAGTATGACTTTTCCTATATTTACATATCCACTTTCCTTTTCTTCCCGATCCGGGAGTTACTTTCTTTAAGGTTAATAAATTATCCTTATGCCATTCTGACAATAGGTGGGGATATAAAAAAGCAACGGATTTTTCAAAAGAAATATTTGTTCTAAAAGGCTCGCATTCTGGGCAATTATTCCCCCCTTTCATACGAGTGTTGATACATGCTTTCCATGTTAGATGTTTAGAGTTAACAGAACATTTCCAAACAATTGCTTTTGCATAAGGGATGGAAATATTCTTTAATTTAACTTTTGGATTACACTCTTGTTTAAATTCTTTTAGTATTTTTTTTGGAAGCTGGTAGTAAGCGCTTTCCTTTTCATGTAACTTCTGATTAGAACAAAATGGACATCCCGTCCCGTTTACACGATGAGCAATTGAGCATTTCCAAATATGATACGGTTTAGATAAACAACGCCAATATACTTTAACATTTGATTGAGGGCGTAGTTGATTGGGTGATAAATTGAGGTTCAAGGAAAAATCCCATTCATCTATTAAGGAAGGATATAATGTTGCTAAACAATTAGAAGAATTAACTTTTTTTCCTGCACAATATGGACAGCCATTTCCTTTGTTTCTATTATCCACTGTTGAAATCCATTCATGAGAAGGATCTTTAGAACAGAACCACCAAATTTTTTTACCTGAAGAAACAGAAACAATCAATGGGTTAAGCCTCCCATTTTTTTTAGGGTGAAATTCCTTTGCTAATTTTGGATTACAAATAGCTAGAGATCTATTAGAGTCTAATTTGTTTCTACTACAAAAAGGACACCCTGTTCCAGAAAGGGTACGATGGCATACTTTAGAATAATATTCATGACCATTAGAGCATTTCCACCAAGCCTTTTTATTTGATCCCGATTTTAACGAATAAGGGTCAAATTCAGGATTTTTTTCTAAAATTAATTCTTTAAATAATAAAGGAGCTTTTTCAAAGAGCATATAAAACCATTTGCCGATTGCTAGAATAGTAAACGAAGCGTGGATAAAAGAGAACCTTCTTATCGTTTTGCCCATTCAAAGAAAAAGCCTTCTCATCAATAAGCCGTACGACCGCCTGACGACAGCCTGCTTTTCTTAAGAAATATTATTTAGAAAACAAAGTAATTCTTTAATATACAAACTTATTTCGAGCTGTCCTATAATAAACGCCATAATTACCAAATCTCAAAAAAGCCATAACTATGCTTAAATCAAAACATCTTGTCTGGATCTTAGGAGCTATTTTACTAACAACACTGACTTCTTGTTACAACTTCAATGAAGAGGAACGTTTAAATTATATTAAAATGGGAATGTCGCAAAATTCTTTAACTAGTCTAATGTACGCAGGTTCAGGGCATAAAGGAGCCGGCATCATTAGTGAAGACGGTAAGTCTTATGAAGCTTGGGAGTTCAACATTGGTGTTAGACAAAGACCGTATTACTTTTTTTTTCATGACGGTAAATTAGTGAAATGGGGTCAGCCTGAAGATTGGAAAACCCAGCCTAAAGCCACTTTAGATATTAATACAAAGTCAGACATAAAGATTGAGAAAAAGCATACGGAATGAAAGGAATATTAATGCTAATCACTGTATTAGCATCTGCTATAGCATTTGCTGAAGATATTTACACTTTCAGGTCATCTTCTTGGGAAAAGCCAAAAGGGGTTGCTCCAGAAAGACAAAACTTTAGTTATGTAGCTATCGGAGGTCTTATCCCTAATCTAACTTACGGTCACCGCATAACTGTAAGACCTAACCTGCAGATAGACGTTTCAGGAGGGTTCTCAACTATAATTAAACACCATAGTTTCGATGTAACTTTGAAAGGATTACTTAGGTATAAAGAGAGTTGGTACATAGGAGGAGGTGTTAAAGGCGAAACGGTTTACTCTAGATATATAAAGTTTAAAGGAATCTATTCGGTACTTACACATGGCTGGGATACTTCAAAAGACTTTAAAGAAATAAGCGTCATTTTTCCTTTTTCCAAAACTAAAGGACTCTCATATAAACCCAGTATTAGTGTAAAATATGGATGGAAATTATAAGGAAGATGAGCTGTTTGGTAATAAGTCAAATTTCATTTTAATGGGGTAATTTTGATTTTAATTTTTCGCCTTTCGTTATTAATTTGTTGCTGAATAGTGATTTTAATGAAAGGCGAAGTTTATTGTTTTCTATATATTTTTTAACATTTACGTAAGTTTTAGATGGATAATTTGCATCACTACTAAGAGAAGCTAAAATAGCATTTAATACAAATAAAGTTTTTTCCCTTTTTTGTTGTTTAATCGCGCTGAGAATAAGCTCCCATGTAGAATTGTTCATAAGGATAAGAGGGTTATTTTTAGGGTTACAATCATAATCTTTACAAATTTTATTTTGTTTAATATGCTTGTTATAAAGGTTATCAAAACATTCAAATTCTGGATAGCATTCTCCATAAATTATTATAGGTTGAATAACTCCTTCAAAATTGAAGTTTTTTTTGTAATCCAAGGCTCGTTGTATTACTTGAAGAGGTCCTGGAGATTCTTTACCTTTACCTTTTTTTCTTCTGAGAGGAGTTAAGAAACGTTTCTTTAATTCCTCTATTGAACCCTTTTTAAGAGAATCTTGTACAAGGGCATTTTTTAGTTCTATAATTATTTTTTTTTCGGGAGAGATGTCAATTATTATATCACCATATTCGCCTCCTTTCTTTGTATTTATTTTATGGCAACTTTTATCTGGAAATATTGGTTTTGTTACTTTAAAAACATAATCCTGAAAAGCTTGGCCTTTTTTATCTTTTAAGTCATTTGTCTCCTTACATTCAGTAAAAACAAGATGAAAGGGAAGCTCAGATATAGCATTTTCCATTTGATCTGGTCTGAAGCAATAAGCTCTATCTTTGACTTTTATTAAAGGTTTTCCTCGGACTTGGATATCTAAATACAAATTTTCACAAAGAGTGTTTTTTATTTGATCCATTTGATACGGCTTGCTAGCACAATTTTGACTTAGTAAGTTTAAAACTCTTTCCCCTAAGTGATCTGGTAAAGATTTAAATGGTTTTTTTGTATCCAATATCATAGGTTCTTTTGCAATAAGATGTATGTAAGTTTCAAAAAGAGCATTATTAAATTCCTCAATAGACATTTTAAATAAGCGTTGGAAGTTGTCGTTCCAAAAGGTGTTTTCGTACATTGAGGCTTTGTCAATTGCGCTGAGTGGATCTGTTTTAATCCTAGAATAATATTCCATTATTTTAGATGAACAAATAGGCTTTTGTTTCATGATGACATTAACATACTCGAGAATGTGATTAGCAATTAGAAATGATCCTACTAGTGAAAATTTATTAGTTGAGATCTTATCACTAGAATATGTTCCTTGTTCTAGATTGTCAATTTTATAAATTAATAAAAGGTGGATGAGACGAAATGCTTTATTATCAAGAAATAATAGGTGATTTGGATTGTTCTTTATAAATTCTAGGATTTGTTGCTGATATTTTCCTTTGCAATAGGTTTTGATTAATTCATCATTAGCTTCTTGAATGTTTTTTATTTTATGGAAGCGAATAGCGCATTTAGAGATCTGATATAAAATATTTTTGTGTTCGGTCAAATGAAGCTGATTTAGAAGATGTTTTATGAGAGAGTCAATCGATATGTTTATAAGTTCTGGATGTATGTGAAAAAGAGATAATCTTTTATATGAGTTTGTTTGCATCTGTTTTTTAGGTGTTTTTGAGAATAATAATTTTAAATGATGTTTTGCAAAAAAGTCTACTGGTTTATTTTGAGCTAATTTTAAGAAAGAAATGGGGCAAACAGGACTTGAACCTGTGACCGACGGGTTATGAGTCCGTTGCTCTAACCAACTGAGCTACTGCCCCTAGAAAAGTAAACAACTATAATAA